>JAABUQ010006655.1_pt1 | contig 17338 bp, 2 predicted proteins | sample 5560001 | NCBI WGS metagenome assembly JAABUQ01 (sample SAMN10711888, study PRJNA513371) | rock metagenome | isolation source: Antarctica rocks | place: Antarctica: Victoria Land, Finger Mt nord | collected 2015-12-18
AATTAAAATAATAAATAAAATTATTTATAAATTTAATAATTTATAATATATTAATATTATAAATAAATATATTAAGAAGTTTTATAAGGTTTAAAATACCTTTATTAAATTCGGTTATAAATTATTAAATATATTTTTAATTAATATATATTTTTAAAACTTTAATTTTATATATAATATATTTTAAAATATTTTTATTTAAATATATATAATTTTAATTAAAGATTTAATTAAAATTATTTTATTTAATAAATTAATTTTAATTATTATAAATAAAGAAAAATATTAAGCTTTTAATAAAATAAATATTATTATTATAATAATTATAATTTTATAAAAGAATAAATTTTATTAAGAATATATTCTGAGCTTATTAAAATAAACCAAATAAATTGATAATATTAATAAATATAAAAATTTATTTTATATTTATTATAAATATTTTAAATAAACTTAATTCGAAGAAGTTTAAACCCGATATTAATAATATATTTTAAATAAACTTTATAACTATTATTAGCAAATTACTTAATTTAATATATATTTAAATAGCGAATATTAATTATATTTAATTATTAATACCGAATTATAACTATTTTATAAACGATTATTATTTTTTTAATAACAATTAAATTATTTAAAGTATTATATTAAATATAAATTTAGTTCCTTAGGGCAAAAGTATTACTATTATTTCGTATATTAATAACGATAATAACCTTTTAAATATTTTCTTAATTAATATATTTTATATTTTTAAAATTATAATTAACTTAATTTTTATCTTTTGCCTTTTATTAAAAAATTAAAAAATTGATATTAACTTTAAAAGTTATATATTTATTATAAAAACAAAGTTTATTATTAATTTCCTTTATTATAATAGCCTTTTTATCCTTAATATTATATATAAGTTATAAATTATATTAACTATATTTAATATCGGAATTATACCGGTATAAAAGTTTTAATATAATAAATTAAATTATTTAACTTTTTTAATACTCGATTATTTTATAAATATAATTTAAAATATTAATTTTAATTATTTATTTAAGCAAGATTGTTTTTATAAATTATAAATTTATATTAAATTTTAAACTTCCTTTTATATAAGAATTATTAAATTTTAAACTTCCTTTTATATAAGAATTATTAAAAAGAATATATATTTTTATAAATATAATTATATTAAATCGAATTTATTATATTTCTTTTAAAGCTTTTAAATAAGGCCGAAATAAACTATTAATTTATTAAATTAGAAATAGCTAAATTAATTTAAATATTAAAAAAACTATATTATATAATTATTTAGAACTTTAATAAAAAGGTTATTATTTATATTAATTATTTTTTTATTATTAATATTTTATATTAAATAACATTAAATATATTCTTTATTAATTATTTAAACCTAAAATAGTTTATATTTTATAATATATATTATAATTTAACTTTAATATTTAATAGAAAAAAAGGAAAAAGAATATAATTTTAAATATATTATTAAAATTAGCTTAGAAAGGAATATATATATAAAATAATAATATTAAAAGAATATTTAATAATATTTTAATATATAATTAAAATATTATTAAACTTTAAGAATAAATTAAAAATTAAAAATATTAAAAATACTTTAAAAAAAGTAAAAATATAAAAAAGTTATTAAATTATTTAAAAATAAGTAGACTTAAAATATTATAAAATATGAAAGGCAAAATAAAAAGCTTTTACCTGATAAAAATAAAATAAATATTATTTAAATTAAGTAATTTTTACTTAGAAATAATTTAATATATTTTATTAATATTTCTAATAAGTAAGAATATTTTTATATATCAAATTTTAAAAAATAAAGATTATTTTATATAACTTATAATTAATATAATTATATAAGGTTTTATTATATATATTAAAAACTAATAGAAAACTATTATTTCCGATATTTAATAAAAAAATTAAAGTAATATATTATTTATTATTTAAAATATTAAGTTAATTAAATTAAATATTATTAATTATATAATAACCTTAAATTAATTATTACTTTTTTAATTATTTTCTATATTATTATTATTGATTTTATTATAATATTACTTAAAACCTAATTAAATTCTAATCATTATATAATTATTATTTATAAATTCTTTAAACAAATAATAATTTTTTTAAAAAAAGATATTTAAAAATCTTAAGAATAAATAATAATAATATTATATATTTTAGCTAATTAAAATATATTAAAAATTATTATTTTTAATTAAGATCGGAAATTCCTTTTAAAGCTCTAGAAAATAATCTTTATAAAACTTAATATTAATTAATTAATTAATATAACTTATTACTTATTCTTAAACGAATAAGTAATCGGAATATATTAATTAAATATTTAGCATTATTTTATATTTTCTTATAATAAATTATATTAAAAAGGAATAAAACGATTTTTTACCTTTTTTGAGATTTATTTTAAATTATTTTATAAATATTTTAATTAATTAATCTTTAAATAAGATTATTTATAGAATTAAGTTTTATAAAAGTAAATTAATATTTAAAAGAAATTATAAACGAATATTATAAACGAATATTATAAAAGCTTAAAATCAATATTAATAAGAAGTTATTAATAAGAAGTTATTAATGTAATTATATTTATATAAATATAATTTAAATAAATAAAAGGGAATTCGCTTTCCTTAAATTATATTATAAATATTATTTATTTAATTTTAAAAACTATAAATTTTCGAATTAATATATTAACTTATTTAAAATTATTAAAAAAATAAAAAAATAAAAAAATAAAATCGAATTGCTTTTAATAATAATATAATATTTAATAATATTAATAATAATATTTAAACTAGTATTAAAAGGCGATAATTCTTATTAATAATTAATTTTAAATAGTTTTAAATTAATATTACATAATATAAAGTAAAAGGAGGATTAAAACTTTTATAAAATTAAATAATTATTTAATTATAAAATACTTAATAAATCAATTAAGAAGAAGTTTAAATATAATTGGTTGCATTACAATTAATAGTTCTGCAATTTGGATTTCCCTTATTATTAATATTATGAAAAAGCTAATTACCCGATTAGGCTTAGCGTAAAAAAAATGAAAATTGAAAATATAGTAAATAAAGGAGTATTTAGGCTTAAGGGAACATATAAAGGGTTTATAAGTATACAAAGGAAGTATTTAAACTTAAAGGGATATACAAAGGAATATATATATACAAAAGGAGTATATATATATAAAAAGAGTATATAAGCCTTATATAAGGGAGCTATGAAAATTGGTAAAGTAGTAACACTTTTTTGATTGCTATGTTGAAAGGTAAACTATCAAGGAATGCCAAGCCGCTAGTCCCGATTAAATATAGTGGCAAAATTATTCCCTTTTAATACTCCTACTTTAATATATTAATATTGTAAACAAATAAATAAAAATAGTTAAATTAAAATTCCTAAAACGATTAAGTCAGTACTTCTAACCATTTTGATATTGTTATTTTAATAATAATAAAGTTATTTTTAAATTAAATATAATATTTTCAAAACTTTTTCTATATATATATTAATATTAAATAAATTAAAACCGAGAGGAGGCAAGAAAATTTATAAAGATAAAATATAAATATATAAGAAATATAAAATAGTTTTAGAGAACTTTATAGGCCTCTAAGGGAATATAAATAATTAAATAAGTAATAACAAGGCCTTAAATAATAGTCTTAAGGTTGATTTAAATTATCCTTAAGCTTGGTATTATTTTTGAAATAGGGCTTTATATATAATAAAAATATATATAAAGCCTTAAAACAGTTATTAATATAAAGCTATAAGATAATATATAATCGATAAAATATATTCAAACTTAATAAAAAGTTTATTTATAAGATATATAAAGGCTTTAGAAAATTTAATAATATTTAATATAATAATATTAAAATAATTAATAATAAAGGAATATATATATATATAACTATTAAGGACTTAAATATAAATCCGTACAGTTTATATAATTACGTATATAATTAGCCAATTATATTATATATTTTTTTTAATATAAAAAACTCCTATTAGAATATATTTATATATTATTTATAAATAATATTATTCTGTTACTCTTATATAATATTTAAAATTCTTATTTAATAATAAATATTATAACTTTTTCCTTTAAGCTTAATATTACCTTAAAGACTAAGAATTTATTTTTTAAGAATACCTTGATAAATTTATTAGTTATTTATTTATTAATAAAATAGAATTTTAAATTTATTTATTTATATTTTATTGCCTCCTGAATAAAATATTAATTAATATTAATATATTTAATTTTAAAATAGAATTTAAGGTTTTTAATTAATATAATAACTTTTATATTATTATAATAAAAGATAACTACTTTGGGGGCTAAAGCTAATTTATTTATAAAATTAAGTTAATTTATTAATTTATTAAATTAAATAATTTTTTTTGTAATTTATATTTAATTTATATACTCGGCTTCGTAAATAAAGAAAGTTATAATATTTTAATATTTTAAACTTTAATTAAATATTATATTATTAATATAAAATACGAATTTAAAAATAAAATATTTAATATTAATATTTATAATTTAATTAAAATTAATATAATTAGAAAAACTTTTTAAATTATTATAGAAAATTAATTTATAATTAACTATTCCCTTTAAATAATAAAGGATATATTATATAATAATTTAATAAATTTTAATAAGGTTAAAACTATACCGATTAATAATAAATATAATATAAGCGATATCGAAGCGGGTATCGAATATAATATATATTAAAAAACTTATAGCAAATTAATATTATATATAGAATTCTTTATTTATTATATAATTATCAAAAGTCTTTTCTAATTTATTAATATTTATAAAAATAATATTCGGCTTCGATTCTTATATTTAAAAGTTCTTAATTACCTTTTCGATATAATTAAATTAGTTTAAACGGAGAATATAATTAAAGCGGTTTTAAATAATAAATATTTTTAAATAAAAAGAATATATACCGAAATCTAATATCTTAAATTTCTTATTTAATTTAATTTTAAATTTATTAATAATTAATATATTAGGCCTAATAATTAATAGGTTATTAATATATATAATTACGATAATTTAAAATTCGTTATTAATTATAATATTATTATTTATAATAAAAGTTATAAAGTTAAGAATCTTTAAGAATTTAGATAAAACCTTATATTAGACTTAAAAGGATTATTTAAAATTATAAAAAGCCTTTTTTAAATAACAAACGAAGTTATACCGATTGTATCCTTTAAACGTTTTATAATAAAGACCTTTTTCGAAGCTTTTAAGTTATTTTATATAAATTTCTTCTTTTATATCTTTATAAAAGAAAGTAATTTTAATATTTATTTATTCGAACTCCTAATCCAAAACTATTATAATAATAAAAATAATTTTATAGCTTATAAGCTTTATAACAAAAGCAAATATCTTATTAAAATTTAAATCTTTATATTATTTAAATCCTTATATTATTTAATATATTTTATAATAATATATTAAGTTATTTAAGCCTTTCTTTAGCTTATAAATTTATTTATTACTTAAAATATAATAATCTTTAAATATAAGGATTAGAATTCAAATATTAATTTTTATTAAAAATTAAAAATTTTCTTATATATTTAATTATTAATTTATTTTACAATAATTATTAATTATAACTTCGGTATATATTTTTAGCTTATAAAATTTAATTATTTTTATATAAATAAAGAATATTTAAATTAATTATAATATAATTAAATTTAAGGATTTAAGGATTTATAATTTAAAATATTTAATAAAGGTTTTAATAAATTCGTAATAATAATTATAATTAATATTTTTTTATATTTATAAAATTAAAAATATAGAAGATTCTTTATTATTATTAATCTTTACGAATTTTTTTTTAATAAAGATAATTTAATATTTAAATATAATATCTTCAGCTTTTAATATATTATTAGATTTCTCCTTTATAATAAAAAATATAAATATTTATATAAATATTAATAAAGCGATAAGACTTATAATCCTTTTTTTAGATATTAAAAGCTCTTTATGATTATTATTATCGCTTTTATTTACCTTTTTAATATTATACTTTTTTTGAAAAAAAATATTAAAAGAATATATAATTTTGCTAGCAAAGTTAATAAAATAATAAATTTGGTATTTTTTATATTTTATAAATTAATATTTTTCCTTATATTTATAGAATTTGAGTAGCTTTTTAATAATACTGCTGATATATATTTAACTTATAGAATTAAATACGTAAAAACGAAAAAGGTTTAAAGAATCGATATATATTTTCTTAAAAAGGGTAAAGGAGATAAAATAATAATTATAAATATAATTTATAATATATATAAATTCTAATTATTATTTAAAGTTTATCTTATTTTTAATAAATATTAAATAAATTCTTCTTATAAAAATTTAGCTTAAAATTTTATTTTAATTATTTTATTAAGGATTATTAGAGGTAATAAAAATATAAAAAATATTAAATATTTTTAATTTGAATTTTCTTTTATTATTAATATAATAATATTTAATAAACTATTTATAGATTTTCTTTTTATTATAAGCTTTAAACTTTTTAAAGTAATCAAAGTAATTACTTTTAAAGCGGATATAATATACTTTGGAAAATATTATAAATATATATAAAAATATAATTATATAAATAAAGTTATTATAAACTATTAAGAGATTATTATAATATTCTAATAATCTTATAAAGTCGCTTACGATATTTTCGTAAAGGTATATACCTTTTTTAATAACTCCTATATAAAAGGAAGCTTAAAGTTTAATATAAATATATAATTTATAAAAGCAGTTTTGTTCGAATAAATAATCAAAGTTGATATTTTAAATTATATTTATAAAATAATTAAATATTAAAGGAGTTAAATAGCCTAATCTATTATATTAAAACCTTTATATTAATATAATTTTAATATTAAATATAATTTATATAATTTATAACTTATATATAATATTAAAAATAAAAAGGCTATTATAATAAAGAAAGTTAATAACAGATTTTGCTTTTATAATAAATATATAATTTTTAAAATTAATATCGATTTTATAACCTTTTAACAAAAAAAAATTAAAATTAAAATTAATTATAATTTTAAAAATATAAAACATATTAATTAAGAAAATATTTAAAAGGTTATTATTATTATTAATATACGAAATAATAATAATACCTTTGCCTTAGGAAACTAAACTTATATTTAATATAATACCCTAAATAGTTTAATTATTATTAAAAAGGTAATAATCGTTTATAAAATAGATATAATCCGGCGTTAATAACTAAATATAGCTAATATTTGCTATTTAAATATATATTAAATTAAATAGTCCGTTAATAATAATTATAAGATTTATTTAAAATATATTATTAATATTAGTTTTAAGCTTCTTCGAATTAAATCCGTTTAAAATAATATTTTTATAAGTATTTAGCCCCGGATAGAATATATAATATTTTTAATAAATATAATTAAAGTATTTATAATAGGTATAGAATAAGACTTTATATTTATTAATATTATCGATTTATTTAATTTACTTTAATAAGTTCGGAATATATTCTTAATAAAGTTTATTTTCTTATAAAGTTATAGCTATTATAATAATAATACCCGTTTTATTAAAAGCTTAATACTTTTTTTTATTTATAATAATTAAAGTTAGTTTATTAAATAAAATAATCTTAATTAAATCTTTAACCGAGATTATATATATTTAAATAAAAATATTCTAAAATATATTATATATAAAATCAAAATTTTAAAAATATATATTAATTACGAATATATTTGATAATTTGCAACCGAACTCAATAAAAGTATTTTAAACCTTATAAAACTTCTTAATATATTTATTTATAATATTAATATATTATAAATTATTAAATTTATAAATAATTTTATTAAGGATACCAGCTCCTTAGAGTTTATAATTATTCGAAAAAATATTATAAATATTTTTATTAATATCCTTTTCTTTAATAATAATATAAGCGTTAATATTATAACGAAATTTAATAGCTTTATAAATACGTTTTTGTTTATTATTTTATTATTCTTTAAAGGCTTTAAATATATTAATAAGGAAATTTTTCTTATTATTAATTATTTCAAATAAACTTATTAATATAAGGTATAATTTTATATAATATTCAAATAGAAGCCAATCTTTACTTATATTAAAGGTAGGGATTAAAATTAATAGGAAATTACCTTTAATAATATTTCGAATAAGCTTTACTTCGGTAGTTATTAGTACTTAAAATATAATAAAACTATTTATAATTAACAATTTACAAAATATTCGTAAATAAAAAAGAAATATAAATATAAGTTTATCTGAAGAAAATAAAATATTATTATTATTATTATTATTATTATTATTATTATTAAGGATAGTCGAAAGCTTATAAATTGAATAGAGTCAAAACTTTAATTCTAAACCAAAAAGATAATTCGGTATTAAAAATAAAATATAAAAATCTAAAGTTATTTTATAATCAGGAATAAAAATCCTATTATAAATTCTTAAGCTTTATATAAATATATTATATTTATTATCGATAAAAGGAATAATAAATATAAGGTTATCTTTACGAAGTATTTCTTTATATATATTTTCGAAGTTTATTTCGTTATATATACGATAATAGTTCGTAGGGGCCTTAAATTATTATATATTAAAAAATATTAAACTTAAATATTTATTTTATATTAAAATAAAAATCCTTTATTAAATAATATTAAAAGTTTTAAATATAATATTATTCCAAATATCAGAGCTTTCGTATATCGATATAATTTATAAATAATATATAATTAAGAAGGCTAAAAAGGCTAGGAATATAAAATATAAAATAATATAAATATATAAACTAGTAAATATTAATAAGATTAAGGATTCTTGCTTTATAAACTTCTTTAATATAGTAAATATTAATAAATAATAATATAAGAGGTTAGTTAATCCAAATAAGGGGCTAAATATATATTTATTAATATTTTATTTTTTAGAAATTAAGAATAATTAAAGGATATAGCTAATTGGCTTAAAGTTTTAATAAAATATAAAAGATATTTACTATATTAACGGTAATATATTAATTTATAAATATATTAATTTAGGAGCTTTTGATATTCAGAGAATTATTATTTTAAAATATTTAATATTATATAATTCGATAATTAAGAAAGCTATTATATATTATTATTATTATCGATATATATTATTAAAGAACCTAAATAGCCTATATAAAAAATATATATCCTGATAATATATATTTAAAAATAATCCTAGCAATCCAGGCTTATAACTTATAAAAATTAATAAAGTAATAATATTTGTTTGATTACTATATAGAAAAATGGACTATCAAGGAATACCAAGCCGCTAGTCCCGATTAGGCATGGTGGCAAAATCATTCCTTTTTAACAGATTTGATATTTTAAACTTCTTATTAAATTTAACTTTAAGCTTATTAATAACTAATATATTAAGTTTAATAATTAATAAGTCGTTAATATATATAATTATAATAATTTAGGATTTATTATTAATTATAATAAAAATTATTAAATTAAAAATTTTTAAGAATTTAAATAAGATTTTATATTAAACTTAAGGGAATTATTTAAGATTATAAAAGGCCTTCTTTAAATAATAAATAAAATTATATTAATTACGTCTTTTAAATATTTTATAATAAAAACCTTCCTCGAAACTTTTAAGTTATTTTATATAAATTTCTTTTTTTATATCCTTATAAAGGAAAGCAGTTTTAATATTTATTTATTTAAAATTTTAATTTAAAATTATTATAATAACAAAGATAATTTTATAATTTATAAACTTTATAATAAAGGCAAATATCTTATTAAAATTTAAACTTTTATATTATTCGAATCTTTATATTATTTAATATATTTTATAATAATATATTAAATTATTTAAACTTCTCTTTAACTTATAAATTTATTTATTACCTAAAATATAATAATCCTTAAATATAAGGATTAAAGTTTAAATATTATTTTCTATTAAAGATTCGAATTCTTCTTATATATTTAGCTATTAATCTATTTTATAATAATTATTAATTATAATTTTAATATATAATTTTAATTTATAAGGTTCAATTATCCTTATATAAATAAAAAATATTTAAATTAATTATAATATAATTAAATTCGGAAATTTAAGGATTTATAATTTAAAATATTTAATAAAAATTTTAATAAATTTATAATTATAATTATAATTAATATTTTTTTATATTTATAAAGTTAAAAGTATAAAAAACTTTTTATTATTATCGATTTTTATAAATTTCTTTCTTATAAGAATAATTTAATATTTAAATATAATATTTTTAGCTTTTAATATATTATTAAATTTCTCTTTTATAATAAAAGATATAAATATTTATATAAATATTAATAAAGGGATAAAGTTTATAATTCTTTTTTTAAATATTAAAAGTTCCTTATTATTATTATTTTTATTTTTATTTACTTCTTTAATATTACGCTTTTTTTAAAAGAAAATATTAAAAAAGCGTATAATTTTGTTAATAAAGTTAATAAAATAATAAATTCAGTATCTTTTATACTTTATAAATTAATACTTTTCCTTATATTTATAGAATTTAAGTAATAATACCGCCGGTATATATTTAACTTATAAAACCAAATATATAAAGACAAAAGAGGTTTAAGGAATTATTATATATTTTTTCGAAAAAAGTAATATTTATAAAAGAGATAAAATAATAATTATAAATATAATTTATAATATATATAAATTTTAAATATTATTTAAAATTTATTTTGCTTTTAATAAATATTAAATAAGCTCTTTTTATAAAAGTTTAACTTAAATATTCGTTTTAATTATTTTATTAAAAGTTATTAAGGATAATAAAAATATAAATAATATTATATTTTCTATAAAAGGTATCGAATATTTTTAATTTAAATTCTCCCTTATTATTAATATAATATTATTTAATAAATTATTTATAAATTTTCCTTTTATTACGAGCTTTAAACTCTTTAAAATAATTAAAATAATTATTTTTAAAATAAATATAATATATTTTAAAAAATATTATAAATATATATAAGAATATAATTATATAAACAGAGTTATTATAAACTATTAAGAAATTATTATAATACTTTAATAATTTTATAAAGTTATTTATAATATTTTCGTAAAAATATATACCCTTTTTGATAACTTTTATATAAAAAGAAATTTAAAATTTAATATAAATATATAATTTATAAAAGTAATTTTATTTAAATAAGTAATTAAAATTAAAATTTTAAATTATATTTACGAAATAATTGAATATTAAAGGAATTAAATAATTTAATCTATTATATTAAAGCTTTCGTATTAATATAATTCTAATATTAAATATAATTTATAATTTATATATAATATTAAGGATAAAAAGGCTATTATAATAAAAAAAACTAATAATAAATTTTGCTTTTATAATAAATATATAGTTTTTAAAGTTAATATTAACTTTGCAATCTTTTAATAAAAGGTAAAAAATAGAAATAAAGTTAATTATAATTCTAAGAATATAAAATATATTAATTAAAAAAATATTTAAAAGGTTATTATTATTATTAATATACGGAATAATAGCAATACCTTTACCTTAGGGAACTAAACTTATATTCAATATAATACCCTGAATAATCTAATTATTATTAAAAAAGTAATAATTATTTACAAAATAATTATAATTTAATATTAACGGCTAAATATAATTAATATTTATTATTTAAATATATATTAAATTAAATAGTCTATTAATAATAATTATAAAGTTTATTTAAAGTATATTATTAATATCGATTTTAAACTTTTTTAAATTAAGCTTATTTAATATTTTTATAAATATTTAGTTTTAAATAAAATATATAATATTTTTAATAAATATAACTAAGGCGTTTGTAATAAATATAAAATTTTATTTTATATTTATTAATATTATTAATTTATTTAATTTACCTTAATAAATTCAGAATATATTTCTAATAAAATTTATTCTTTTATAAAATTATAATTATTATAATAATAATATTTATTTTGTTAAAAGCTTAACGCTTTTCTTTATTTATAATAATTAAAATTAACTCGTTAAATAAGATAGTTTTAATTAAATCTTTAACCGAAATTATATATATTTAAATAAAAATATTTTAAAATATATTATATATAAAGCTAAGGTTCTGGAAATATATATTAATTATAAATATATTTTATAATTTATAATCAAGTTTAATAAAAATATTTTAGACCTTATAGAATTTCTTAATATATTTATTTATGGTATTAATATATTATAAACCGTTGAATTTACGAATAAGGCTTATAATTATTCGAAAGAATATCTTAAATATTTTTATTAATATTCTTTTCTTTAATAATAATATTTTTATTAATATTATAATATATTTTTATTTATAATTTTATTATTCTTTAAAAGCTTCGAATATATTAATAAAGAAGCTTTTTTTATTATTAATTATTTTAAATAAATTTATTAATATAAAAAATATTTTTATATAATATTTAAATAAAAGCTAATTCTTATTTATATTAAAAATTAAAATTAAAATTAATAGGAAGTTGCCTCTAATAATACCTTAAATAGGCTTTGCTTTAATAGCTATTAATATTTAAAATATAATAAAATTATTTATAATTAATAATTTATAAAATATTCATAAATAAAAAAAAGGTATAAATATGAGTTTGTCCAAAAAAATAAAATATTATTATTATTATTATTATTACTACCGGGGATAATTAAAAGCTTATAAATCGAATAGAATCGAGATTTTGGTTCCAAGTTAAAAAAACGGTTTAATATTAAAAATAAAATATAAAAGTTTAAAATTATTTTATAATTAGGAATAAAAATCTTATTATAAATTTTTAATTTTTATATAAATATATTATATTTATTATCAATAAAAAAAATAATAAATATAAAATTATTTTTATAAAACATTTCTTTATATATATTTTCGAAATTTATTTTATTATATATATAATAGTAATTTGTAAGGGCCTTAAATTATTATATATTAAAAAGTATTAAATTTAAATATTTATTTTATATCGAAATAAAAACTTTTTATTAAATAATATTAAAAGTTTTAAATATAATATTATTTTAAATATCAGGGCTTTTATATATTAATATAATTTATAAATAACGTATAATTAAGAAAGCTAAAAAAGCTAGGAATATAAAATATAAAATAATACGAATATATAAATTAATAAATATTAATAAAATTAGGGATTCTTACTTCGTAGATTTCTCTAATATAATAAATATTAATAAATATTAATAAATAATAATATAAGAAATTAGCTAATTTAAATAAGGGGTTAAATATACATTTATTAAATTAAATATTAATATATTATTTAATATAATTAATATTTTATTTTTTAAAAGTTAAAAATAGTCAAAAGATATAATTAATTAGTTTAAAATTTTAATAAAATATAAAAAATATTTATTATATTAATAATAATATATTAAATTATAAATATATTAATTTAAGGACTTTTAATATCTAGAGAATTATTATTTTAAAATATTTAATATTATATAATTCGGTAGTTAAAAAAGCTATTATATATTATTAAAAAATTTAAAAAATTTATATAAAAGGTATATATTTTGATAATATATATTTGAAAGTAATCCCGGCAATTCGGGCTTATAATTTATAAAAATTAATAAAGTAATAATACTTTTTTGATTATTATGTTAAAAGGTAGACTATCAAGGAATACCAAGCCGCTAATCCCGATTAGGCATAGTGGCAAAATCATTCCCTTTCAACAGCCGAAAAGAAGTAAGAGAATTTATAAAAATAAAATATAAATATATAAAGAATATAAAATAATTTTAAAGAGTTTTATAAATAAACAATAATAAGGCCTTAAATAATAATTCTAAAGTCAATTTAAATTATCTTTAAGCTCGGTATTATTTTTGAAGTAGGGCTTTATATATAATAAAAGTATATATAAAATTATTTGGTATATATAAAACTTTAAAACAATTATTAATATAAAGTTATAAAATAATATATAATTAATAAAATATATTCAAATTCGGTAAAGAGCTTATTTATAAAATATATGAAGGCTTTAGAAAGGTTAGTAATATTTAATATAATAATATTAAAATAATTAATAATAAGAGAATATATATATATATAATTATTAAAAATTTAAATACAAATTTAAATAATTTAAATAATTATATTATATATATATTTTAATATAAAAAACTTTTATTAGAATATATTTATATATTATTTATAAATAAATTTATTTTATTATTTTTATATAAATTAATTTTATTATTTTTATATAATATTTAAAACTCTTATTTAATAATAAATATTATAGCTTTTTCCTTTAAACTTAATACTGCTTTAAAGACTAAGAATTTATTTTTTAAGAATATTTTAATAAACTTATTAGGTAGTTATTTACTTATTAATAAAATAAAATTTTAAATTTATTTATTTATATTTTATTACCTCCTAAATAAAGTATTAATTAATATTAATATATTTAATTTTAAAATAAAATTTAAAGTTCTTAACTAATATAATAAAAAATAACTGCTTTAAAGGTTAATATTAATTTATTTATAAAATTAAATTAATTTAATAACTTATTAAATTAAATAGCTTTTTTTATAATTTATATTTAATTTATATATTCGGTTTTATAAATAAAAAAGATTATAATATTTTAATATTTTAAGTTTTAATTAAATATTATATTATTAATATAAAATATAAATTTAAAAATAAAATATTTAATATTAATATTTATAACTTAATTAAAATCGATATAATTAAAGAAATTCTTTAAATTATTATAAAAAATTAATTTATAATTAATTATCCCCTTTAAATAATAGAAGATATATTATATAATAATTTAATAAACTTTAATAGGATTGGAATTATATCGGTTAATAATAAATATAATATAAATAATATTAAAACGAGTACCGAATATAATATATATTAAAAAACTTATAATAAATTAATATTATATATAAAACTCTTTATTTATTATATAATTATTAAAAACCTTTTCTAATTTATTAATATTTATAAAAGTAATATTCGGCTTCGATTTTTATATTTAAAGATCTTTAATTATTTTATCGATATAATTAAATTAACTTAAACAGAAAATATAATTAAAATAGTTTTAAATAATAAATATTTTTAAATAAAAAAAATATATATTAAAATTTAATATTTCAAATTTCTTATTTAATTTAACTTTAAATTTATTAATAATTAATATATTAAATTTAATAATTAATAAATTATTAATATATATAATTATAATAATTTAAAATTTATTATTAATTATAATAATATTATTTATAATAAAAGTTATAAAGCCGAAAATCTTTAAGAATTCAAATAAAACTTTATATTAGATTTTAAAGGATTATTTAAAATTATAAAAAGCTTTTTTTAAATAATAAATAAAGTTATATTAATTATATTTTTTAAATATTTTATAATAAAAACCTTTTTTAAAGCTTTTAAGTTATTTTATATAAATTTTTTTTTATATCCTTATAAAAGAAAATAGTTTTAATATTTATTTATTTGAATTCTTAATTTAAAATTATTATAATAATAAAAATAATTTTATAATTTATAAATTTTATAATAAAAGCAAATATCTTATTAAAGTTTAAGCCTTTATATTATTCGAATCTTTATATTATTTAATATATTTTATAATAATATATTAAACTATTCAAACTTCTTTTTAATTTATAAATTTATCTATTATTTAAAATATAATAATTCTTAAATTTAAAATTTAAATTTAAATATAATTTTTTATTAAAAATTCAAATTCTTCTTATATATTTAATTATTAATTTATTTTATAATAATTATTAATTATAACTTCGGTATATATTTTTAATTTATAAAATTTAATTATTTTTATATAAATAAAGAATATTTAAATTAATTATAATTAAATTAAATTTAAGGATTTAAAAATTTATAATTTAAAATATTTAATAAAAATTTTAATAAATTTATAATAATAATTATAATTAATATCTTTTTATATTTATAAGGTTAAAAATATAAAAGATTTTTTATTATTATTAATTTTTACGAATCTTTCCCTTATAAAAAAAGTTTAATATTTATATATAATATCTTCGGCTTTTAATATATTATTAAATTTCTCTCTTATAATAAAGGGTATAAATATTTATATAAATATTAATAGGGGGATAGGGCTTATAATCCTTTTTCTGGATATTAAAGGTTCTTTGTCGCTATTATTAAATATTAAAAGAATATATAATTTTGTTAATAAGGTTAATAAGGTAATAGATTCGGTACCTTTTATATCTTATAAGTTAATACTTCTTTGTATATTTATGGAATTTGGGTATTTTTTTAATAATACCGCCGGTATATATTTAACTTATAAAGTTAAATATACGGAAATAAAAGAGGTTTAGGGAATTATTATGTATTTTCTTAAAAAAAAAATATTTATAAAAAAAATAAAATAATAATTATAAATATAATTTATAATATATATAAATTCCGATTATTATTTAAAATTTATTCTGCTTTTAATAAATATTAAATAAGCTTTTCTTATAAAAGTTTAGCCTAAGTATTTATTTTAATTGTTTTATTAAAAATTATTAAAAATAATAAAAATATAAATAATATTATATTTTTTATAAAAGATATTAAATATTCTTAATTTAAATTCTCTTTTATTATTAATATAATAATATTTAATAAATTATTTATAGACTTTCTTTTTATTATAAGCTTTAAACTTTTTAAAATAATCAAAATAATTATTTTTAAAGCGAATATAATATATTTTAGAGAATATCGTAAATATATATAGGAATATAATTATATAAATAAAGTTATTATAAATTATTAAGAAATTATTATAATATTTTAATAATTTTATAAAATGATTTATAATATTTTTATAAAAATATATACCCTTTTTAATAATTTTTATATAAAAGGAAATTTAAAGTTTAATATAAATATATAATTCGTAAAAACAATTTTATTTTAATAAATAATTAAATATTAAAATAATTAAATATTAAAATAA
>JAABUQ010006656.1_pt1 | contig 17334 bp, 14 predicted proteins | sample 5560001 | NCBI WGS metagenome assembly JAABUQ01 (sample SAMN10711888, study PRJNA513371) | rock metagenome | isolation source: Antarctica rocks | place: Antarctica: Victoria Land, Finger Mt nord | collected 2015-12-18
GCCAGCACGTCGCCGTGCCCGGCACCACCGGCGCCGGCAAGACCGCCGCCCTGCTCAGCCTGGTGGCGAACGCGCTGATGCACGGGTCCGGCTTCATCTTCGTGGACGGCAAGGCCGACAACAAGCTTTACGCCGAGGTCCTCGCCCTGGCCCGCCGGTTCGGCCGCGAGGACGACGTGCTGGCGCTGAACTTCCTGGTCGCGTCGGGCAACAAGGACACCAACACCTTCAACCCCCTTGCCTGGGGCAATGCGGACGGCATCCGCGAGCTGCTGGTCAGCCTGATCGAGGCCAACGCCAAGGGCGGGTCCTCGAACGGCAACGAGGTGTTCATGAGCCGCGCCGTGTCGCTGCTCGGCGCCCTGACGCCCGCCCTGGTCTGGCTGCGGGACAACAAGGGCTTCGCCATCGACGTCGAGCGCCTGCGCTTCGCCACCGAGCTGGGCAGCATCGCCGCCCTCGCCCTGGAGAAGCGGTTCCTGCGCCTGGACGTGGAAACGGGCCAGGTCGAGAGCATCGACGTGTCCGACATCGAACCGGCGCTGCTCTACCCGCTGTCCGCCTACCTCGGTGAGACCGGCGGCTACGACAAGAGCCTAGCGCACAACAAGCAGAAGACCGATGAGCCGGCCAAGCAGCACTCCTTCGTCACCATGCACTTCTCGGCCGTGTTCACCCAGCTCGGGGTATCGCTCGGGCACATCTTCAAGTGCGAGGCTGGCGACATCGACATGCGCGACGTGGTGCTGAACCGGCGCATCCTGGTGGTGAACCTGCCATCGCTGGAGAACTCCGGCGAGACCACGGCCGCGCTTGGCAAGATCGTGGTGGCGTCCCTGCGCAACATGATGGCGCAGACCCTGGGCGTGAACCTTGAGGGCGACTTCGATGAGATCGTCGCCAACAAGCCCAGCCTGGCGCCGACGCCCTTCCCGGTCGTCTTCGACGAGATCGGCTACTACGCCGTCGCCGGCATGGACAAGATGCTCGCTATGGGCCGCGGCCTGGGCTTCATGTTCTACCTCGGCTTCCAGGAGCTGCCCGGCCTCAAAGCCCGCATCGGCGAGTCGGTCTATTCCCTGCTGGGCAACGCCAACCTGCAGATTCTGATGAAGCTGCAGGAGGGCAGCGAAACCCGGCAGTATGTCGAGCGCACCGCCGGCGAGAGCGAGGTGACACAGCAGACCTCCTACACGGCGACTGGCAGCGGCGGCTACCGCGACGCCCAGCACGCCGAGGTGCGGCGCGTGTCGCGGGTGGACTGGAAGGACCTGCGCGGGCTGATCGAGGGCGAAGCCATCGTGCTGTTCGGCAACCGGCGCGTTTATGCCAAGCTGTTCTACGCCAAGATCGACCCCCGGGGCCGGTTGCGGCTGAACCGTCCCCTGGTCCTGCGTCCGCCGGCAGTCGATGCCGTCGAGCGTGCCGCGGCCAGGACCGCCACCATCCGCCGGCTGATCGAGAGCGGCGGGCCGCAGGCGCCGAGCCAGGTGGACACCGGGCCGGTGCTGGCGGCCGTCCTGGAGGGCTTCCGGAAAGGGCGGGCGGAGAAGAAGTCCGTCGCAGACTGCGTGGCCGCGGCCATCGCCGCCGCCGGCGAGCAGGCCCCCATCCCTGCTCCTACCCCGGTCGCGCCTGCGCCATTGACGCCCTCTTCCGCGCCGGGACAACCCATCCCGAACGCACCCGCCACTGCTTACGATCCGATGATGGAAGCGGAAAGCAGCGCCGCGCCGGCCGGGAAGGCGGATGCCGCGCCGGTGCTGTTGCCGGGGGCCGCCGACATGGACGTGCTGGCCCTGCTGACCAAGGTGGAGGAACACGCGGGCCGGTCCAAGGCAGAGGCGCGGCTTGGCGCCATGCACGTTCTGGCCGAACGAGACGCCGCAATGGCCGAACACTGGACCGATATGCCGCCTCTGACGCCAGCCGCTTTTGCAGACCTCGTCGGCGCCGTGATCGCGGAGGTGCTGCCTCCGGAGGCCCGCGAAGACGTGGCTGCATGACCCAGGACAGTCGAGCCGCCCCGAACGAGCCTGGTGGCCAGCGTCCCTCCGCGGCTGAGATCGAAGAAAGAAGGGCACGCTTCCGTACCCGTTATCCTGATTGGAAAGAGCAACAGAAGCGGGCAGCGCGGGCCGTGGCTGATGAACAAGCTACGCCTTGCCATGACTGACGATGGTGAAACCGCTGCGTTAACCCACGACCGGGCACCCCGGGTGGCCCTGGCCAGGCTGGACGTGGATATGCCGACTGGGGATGCCATGACCGCTTCCGAACCAGGGGAGGCCAGCACGAATCACATCCCATCGCGACGGCGGATTCAACTGGTCGTCGCAACACCTGAGCGGAGGAGGTTGCGATAGACATACGGCTTCAGAAGCTTCGACCTACCCAGTTCGAACCGGCTTATGTTGGCGCCTATGGGAGGACGGGTGATATTACCTGGCTGACACGTCGCTAGGATCGAGATCGGGCGGCTCCTTCCCTTCTTTGACGGCGCCCACCTTCGCCTCGGCGATCAGCTTGGCACGCCGCTGGGCCGTGACGCTGCGCAGGGTCGCGTAGTAGTCCAGCGAGGAGCGTTCCAGGTCGTCGGTGACTGGGATCAGGCGGGACCTGCCGTCCACCACGCCGATGCCCCCGCTCGCCGCGCTTACGGCGGTCGCAGCGCCGCCGGTCACGAAGGTGAGCGGGTTCGTGACCAGCCCGCCGACCTTGCCGACCGTGTCGCGCACGTTCGAAGGGCCGAACAGCGGCAGTTGCACCGCCGGGCCAGGCCCCACCCCCCATACCCCGAGCGTCTGGCCGAAATCCGCGTCATGGCGTGGACGGTGCCAATCCGTGGCGACGTCGAACAGCCCCGCGCCGCCCAGGGTGGTGTTGACGGCAAAGCGCTGGGTCGTGTTCCAGGCCCGGCTCACGTTGCCCTGCAACACGTCGTTGATAGCTATGCCCGGCTCCTCCAGGTTGCTGACGAAGTTGTGCAGGCCGCGGCGGACCCCACCCGGCACAAACTCGGTGTAGCCCTTCGCGACCGGCTTCAGGGCGTTGCGGTCCACATACTGGTTGGCCCGGAAGACGGCGCGGTTGGTCGGCTCGGCCGGGTCGTTGGTCTGCTGGAACTCGGCAAGAGCTTCGGGGTTGGCGGGGGCGTGGGCGCAGGCGGCGAGCGACAGAGCGGAGGCGACCAGGACAGCGGCGTGGCGGCTCCAACGTCCCCCGGCGCCGTGCCGCATTACCTGCACGGCTTGCCGGCTTCCGCGACTGGCCATCCTGACGAGCATTTGCATCCTTGGCACCCCTGTTCCGAGGGGTGCAGAGCTAGGCGGGCCGAGTTTCGGGTTGATGTTCAGATTGTATGCGGGCGGCAACAATGCGCGGGGCCGGACACATCAAGCGCACATCCAGTCATCAACGCGGCCCCGCGTTGCGGTAACATGCGGCATGAGCACCCTTCCTCACCTCTTGGTCGTTGACGACGACAAAGACATCCTGTCGCTGCTGACCGGCTTCTTCAGTCGGCACGCCCATCCCGTGACCGTCGCGGCGGACGGCGCCGGGATGTTCGCGGCATTGGAGACGGAGCGGATAGACTTGGTGATCCTCGACGTGATGCTGCAAGGCGAGGACGGCTTCAGCCTGTGCCGCAGGCTGCGCACGCAATCCAAGGTGCCCGTCATCATGCTGACCGCGATGGGGGACCACACCGACCGCGTGGTGGGGCTGGAGATCGGCGCCGACGACTACCTGGTCAAGCCGTTCGACGCGCGGGAGCTGCTGGCCCGGATCAAGGCCGTGCTGCGCCGCACGGAAGGGGGTGCCGCGCGCCCGGCGGCCACCGCGACGCGTCCGGTGCTGGAGTTCTCTGGCTGGCGGCTGGACGTGGCACGGCGGGAACTGCGGTCGGAGGGCAACACGCTGATGATCCTGTCCGGCGGCGAGTTCGACCTGCTGCTGGCCTTCGCCGAGCACCCGCAGCGGGTGCTGACGCGGGACCAATTGCTGGACCTGGCCCGGGGCGCCACCCATGCGGCGTTCGACCGCAGCATCGACGTGCAGGTCAGCCGCCTGCGGCGGAAGCTTGAGCCTGACGCGAAAAGCCCGCAGGTCATCCGGACCGTCCGGAACGGCGGCTATATCTTTACGCCTGCAGTGCAGCGCAGATGAAGGGCATTTCCTGGCCGACGGACACAATCGCGCGGCGCTTCGCTGTTACTATCGTGGTGGCCATCGCCATCGTCCTCGCGCTGACTGCCGCCGCCGCCCAGGTGGCCGGGGTGTGGAGCCGGCCGTCGGCCGAGGACATGGGGCTGCCGGACCGGGTCAGCGATATCGTGCGCCTGCTGGAGGCGGTCCCGCCGGCTGAACGCCAGACCGCTGCAGACACTATCGCGAATGAAGGCTTCCGCGTTGACTGGTATTCCGCCAACTCCGAAATCGGCGTTGCCTCTGCTGCCGCCGCGGCCGCCAGGCCTTTGAGGGACTTGGTAATCCGGGACGGGAACGGCCGCCGCCGCCGGCTTGTGCACTTGGACCCAACCGGCCCGGGCGGAGCAACCCCGGGCCTCTACGCCGCGATGCCCATCCAGCCCGGAGCCTCCGTCCTGTCTATCGAGGCCAGCGACGGGAGCTGGGTTGTCTTTACGGCGCCTGTCCGGTTCTGGGGCATTGGGCCAGCGGCACGGGCCGGCATCAAGCTGGTGCTCCTTGCATTGACAATCATCGGCATCTCCGTGGCCGCGGCATGTCAGCTTTCACGGCCGATCCGCAGGTTCAACGAGGCGGTCCGCCGGTTCGGCAACGACCCGCGCGCGGCGGCGCTGCCAGTGGCCGGGCCTTCCGAGCTACGGGAGACCGTGTACGCCTTCAACGCGATGCAGGCGAAGATACAGGCCTTTGTCAGCGACAGGACAGCCATGCTGGCCGCGATCTCGCACGACCTGCGGACGCCGCTGACCAAGATGCGGCTGCGGGGCGAGTTCATCGAGGACGCGGACCAGCGGGCGCGCCTGTTCCGCGACGTGGACGACATGCAGGCCATGGTGGACTCGGCGCTGGCCTTCTTCCGAGACGACCTGCAGGATGAGGAGGCGACAGCGTTCGACTTCCCCGAGCTGCTCCGCACCATCGCCGACGACTACGCCGACCAGGGCTATCAGGTGGCCTATCATGGGGTGGACCACTTCGCGCACCGCGGGCGCCCGTTCGCGCTCAAGCGGGCGTTCACCAACCTGGTGGACAACGCGGTAAAGTATGGCCGGTCGCCGGAGTTGGAGCTGCGGTGCCCAGGCGCGCTCGTCGAGGTGGCCGTCCGGGACAGCGGCCCCGGCATCCCAACCGCGGCACTCGAAAGCGTGTTTGCCCCGTTCCACCGCCTCGAACGGTCGCGCAACCGGGCCACGGGCGGCGTGGGGCTGGGGCTGACCTCTGCCCGGTCCGTCATCCAGGGGCACGGCGGCACCATCTCCCTTCACAACCGGGACGGGGGCGGCCTGGAGGTGAGGGTCATCCTTCCAGCCTGACGGACGGCCGGCACCCGGGTCAGGGCCAGGTGCCGGCCTCCCCGCCCCGGCCCCGAAGCAGCCGGCGGCATACGAGCAAGACTCTGCCGGTTGATCGCGTCTTGGCCTGAACTGGAGGAGTTGGGATTGTGATGCCGTCGTCACCGTCCTGTCGGGCCGCCAATGGGCCGACCGGCGATGGGCCGGGCGGGATCGGGTTGCGGCCAGCCAGGGGAGCATAGGCGCCGTTCGGGCGGCCGGTCACAGGCGCGCCAGGGCAAGCCAGGCCGCGGCGGCGCTGACCACCAGCAGGCTGCCCTGCAGGTAGGGGCCGCCCGGACCAGACGGGAGCCTGCATGCCAGGAGGCTGTTGGACGCACGGCGGCGCAAGGCGCGCAACCAGTGCGTGAACGGGCGGGCGGGGCTAGCCCTGGCACGCCCTGCCACCTTGGAGATTAGGTCCCTGACCAAGTCTGGGCTGACGCCGTCCGCCTGCATCATTGACTGGGTCATGTCATCGGCAAGCAGGTCCTCAAGGTTTGATTGAGGCTGGACGAAGTTTTCGAATTCGGCGCAGGCGGTGCGCTTAGCGTCCTTCTTGGCTTGAAGCCTGGCATCCAGCAAGCTGCGCATCTTGCCGGGCCAGCGCCGGATAGGGGCCGGCGTCACCGGCTGAGCCCCCACATGACCAGGGCCGTCAGGGGCATCGCCGGAAGCACGACCCAGGGCGCATAAAGCAGGGCGAGCAAAAGGCTGTTCTGAATGCAGCGCGACATCGGCGTGTTCCTTTCAGGGTTGAGGGCACCTGGATGCCGGGGCGTCGCGGCAGGCAGCTGCACGGGCGGCGAACCGGCCGGTCCCGGCCCGGCGCCGCGGATGACATGCGCGAAGCAGGTCTCGGCACCCGCGGCCACGACGCCGCACTCGCCGTCGGCAAGGTGGTCAGCCCGGCGCACCGGTGCTGGCTTGGAAGGCGGCATGATCGCCATTGAGGGTGGCCTCCTGCTTCTGCGCCACTCAACGTAGCCAGCGTGGCGTGCCGCATGATGTGCAGTTTGCGGCGGGCGGCGCACATTATACAGGCCATGAAACATTCGGCACAGCCCAGCCGGGGCCTTGCCTCAGTAGGACCGGGAAGATGGCGGCTGTTGGTTAAGAACCTCACGTCCGGCAGCAGCCGGTCGCTGGAACTTGGGTTCCCGGTCCTCCCGATGCCGAGCTGCGTGCTTGGGGCCTATGTGTGCGTGGGCGAGGCTGTTACGGTACTGAGCCGGGTGCCTGCCGCGTTGCCGCAAGGCGCTACCTTGCTTGACCGGACCGGCGCTTACGCCACCCTGTTCCTCGTCCCTGGCCGCCCAGCCGAAGTAACGCTGCTCCCTGCCTGTGCAAACCATCAAGGGTGGAGGACGGTCTCCAGGTCCTGCTTGACCTTGGCGTGCATCGACCGTCTCAGCTTCCTTGCTGTCGCCGGTAGGCGCGGACTGTCGCGCCATGCCAACCGCGATCCGCCCCGGCAGTTGCGCCGCGGGACCTCATTGCGAGCCGCTGGCAGCGGAAGAACCCGCTTGTGCAGATCGGCAGCCCGGCCGGCCGCCGGACGCCTGCGCCACCGGGACCGTCCACAGGGGTTGGTAGACGTCCCATGCCCCCGGGCTGCTGCCGGGTGCCTTGACCTGGAACAGGTGCATCGGGTGGGACACGCCGCCGTCGCCGCGCAGCGTGCTGGCGCCGAGCAGCGGGTCCCGAGAGGGCAGGCGCTGCATGGCGGCGATTGTTGAGGCGCTGTCGCCGGGTCCGCACCTGCGGCGACGGTGCGCAGCAGGTGCGATATGACGGAGAACACCCCGGCGTGGACCATTGTCGGAGGGATGCTGCGGTTGCGCGGGATGAAGGCGGCGGCGAAGGCGCGGGTGCCGGGGTCCAGGTCCCAGTAGAAGGGCTCGGTCACCAGCAGGCCCTGGGCGTCCTGTAGACCTTCCGCACCCCCGTGCGGCGTCTCGGTCCTGATCCTTTAACGCGGCGCCAGCCAGGTCACGCCTGCGATGGTCGCCAGCGGCACCATCACCGTAGCTTCGCGGCCATGCCCGGTGCGGACCAGCAGGACCTCGATCGCCGGCAGCATCGCCACAACGGCGACGTTGCGCGCGTCGCCGAACAGCGTCTTGAGGAACGGACCCATCACGCAACCCCCCGGCGCACCCGCGTGCGCATCAAGGTCGCAATCGCCAACCCGGCCAGCAGGTAGAACGCGCCGAGGATCGGCAGCGTCCAGTCCGAAAGCGACCAGATCTCAGGCCCGCCGATACCCTCCATCGTCCAATACGTGCCGAACGCCACGATCATCGCGCCGACCGTGAACTTGATGGCGTTCTCCGGCACCCGCTGCAGCGGCGCCCGCACCGCCGCGCCGACGGCGCACGTCAGCAGCAGCGCGGCGATCGCGGCCCCGCCACTGCTGACCATACCCCTGCCGTCTGCGGCCTTCATGCCGAGCGCCACCACGACGAGCCAAACTTCCAGGCCCTCCAACAGCACCCCCTTGTAGGCGACGGCCCAGCCGGCGGCCCACTCGCCGGTGAGCCTGGCGCGCGTCTGCTCAAACTCCACGGCCTCGTCGTGCAGCGCCTTCAGCCCGGCATGGCGCGCCATCGCCTTCGCGAGCCAGCGCACGCCGAACAGCATCAGGAACACGCCGACGACGAGTTGCACCATGCCGATGTCAATGCCGGTCGCCAGCAGCCGGCCGGCGACGAGCGTCATCACCGCCAGAGTCGCAAGCCCGGCGACTGCCGCGCCGACCGCGCCGCGCCATCCGATGCTCAGGCTGACCGCGAGCACGATCGTGAAGGCCTCCACCCACTCGACAAGGGCGGTCAGGAAGGACGGCACTGCTATGGACCAGTCGATCATCGCGTCAGACCCTTCAAGAATGCAGAGGTGTTCCGCTACGGGGCAGCCGCCTGCGCCCTATGCAGCCGGTCCTGGCGCGGCAAGGTCAGCCCGATCAGCACCGGCATGGCCAGCAGCACCAGCGGGAACTGTGCCAGCAGACCAGAGATGATGGCGACCGCAAGCGGCTGCTGCATCCCGGAACCCGCGCCGATGGCAAGCGCGAGCGGCATGAGCGTGAGGATCGCGGCAAGCGTGGTCATGGCGATCGGGCGGAAGCGGTTGCGCGCGGCCTCCAGCAACGCCTGCCGGGGCGGCATCTCCCGCGCCAGGTCCACGTACTCCGACACCAGGAAGATCGCCATCTCGGTGCCGATGCCGATGATCATGGTCATGCCCATGATCGCCGTGATGTTCAGCTCGATGCCGGTCAGCCACAACCCCGCGAACACCGCCGTCGTGGATAGCGCCGACGCGCCGAGCACGATCAGGGGGATCCAGAACCGCTCATACAGGAACAGCAGCAATACGAACTCGGCCACAAGTGCTGCGACGAACACCCGCGTCAGCCCGGCAAACGCGATCTGCTGCTGCGCATACAGCCCGCCCAGCTCATAGCGCACGCCGGGCGGCAGCATCCCAGGCTGGTCGAGCACCGTCTTCACGTCCGCGACGGCGGCGCCGAGCGAGGCCCCCTGCAGCCGCGCGGTGATCGGGATCATGAGCTGCAGGTTCTCGCGCGTGATCTCCGCCTGGCCCGGCGCCGCCGAGATCTTCGCCACCCGGCCCAGCGCGAACACATGGCCATCCGGCGCGCGCACCGGCAGGCCGGCAAGCTGGTCGTCATACTGGCGCTGCCCGGGCGGCAGCCAGACCCGGACGCCGACCAGCTTGGTCGCCTGCGGCATCTGCGTGGCCACCGTGCCCGCAAGATAGCTTTGCAGCGCGTCGCTCACGAACTGCGCGTCCACGCCCTCAATTGCGGAGCGGGCCGGATCGACCTCGATGTTGAGGCCGTCGCCGGCGATCACGATGCCGTCCTGCACCGAGACGACGCCCTGCACCTTGGCGATGGCCGCGGCGAGCTTGCGCGCGGCCGGGGCGAGCGCGGCCGGGTCGTTCGCATATAGCTTGACCTCGATCGGCTGCGGCACCGCCGTGAGGTCGCCGATCAGGTCCTCCATGAGCTGGGCGGTGGCGATGCGCAGCCCGGGCACGGATTGGTCTACCTTTTCCTGCACGTCGGTCATGACCGCCTCGATCGGCCGGCGCGGGCCGGTCTTCAAGCGGACGAAGAAGTCGCCCGTGTTGGGTTCGCTGAGGCCGCCGCCGAGGCCGGCGCCGGTGCGCGTGGAGTAGGTCTCGACCTCGGGCGTCGCGTGCAGGATGGCCTCGACCTGCGCCAGCTCCCGGCTGGTCTCGTCCAGCGAGGTGCCAGGGGCTGAGCGGAAGTCGAGCACGAACCCGCCCTCGTCCACCTTCGGCATGAAGCCGCTGCCCACATGGCTGAACGCGAACCAGCCAAGGACCAGCAGCGGCACCAGGCCGAACGCCAGCAGCCAGGGCCGCCCGAACAGGCGCTCCAGCAGCCAGCGGTGCGCCCGTGCGACGCGGCCCTCCGGCCCCTGGCCCGGGTCATGCCAGCGCTTGAAGTCCACGATCAGGCGCGTGAGCACGGGCACGGCAAGCGCGGTCAGCCCGTAGGAGATGACCAACGCCGCCGCCATGGTCAGCGACAGCGCCTTGAAGAACGCACCCGTGACGCCCGACAGGAAGGCGAGCGGCAGGAACACCAGCAACGTCGCCATGCTCGACCCGGTCAGCGGCGGCAGGAACTCCCGTCCCGCCGCCAGCACCACATCCTCCCCGGTCCCTGGTCCACCCTTGGCCGCGCTTGCGCCGGCCCGGCGGGCGAGGTGCTCGATCATGGTGATCACGTCGTCGATGACCAGCCCGACCGCAGCCGCGATGCCGCCCAGGGTCATGATGTTGAACGTCATGCCCAGCGTGAACAGCAGCAGCACGGTGGTGGCCAGGGTCGCCGGCACCACCAGCATGGCGACGAGGGTGACGCGCAAGCTGCGCAGGAAGGCGAGCAGCACCAGCCCGGCCAATCCCAGCCCGATCAGGATCGCGTCGCGCACGCTGCTGGCAGAGTCCGTCACCAGCGTACTCTGGTCATACCAGTTGGCCAGCACGACGTCGGCCGGCAGCAGCGGCTGGTAATTGGCCAGCGCTTTGCGGACCGCCGCAGCAATCGCGACGGTGTTGCCATCCGGCTGCTGGTAAACCTGGAACTGTACCGCGGGGCGGCCATCCTCGCCGACCCTGGTCCACTGCGGCACCACCCCGTCGGCCACCTCGGCCACGTCCCCGACGCGCACCAGGCCGCCCGGGCCGCCATGGATCACGGCGCTCCGCACCTGCTCGGCCTGGCGCGCGGTGTTGTCGAGCGTCAGCAGCAGCAGCTTGGAGTGGTCCTGCATCTGGCCGACGACGTTCAGCACGTTCGACTTGCCAAGGGCGGCCGCCACGTCGGACAACGCAAGCCCGCGCGCGGCCAGGCGCTGGGGGTCCACCAAGACCTGGACTTCCTGCACCTCCCCGCCCTGCACGCCGACAAACGACACGCCGGGGATGGCGGTGAGCAGCGGCGCGATCTGGTACTGCGCGATGTCGCGCTGCGCGACCGGGCTGACGTCCTTGGACAGCAGCGAGTAGGCGATGATCGGGAACACCGTGGGGTCCATCCGCCGCACCCGGTAGCTGCTGCCGGCGGGCAAGCTGGGCAGCACCTGCGCCACTGCGGCGTCCACCTGCGCGGCGGCGGCGGCCATGTCGCTGCCCCAGGGGAAATCGAGCGACACCTCGGCCGAGCCGCGGCTGGTGGTCGAGCGCACGCCGAGCACGCCCAGCACGCGCCGGGTCGCCTGCTCCAAGGGGATGGTGACCAGGAGCGCCGTCTGGTCCGCCGGGCGTGCCCCGGCGTCCACGTTCACCACCACGCGGGGGAATTGCACGACGGGGAACAGCCCGGTCGGCAGCAGGACCGCCGAGAACCCGCCGGCAATCATCAGCGCCAGCATGATGGCGAGGATCGAGCGCGTGTGCCGCGCCACCCATCCAGCGCCCTGGGCTGCGTGCGGCGCCGGACCGCCAAGCACCTCGCCGCTCACCGCGCAGCCACCCCGGCCGTGGCGCCGGATGGCGCCTCCCGCACCGCGGCGCCGTCCTGAAGCTGGGTGTTGCCGATGGTGACGAGAGGGCGCTTGGGATCGAGCGGGCCGGTGGCCGCCGTCATGTCCCCCGCCGTGCCCGCAACCTGCACATCCACCCGCACGGCCTTGCCGTCCGCAACCTGGAACACGTAGGCCCCCTTGGCGTCCGTCCCCACTGCGTTGCGCGGCACGAGCCAGCCGCGGAACTCGCCCACCTGCACGGCGACGCGCACGGAACCGCCCGGCAGCAGCCCCATGGCCGCCGGGGCGCAAGGCGGATCGCCCTTGGGATCACGCCGTCCCGGGTCGCTCGGCGTGCTGTCTGGGAGCGGATCGATCAGCACCGGCACCAGGCGGGTCACCGGATCGAGCATGGCGCCGACGGTGAGCACGCTGCCCTGCGTGGGAGCGCCGCCGTCCAGCGGTTCGATCTGGACCGGCTGGCCCTGGGCGACCAGGCCACGCTGCGACGGCTCGATGCCCACAGCCGCGACGAGCCGGCTGGAGCGGTCCAGGGTGACCAGCGGCGTTTGGGCCGCGATGCGCGCGCCTGCTGTTACGGGAAGGCTGGAGACAACCCCCTCGAACGGGGCTGCGAGCGTCTGCTCGGCGCTGCCCCCGCCGCCGCGGGTGAGCAGGTCGAGGTTGCCCTGCGCGTCCGCCACGGCCTTCTCGGCCTGCGCGAGCTGGTCGCGGGTCGCCAGGTGCTGCGCCAGCATCTGCGCCATGCGGTCCCGCTCGCCGCGCGCCAGGGCCAGCGCCGTGACCGCCTGGCGGTAGGTGGCGAGCGCCGCCGGGTCGGCACTCAGGGTGAGCAGCGGCTGGCCCTGCTGCACCTTCTGACCTATCGCCACCATCACCCGGGTGACCTGCCCGGCCCGCAGCAGGCTCAAAGTCTCGCTGCTGCCGGGGGCCGCCTCCACAGAGCCGTAGGCCGTGAGCGTGCGCGGCAGGCTGCCCTGATGCGCCGCCGCCGTGGTGACGAGCACGCTGGTCGGCGGCGTGTTGTCCTGGGCGGACGCTGCTGCAGGCAGAACGCCCAGGAGGAGGGCAAGGACACGCTTCATAGCAGGCTCGGCCCCTTGGGAGTCTCCAGCCGCACCGGCGGCAGCCCGATGCCGAGCAGGGTCGCAAGCGCCGTGCGCTGGTCGAAGATCTGCTGTTCCAGACCGATCACCTGCCGCTCCTTGCCCAGCCGGGCCGACACGAGCTGCACATAGCTCAGTTCGTCAAGCAGGCCGGCGCGCAAGGCGCGGTCCGCGTTGGCCGCCAAGGCCTCGGCTTGGGCCAGGCCGGCACGGGCGGCCTCCAGTTGGCGCTGCAGAAGGCCGAGGTTGGCGAGCAGCGCCCGCGCGCCGCCCTCGGCCGTGGCAAGGCGGGCGGCATACTCTGCGCGGAGCTGTTCCCGCGTGGCGCGCTGGATCGCGACCTGGCCGCGGTTACGGTTAAACAGGGGCAGGGCGATGGAGGCGGCGGGGCCGAACGACTGCACGCGGCTGGTGTCGTTGCCGTAGTTGGGACCTAGGGTGAGCGCGGGGAACTGGCCGAGCACCGCCGCGCGCAGGTTCGCCTCCCCCGACTGGTAGCCGAGCTGCAGGGCGATCAGGTCCGGCCGGCGCTGCGGCAAGGTGGCCAGGAGCCGCGCCGCCTCGTCCGCCGTGAATGCGGGGATGCGGATTTCGTGCGACAGCAGCGACCGCACGCCCGGCTGCAGGCCGAGTAGCGCGTCGAGTTCCTGCCAGCGCTGATCCTGGGCCAGCGCCGCGGCATACCGCTCCGTCTGCAGGGCGGTCAGCTCGGCCACGAACGGCGCCACGACCTGCAGCGTGGCGTTGCCCTGGGCCAGGGCTCGCGCCGCGGTGTCCCCGCGTGTGCGCAGCAGGGCGAGCGTCTCGTTGAGGCGCAGCAGCAGGCTGCCCTGCCCGACCAGGTCGATGGCGAGCGTCTGCGCCCGGCTGATCGTCTGCCATTCCTGCCAGACCACATTGGCGTCCACCTGCATGGCGGCGGCCTGGGCGGCGCGGCGGCGGACGGACAGGGTGATAAGCGCGGAAACGTTGGCGGTGAGCGTCGCGCCGATGGCGTTGGTGATGCCGGGTCTCCCGAGCAGCACGTTATAGCTGCCCGACAGCACCGGATCCGGCAGCAGGCCGGCCTCGATCACCTGCGCCTGCGCGACGCCGCGCTGCGCCCGGGCCGCGCGCAGGTCCGGGCTGTTCTGCACGGCGAGGACCGCGACCTCGGCGGGGGTGAGCGGCTGGTCGGCGGGGATGGGCGCGGCGCCGGGCCGCGTCCGATCCAGCGCCGCCACGCTGGGCGCCAGCGCGGCCTGTGGGGCGAGCGGCTGGGCGTTGTAGCCTGCGCAGGCTGCCAGCAGGACGCAGGCCGCCAGCATGCCGGTGCGGGCTGTCAGCACGGACAACGCATGGAGTGGTTCACTGGCCGGCCGGACGCCTGCGTCGGGACATCGGCGGCCGGGTGCTCTCCAGGGTTCAGGATTTTGACGGCGCCGGCACCCATGCAGGAGTAAATCCAGGTTCGTGTCATGGCAACTTGTAACCAGGGACAGGTTGGCAACCAGTGTCGCGGAAATTGGGATTTCCCAATGCGCCGGGGGTCAATGCCCCGCCTACCCGGCGGCCCGTGGCGGACAATGGACGCCGCCAGGGATGAAGTGATGGACGTGGCCTCGCTGCTGACCGGTGTTGCGGCCCATCCAGCCATCGCGTTCCCAGCTTGCTGATCGGCGCTAGGCCCTTGGCTGCCGGCGCCGCAAATGCCGCCATGCGAACCAGCCGAGGCCAAGCACCAAAAGTCCGACGATGGCGAAATCGAAGCGGTGCATGGCAACGCGCAGCCGCGGGTCGCTGTCCCATCGCTCCCCGAGCACGTAGCCCACGTAGGCGAGGGCATAGCACCAAGGCCAGGAGCCGGCGAAGGTGTAGAGCTGGAACGGGAGCAGCGGCATCCCGGCGATGCCGGCTGGCAGCGCGATGAAGGTGCGGATCACCGGCAGCAGGCGCCCGATCAGGACCGCGGGGCCGCCGAACCGGCGGAAGAACCGCTCGGTGCGATCCAGGTCGCCTGGGCTGAGCAGGATGTAGCGGCCCCACCGCTCGACCAATGGCCGGCCGCCGCGCGCGCCGACGGCATAGGCCAGGGTGGAGCCGATGTTGCACCCCACGGCACCCGCTGTTGCCGCCAGCACCAGGCTGAACCGGCCGGTGGACGCCAGGTAGCCCGCGAAGGGCATGATGACCTCGGAGGGGAGCGGGATGCAGGCGGACTCTGCCGCCATTAGCCCAGCGATGCCCGCATAGCCTGCCGCCGAGATCACGGCGACAATCCACGCGGCGACCGGCGCGAGTAGGTTATCCAGCAACGCTAGCCCCTCTCCGGGTAGTGCCTCAGTTTGGATGTCGGCTTGCAACCCACAGCGGACTTGCAGGGCCGGCTATCAAACTTCCGGCTCTGGCCGGAAGTTGCCATGCGCTTCAAAGCAGTCCAAGAAACGAAGCAGGTGTTCGATGGTCGGCATGCTGAGTCGCTACCCGCCAGCAAGCATCGATGCAAGCATCCCCGGCGCTCAGGGAAGATAGCGGATCCAAACGTTCACTCGACGGCATTTCCAAGAGCGCGTTCAAAGGGCTGCTTTGCTGGCCATGTGGATTTCTCAGCAACAGAGAACTCAAACGCACGAAGCTTGCAAGTCAGTGGGATGAAGGTTGGGTGATGGTGGGCTTGTGAGTATGAGAAGCGACCCGATCGGGATCATAGGTCCGGGGATGATTGTCCAGAACAAGTCTGGCGATCGTCTCGAAGAACAAGGATGGATCTCATGCCAGCTTCCAAAGAACCCACCATTGTCCGCGAGAAGATCTTTGCGGTCGGCGCCGACGCGAACGGGACGGCACCCGACTCCATCGCCCTCGGCAACAACGGCACCGTGTTCGCCGAATACGGCAATGGCGTCCCCTCGGACGGCACCGGCGGCGGCAGCACCATTGTCGAGTACAGCAGTTCCGGCGCAATCCTGAAAACCTTCAGCTTCGCCGGATCGGATGACGGGCTCAAGGTCGATCCGGTCACCGGCAAGCTGTGGGTGCTGCAGAACCAGGACGGCAACAGCACACTGACGGTCGTCAATCCGGTCACCGGCCAAACCAGTGGCCCGCTCTCGTATGCCGTCCCGAGCGCCACGCAAGGCTACGACGACGTCGCCTTCACCGGCGGCAAGGTCTATATGAGCCACACCAACCCGGCCGCGCCCACCGACAGCGTCGTCGTGCGGCTCGACAACGGCAACAACCCGACCGGCACGCTGAAGACCACCGCCATCTTGCGTCAGGGCGACACGGGCACCAACCTCGTCACCGGTGAAACCAACCAGGCGCTTCCGGTCTCTGACCCGGATTCGCTCAAGAGCCTGGCCGATGGCACGCTGGTGCTGACGAGCGGCAGCGACAGTGCGCTCACCTTCATCCAGCACCCCGGCACCGACCAGCAGACGGCGAGCTTCATCGCCCTGCCGGCCGGCTCGACCGGGCTCGACGACGCGGTCATCCCCTCGGCCTCGTCCGGCACCTTCGTTGTTGCCGATACCAAGACCAACGACATCGTCAAGATCGCGGTCAGCGGCCTGAGCGTGCACGACATCTATGCGTCGGTCGCCGGCGACAACGGCATCGTGCAGATCGACCCGAGCACCGGCGTTGTCACCCAGCTCGCGACCGGGATCTCGTCGCCGCACGGGCTGGCGTTCATCCCGGCCGGCCATGCCGGCGCCTTGTCGGAGACGGCCGCGCAGCACATCACGCTGACGCCCACGCACGGCTAACGACGTCAACCCACCCGGCGCCGCGAGATGGCGCCGGGTGTTACTGCGGCGCAATTGGCTATGAGGTCGCGGAACACACCCGCCAATTTTTCCAGCGACGTTTCGGCGCTCGCGTCAAAGATTTTCTTCTGCAATACTGGCGACGTGCCGCACATATTGCTGGATAACCCGTCCGGTCAGGCGCGTTTTGGGAGCTGGGGACACAAGCGTTGGCACATCATGTCCGCTGCCGGAAACCTGCTTTCGTAGGTTGAATGGCTGGAGTGGGCGCAAACCAACCGCCCAAGGTGCGAGTGCCCTATGTCGGCTTTCCACCAGAACCCGAAATTTAAGCCAGTACACTGCCGCAGCACGCAGCTTTCCACTACGGAATGTGCTCCTCTTGCCCGGGGTGTCGTCCCGCCCGCTGCGGCAGGAACAGGATCAGCCCGACCATTATAGCCGCCAGCACGACTGAGGCGGAGAAGCGGCCCAGGGCCAGCCCGCCGTTGGCGACGGGCTTGTCGAGCAGGTCGCCCACCGTTGCGCCTAGCGGCCGGGTTAGGATGAACGCCGCCCAGAACAGCAGCGTGCGCGACAGGCCGGTGCGGAAATACAGCGCCGCCACCACCGCAAGCGCCGCGGCGAACACCAGCGCCCCGCCCTCGTAGCCCAGCCCGCCTGTGTCGGCCAGGAAGTCGCCCAGCGCCGTGCCCAGGGTCTGCGAGAACATGATCGTCGCCCAGTAGGGTCAGAAGGCCCATCGCTGCGAAAACGTACGGTATACCCCGTTCACGTGAGGATCCGAAAATCCTTAGGCGAGATGACACGGAAGTTGTCTGATACTGCGTCGCAATAGAGGTGCCACTTCCTGGGCACCTCCTCGCGCAGGAATGTCAGGATCGCG
>JAABUQ010006657.1_pt1 | contig 17331 bp, 16 predicted proteins | sample 5560001 | NCBI WGS metagenome assembly JAABUQ01 (sample SAMN10711888, study PRJNA513371) | rock metagenome | isolation source: Antarctica rocks | place: Antarctica: Victoria Land, Finger Mt nord | collected 2015-12-18
CATGATGGGTGCCGGCGGCGTATTCCATGCAGCCGTTCCTGCGATCCACGTCCTGCAGCGGCATCCAGATGGAGATCGCGTGGTCGTAGTCGGTCTCCTTCGTGAAGAAGCTGTCGTCCTGGTGCGCCGGGGTTTCGCCGCCGACCAGGGCCGGCTTCATGATCGCGAACTCCCAGACCAGCTCCGCCCGCGGGCCGAGCAGCTCGCGCGCCACCGCCAGCGCGTTACGGTGGAAGGAGCACTCGCGCAGGCTCGGCTCGTACCGCGACGGCCAGTTCATCTGCGGCAGCAGCGGCGCCGCATCCTCGAAGTCGCCGCTGGTCTCGAAGAAATCGCCGGTTTCCCAGCCGACCTTCCGGGAGAAAAGCATGTCGTATATCCCGCGCACGCGCACGATCTCGGCCTGGGTGGCGACTGCAGGAAGAACGAGGAAACCGTCGCGATCGTAGCTGGCGCGCTGGGTGGCATCCAGCGCGAAGGGGGCCGCGGCGCGTTCGGCCCTGGTGTCAACTGCACAATCGATCGTATCGAGCTGAAAATCAGGCATTCGACAAATCCTCGTTATTATGTACAGGCATCTGTTGAAGCATTCGGGATACGCTGCCACAGGCTAACGCCGCGACGGCAGGAGCGACAACTTGCATTCTTCCGATCGATATTCGTTAACGCTTTCTCCATTAGCTGAGAAGCAAGCGCAAGCCCCGTGATTTGATGGCCGCGCCGCGTAACGTGATCCGTTTCCCTGCTTTATGTCGACTTGCGTTCGGCGGAATACGCAGGATGGCCTTCACCAGATGATCGATTAACTGAATTAGCCTTGTTTTATTGACAATATTTCGTCCGCCGCCCTATCTATGACCAGCTTCGCGCATGACCGGCGATAGGCTGTCGGTCGGTATCATCCGAAATGATGAGGACGAATGCCGCTCCGAAAGGCCGCCGGCATCACTCCTGCCGCAGCAGCTCGGCGGGGCTGGCGCGCAGTGCCTGCCGAGTCGCGGCCAGGCCGGCCAGCAGCATCAGCGCCACCGCACCGAACAGGGTGGCCGAGAGCGTCGTACCGAGCAGGATCCACGGCGCACGCAGGATGAAATGCAGCACCAGCCAGCTCAGCAGCGCGCCGATCCCGGCCGCGGCGAGACCCGCTACCAGGCCGAGGACCGCGAACTCCACCAGCCAAGCGGCGCGCAGCTGGCTGCCGGTGGCGCCCAGGCAGCGCAGGATCGCAGCCTCGCGCCGGCGCTGGCGCTGGCCGGAGGCGAGGGTCGCGGCCAGCACGAGGCCGCCTGAAAGCAGCGCCACCGCTCCGGTCGCCTGCAAGGCCAGCGCAAGCCGATGGGTCAGGCTGGCGATCTCGCTGAGCACGTCCGCGACGCGTATCCCGGTCACGTTGGGCAGCGCGTCGGTGACCGCCTGCAGGATGGCGGCGTCGTCGGCCGGCCGGCCGCTGGAAGCGACCGTGGCGACCAGGGTGTGCGGCGCCGCCGACAGCAGCCCGGGCGAGGCGATGAAGGCGAAGTTGAGCTGCAGCGAGCGCCAGGCGATGTCGCGCAGGCTGGCCACGCGCAGGTCGATGTCGCGGCCGAGCACGTTCAGCGTGATTACCGAGCCGACATGCGCCCCCCAGCCGCGCGCCAGGCCGGCATCGAAGGAGAGCAGCGGCGGGCCGGCATAGTCCGCTGGCCACCAGCGGCCGGCGGCGACCCGGGTGGCGGGCGGCGGCGATGCCGACAGGCTCAGGCCGTGATCGCCGCGCAGCGCCCACCGTGTCTGTGCGCTGGCCCGCACCGCATCGGCCGGCACGCCGTCCACCGCGACCACCCGCGCCCGCAGGCTCGGCAGGCTGTGCACCTCGCCCACCGAAGGCAGCGCCTTCAGCACGGCCTGAAAGCGGTCCGCCTCGTCCGGCTGGATGTCGATGAAGTAGAACGAGGGTGCGTGCGCCGGCAGCTGCTCCAGCACCGCCTCGCGTATGTTGCCCTCGATCAGCGCCACCGCGGCGAGGGTGGACAGCCCCGCGCCGAGCGCCAGCAGCAGCGCCCCGGCGGGCGAGCCCGGCCTGTGCAGCGCGCCAAGGCCCAGCCGCAGCCAGACCCTGCCCTCGCCCGCATCGCCGCGCAGCATCCGGCGCGAGACCAGGCGCAGTACTGCGGCGGCCAGCCGTAACAGCAGCAGGACGCAGGCGGCGACCGCGCAGAAGCCGAGTGCGAGCAGCGGCGACGGCGAGGTCAGCGTAGCCAGCACCACCAGGGCGAGCACGATCGCGGCGAGCACGGCACGCAACCGCCAGCCGGCACCACCGCCCTCCCCCATCTCCTCGCGGAACAGGGTCACCGGGGACACCCGCACCGCACGCAGCAGCGGCGGCAGCGCGAACAGCACCGCGACCAGGACGCCGAAGGCCGCCGCGAGCAGCAACGGCCCCGGATGCAGCGCGTCGTCGGGTGCGACCGGAAGCAGCTCGGCGAGCTCGCGCACCGCCACCGCCGGGATCGCGAGCCCGGCGATGCCGCCGGCCAGGATGCCGGCGCCGCAGAGCAGGCCGAGCTGCAGCGAGACGATGACGGCGACACTCGCGGTCGAGGCGCCGAGGCAGCGCAGCACCGCCAGCGTCTCGCGTCGTGCCTCCAGCCAGGCGCTCACCCCCGAGGCGACTCCGAGCCCGCCGAGCAGCAGCGAGGCGAGCCCGATCAGGGTCATGAACTGCGAGACCTGCTCGACCACCCGGGTCAGCGCCGGCGCCGCGTCGGTCACGTCGCGTATGTGCCAGGGCTCCTGCGGGAACTGCCGGGCGATGTCGCCTGCCAGGACGGCGGCCCGCGCCTGGCGTGCCGCCGGAGGCTCCCGCGCCGGATCGTCCGGCAGCGCCACGCGCAGCGTGTAGGTGACCAGGGCACCGGGCGCGATCAGCCCGGCCGCGTCCAGCGCCCGCCGCGACAGCATCACGGTCGGCGCCAGCGACGTGCTGCCGGCGCCGTCCGGCACGTGCGTTAGCATCGCGGCCAGGCGGACCGTGTGGCTGCCCAGGCGCAGGCTGCCGCCGGGTGCCGCCCCGAGCCGGTCAGCGATCAGCGGCTCGGCGAGCATGCCGCGCGCGAGCGCCGCCCCGAGCGGGAGGTCGGGCGTCAGCGTCAGCGCGCCGACCAGCGGGTAGGCCGCATCGACTCCGCGCAGCTCGACCAGCATGCGCCGTCCGCCGTCGCCGTAGAGCATCGAGCGCAGCTTCGTGGTCTCGGAGACGCGCATCCCGCGTCCGCGCAGGTAGGCGCCGAGTGCGGGCGGCAGCGGGTCGGGGCTCTCCATGCTGAGGTCGCCGCCGAGCAGCGCGCGCCGCTGCGAGGCGACTCCGCCCTGGATCGCCGCGCGCAGGCCGCCGACGGTGCCGATCGCGGCCACGCCGAGGGCCAGGCAGAGCAGCACGATGCGCATCGCCCCGAGGCTGCCGCGCATGTCGCGCCAGGCGATGCGCAGGGCGACCTTGAGCGAAAGGTTGGGCCCGAGCGAAAGGGCGGGCGGCACCGGGCTCAGGACGGCATCGCCGAGACCTGGCCGTCGGAGACCGACAGGCGGCGGTCGCAGCGCGCCGCGAGGGTGGCGTCGTGGGTGATCAGCAGCAGCGTGGTGCCGTGGTCGCGCTGCAGGCCGAACATCAGGTCGGCCACCTTCTCGCCGGTGCGCAGGTCCAGGTTGCCGGTCGGCTCGTCCGCCAGCAGCAGGCGCGGATCGGGTGCGAACGCGCGTGCCAGCGCCACCCGCTGCTGCTCGCCGCCGGAGAGCTGGCCGGGCCGGTGCGTCAGCCGGTGCGACAGCCCGACCTGCCCGAGCGCCTCGCGGGCGCGCGCCAGGGCGTCGCCGCGTCCGGCCAGCTCCAGCGGGATCGCCACGTTCTCGAGCGCGGTCATGGTCGGGATCAGGTGGAAGGACTGGAACACGATGCCGATATGGCGGCCCCGGAAGCGGGCGCGCGCGTCCTCGGACAGCCCCGCGAAGTCGGTGCCGTCGATCGAGACGGTGCCGCGGCTGGGACGCTCCAGCCCGGCCAGCAGCATCAGCAGGCTGGTCTTGCCCGATCCGGACGGGCCGACGATGCCGAGCGAGGAACCGGCGGCGAGATCGAGCGATACCCCGCGCAGGATATGCAGCGCGCGCTCCGAGTTGACCGCGTCGGGACGCGCGGGCACGGTCAGCCACAGGTCCCGCGCCCGCAGCAGGGCGGTCTCGGCGTCCGGGGAGGGGGGAGCAGCTGTCGGTCCGTGCACGGTCTCACTCTTCCGGTCTTGCCGTGAGCAGGTCACGGCGGAGCACAACGCGCCTGGCGCCGCTTGTTTGCTTCCTGCTCGCGATCGGCCTCCCGGCCGGTGCGCATGCCGCCGCCGTGAAGGTGCTGGCGTTGGGCGACAGCCTGACCGCCGGCTACGGGCTGACGCATCACGAGGACGGCTTCGTGGCGGTGCTGCAGCAGGCGCTGGACCGTGCCGGCGCGGACGCGCACGTGATCGATGCCGGCGTATCGGGCGACACCTCGGCCGGAGCCCTCGCCCGGCTCGACTGGGCGCTGGGCGACGACCCCGCCGCGGCCATCGTCGAGCTCGGCGGCAACGACGCGCTGCGCGGCCTGCCGCCGGCGCAGATGGAGCATAACATCGGCGCCATACTGGACCGGCTGCAGGTGCGTCACATCCCGGTGCTGCTGAGCGGCATGATCGCGCCGCCGAACATGGGGGCGGCCTACTCGCAGGAGTTCCGCGCCGTGTTCGACCGGCTCTCCCGGCGCCCCGGCCTGATCTACGACCCGTTCTTCCTGCAGGACGTGGCGACGCACGACGCGCTGGTGCAGGACGACCACATCCATCCCAACCCGGCCGGCGTGCGCATCATCGTATCGAGGCTGACACCGGAGGTGGTCCGCCTGGTCGACCGCGCCCGCCACGCGGCGGACGCCGGTCCCCTGCCGGGAACCCATGCCGCGAAATGAGGCTGTTCGTAGGGCTCGACCTGCCGGACCCGCTGCGCGCGCGGCTGACCGCCCTCTGCGGCAGCCTGTCCGGCGCGCGCTGGACGCCGCCGGAGAACTTCCACCTCACCCTGCGCTTCATCGGCGAGGTCCGCCGCGACGTCGCCGAGGAGATCGACCACGCGCTGGCGGCGATCAGCGGCCGCGCCTTCCTGTTGACCCTGAGCGGCACCGGCGTGTCCAACCGGCCCGGACGCGCGAGCGCGCTCTGGGTCGGGATCGAGGAGCGCGACCGCGTCGGGCACCTGCACAACAAGATCGAGACGGCGCTGCAGCGCATCGGCCTGCCGCCGGAGCGCAAGCGCTTCCAGCCGCACGTGACGCTGGCGCGGGTGGACGGCATCGCCGAAGCAGTGCTCGCGCGCTGGGTGCAGCAGCACAACCTGCTGCGTTCCCAGAGCGTCCCGATCACCCACTTCACGCTGTTCTCCTCGCTGCTGGGCGAGCAGCCGATCTACACCGCGGAGGTCGATTATGAACTGGGTTAGGCCGATCATGCTGGCGGCACCGCTGCTGCTGCTCGCGGGCGCAGGCCACGCGCTGACGCAGGTCTCCGGACCGGTGCAGATCGGGCCGTCGACGGCAGACGGCCATGACCAGGACCACGGCGCCACCCTGTCCACGACCATCACCAACCAGGGCGGCCTGCCGGACCGGCTGGTCAACGTCGCCTGCCCAGGCTACGGCACCGTCTCGCTGACCAACGGCCATGTGCAGCCGGTGCCCGACCTGAAGCGCGAGGACGTGCAGCGCAACGGGCTCGACCTGCCCGCCTCCCTCGATGGCCGCGCGACCCCGGTGCAGGCGCAGTTCGCCCTGAGCCAGGCGACCCAGCCCATGGTCGTCGGCGCGCTGATCCCGTGCGCGCTGTATTTCCAGCACGCGGGGCAGCGCGTCGTCGTGTTCTCGCTGGGGACGCACGAGACGTCGGCCGACATTCCCTGAGCGTCGCCGCACCGCCGGTGGCCTGTGAGGCGGATGGCGAACTCGAAGCGCTGGTGCGCGAGGTGCGGGCGTGCCGGCACTGCGCGTCGCAGCTGCCGCTGGGGCCGCGGCCGATCCTGCATGTGTCGCCGACCGCACGGCTGCTGATCGCGAGCCAGGCACCGGGCACCAAGGTGCACGAGAAGGGCCTCTCGTTCTGGGATGCCTCCGGCGCGCGCCTGCGCGACTGGCTCGGCCTCGACCGCGCGCAATTCTACGACACCAGCCTGGTCGCGATCCTGCCGATGGGGCTGTGCTATCCCGGCCGGCTGCCGCAGGGCGGCGACCGGCCGCCGCGTCCGGAATGCGCGCCGCTCTGGCGCGACCGTATCCTGTCGCTGATGCCCGGCATCCGGCTCACCCTGCTGATCGGCACCTACGCGCAGAACCACGTGCTCGGGCCGGGTGCCATGACGCCGCGGGTGCGCGACTTCCGGAATTTCCTGCCGCGCTACTTCCCGCTGCCGCACCCGTCCTGGCGCACCGGGGTGTGGGAGACGCGCAACCCGTGGTTTCAGGACGAGGTGCTCCCTGCTCTCAAGGCAGAGGTGACATGCGCTCTGGACATGCCAGGTCGCGCACCGTAAACGACGCGCCGTGCATGCGCCGTCCCGCTTCCTGACCATCCTGGCCGCGTTCGTCCTGGTCTGCCTCGGCGGCGCGGGCGCGTTCGCGGCCTCGGGATGCGGCACCGTGGTGCTGCCCTCCGGGCTCGGGCAGAGCGACCCGCAGGGCATCACCTCGCTCAACCCGCTGCTCACCAACTCGATCTACAACAAGCAGGTCATCTACCAGCTCTACCGCCCGCTGGTCTGGATCGACCGGCACGTGAACTACGACCCGGCGATGAGCCTGGCCAGCACGGTCGAGACGCCGGACGGCGGCCGGACCTGGCGCATGACCATCAAGCCGTGGCGCTGGTCGGACGGCGTGCCGGTGACCGCCGCCGACGTGGTGTTCACCTTCGAGCTGATACGCCGGATCGGGCCCGGCTACGTGCTCTACCAGGTCGGCGGCATCCCCAACCTGATCGAGCACGTGGTGGCGCTGTCGCCGCACGAGGTCGAGCTGAAGCTCACCCGGCGGGTCAACCCGGCCTGGTTCCTGCGGCTCGGCCTCGGTAACTCCATCCAGCCGATGCCCGAGCACGTCTTTCGCGGCATGAGCCTGCGCGAGATGCGCGCGCGACAGAACGACCCCAGGCTGTTCGCGGTCTCCGACAGCGCCTTCCTGCTCGCCGAATTCGAGGTCGGCCGCCACCTGACCCTGGTGCCGAACCCGCTCTATGGCGGCACCCATCCCCACATCAGGCGGCTGGTGGTCGATTTCCTTGAAGGCGGCAACGCCCTGCAGGCGCTTCGCTCCGGCGAGATCGACGCCGCCAACGTTCCGTTCCGGCTCTGGGACCTCGCCCGCGCCCTGCCCGACCTGCGCACCCGCACGCTCGACGGCCCGTTCGGCTACCTGTCGATGATCCTCAATTTCCGCTCGAAGCACGCGCCGTTCCTGAACGACACGCGCCTGCGCCGGGCCATCGCCATCGCCATCGACCAGAAGCAGCTCATCGCGCTGGCCTATCACGGCCAGGCCCGGGTGACGCACGGCCCGGTGCCGCCGGCGATGACGGCGTTCCTCTCGCCGCAGGCCAGGGCCGGGTATGGCGACCTGGACTACGACCCGGCACGCGCCCGCGCCCTGCTCGACCAGGCCGGCTGGAAACCCGGCGCCGACGGCATACGCGTACGCGACGGGCAGCGGCTGGCGTTCGACATCGAGGTCTCGTCCGGCGTGGTCGACCGGCTGATCATCCTGCAGGTGGCGCAGCGAGAGCTCGCCGCCGTTGGCATTGCCATGGCCATACGCGGCATCGAATTCAACGAGCTGTTCGCGACCCTCGCCGGCAACGGCCATGACTGGGACAGCATCATGATCGCCTGGACGGTCGAGAGCTTCCCCGACCAGCAGGAGTTCTTCTCCTCCGACGGCACCCAGAATTTCGGCCATTTCCGCGATGCTAGGATGGACGCGCTGAACGAGGCGGTGATCGCCAATGCCGGCGACGAGGCGCTGCATGCGGTGCAGGACTACGCGGCGCAGTTGCAGCCCTTCATCTTCCTGCCGACGGGCGCGATCTCGGTGCTCGCCCGCGACGGGCTCGGCGGCGTGAACGACCTGGCCGCCCCCGCCGGCACCTGGTCGCCGGAGCTGCTGACCCTGTCCGGGGCGATGGCCTGTCCGGACGCTGCCCCCGCACGCGATCCGGGGGAGACCGTCGATGCGCATCCTGTCGGGGGTTAGCCGGCGGCTCGGCAGTGCCGTGCTTTCACTCGCGATCCTGATCACGCTGACCTTCATACTGGTCAACGTCACCCCGGGCAGCCCGGTCTACGGCATCCTGGGCCCCAAGGCCTCGCCGCAATCGATCGCCGAGCTGACCCACAGCCTCGGGCTGGACCAGCCGTTCTGGCGCCAATACCTGCACTGGTGGGGCGACCTCGCGCATGGCCGGCTCGGCTACTCCTACCTGCTGCAGCGGCCGGTGACGCAGCTGATCGCGAGCTACGAGCTCAACACGCTGGCGCTCCAGCTCGTCTCGCTAAGTGCCAGCCTGCTGGTCGCGTTCGGGCTCGGGCTCGCGCACGGCGTGTTCTACGAACGTGGCGCCGGGCGCGCGATCGGCGGGCTGGAGCTGGCGCTTTACGCGCTGCCCTCGTTCTTCAGCGGCACCCTGCTGATCCTGTGGTTCTCGATGCACCTGGGCTGGTTCCCCGCCGGCGGCGTTGAGGACCTGCGCCTCGCGCACCAGACCGCCGCCTCCACCATGCTGCACCTGGCGCTGCCGGCGCTGACCATCGTGCTGCTCACGGTGCCGGTGCTGTCGCGCTACTTCGCCCAGTCGGTGCACGAGGAACTGGGGCGCGACTACGTCCGCTCGGCCGCGGCGCGCGGGGCCTTGCCGTCGCGCATCCTGGTCCGCCACGTGCTGCGCAACGCGCTGCGCCCGCTGGTGACGATACTCGGCCTGTCGCTGCCCTCGATCTTCGCTGGCGGCGTGGTGGTCGAGACCGTGTTCGCCTATCCCGGCCTGGGCTGGCTGCTGTGGCGCTCGGCGCTGTCGCAGGACTACCCGGTGCTGATCGGCATCGTGCTGGTGATCGGCATCCTGACCGTGCTCGGCAACCTGCTGGCCGACATCGCCAACACGCTGCTCGACCCGAGGACCGGCTATGCCTGACGCCGCGCACGCCGAGCTGCTGGGCGGACGCCCCGGTCCGGCCGCCTACCTCGCAGGCCTGCTCCGGCTGCCGCGCGGCCAGGGCTCGCTCGCCGCCGGGCTGGCGCTGGCCGCCCTCATCCTGTTCGGCTCGGTGCTGGGACCGGTGCTCTACGGGCGCGACCCGTTCGCGCTGCATGCCGGCTTCGTGCTGGCCGCACCCAGCTGGCGCTTCCCGTTCGGCACCGACGACCTCGGCCGCAACGCCTTCGCCCGGCTGCTGGTGGCGGGGCGCTCGACGCTGTTCGTGGCCCTCCCCGCCGCCACCCTCGCCTTCGTCGCCGGCACGCTGTACGGGCTGGTCTCGGGACTCGGGCCGCGCCTGCTCGACCAGGCGCTGATGCGCCTGCTGGACGCGGTGCTGGCGCTGCCGGGGCTGGTGGTGCTGATCTTCTTCGGCGCGATCGTGCCGCTCGACACGCCGAGCCTGATCCTGCTGCTCGGGCTGCTCACCTGGCCGCCGCTGGCCCGGCTGGTGCGCAACGAGACCCTGGCGCAGCGCGAGCGCGACTTCGTGCACGCCTCGCGCCAGCTCGGCGCCGGCTTCGTGCACGTGGCCACCACCCACCTGATGCGCGTGATGGCGCCGGTGCTGGTGGTGAACTTCACCTTCCTGGTCGGCGACATGATCTTCGTGCTGTCGGCGCTGTCGTTCCTCGGGCTCGGCGTGCAGCCGCCGCACACCAGCTGGGGCGGGCTGCTGCAGGAGGGGCTCGACCTGATCGCGCTCGACCCGTGGTGGCTGGTGCTGCCGCCCGGGCTGATGATCTTCGCCGCCATGTTGGCCACCTCGCTGATCGGCCAGGGCCTGCTGGCGCGCGGGACCGCGCGATGACGGCGGTGCTGGCGCTGCAGAAGCTCGGGGTCAGCCTGCCGTCGCGGGACGGCGCCGGCAGCGTCGCCGTGCTGGAGCAGCTCGACCTGGTGGTGCGCGAGGGCGAGATGACCGCCCTGGTCGGCGAGTCCGGCTCCGGCAAGACCATCGCCGCCCTGGCCGCGATGCGCCTGCTGCCGGCGGGCGCCAGCACCACCGGCCGGGTGCTGTTCGGCGCCGGCGACGCCGCCGAGGACCTGCTCGGCCTCGGCGAGCGGCAGATGCGCGCGCGGCGCGGCAGCATCGGCATGGTGTTCCAGAACCCGCTCTCGGCGCTGAACCCGTCTATGAGCATCGGCCGGCAGGTCGCTGAAGGGCACCGGCTGCATACCGGCGCCGGCGCCGCTGCGGCGCGCCGGCACGCCATCACGCTGCTCGGAGAGGTGGGCGTGCCCGATCCCGCCCGCCGGCTCGACGACTACCCGCACCAGTTCTCCGGCGGGCAGCGCCAGCGCGTGATGATCGCGGCGGCACTGGCCTGCGCGCCGAAGCTGCTGATCGCCGACGAGCCCACCACCGGGCTCGACCCGCTGGTGGCGCGGCAGATCCTGCAGCTGCTGGCGCGGCTGCAGCGCGAGCACCGCATGGGCCTGCTGTTCATCACGCACGACCTGTCGATCGTGGAGCGGTACGCGCAGTCGCTGACCGTGCTCTATGCCGGGCGCCAGGTGGAGTGGGGCGAAGCCGGGCGGTTCTTCGCTGCTCCCCGCCACCCGTACAGCCAGGCGCTGCTCGCAGCGGTGCCGCGGCTCGGTCAGGCCGAGCTGCACGGCATCGCCGGCATCCTGCCGGAGCCGGGCCGGCGCCCCGAAGGCTGCCGGTTCGCGCCGCGCTGCCCGCAGCGCCAGCCCGACTGCGCCATCGCCTATCCGCTGCCGCTCGGCGACCCCGACGAGGCCGCTGCCTGCCTGCATCCGAGGCCGATGCCGGCGCCGCGGCCGGCCCGTGCCGAACCCCACGACATGGCCGATGGTCGGGACCACGCTGACGCGGCCCTGCTGCGCATGGAGGACGTCACCATACGCTATGGCGGTCGCTCCGGCCTGTTCGGCGCCCGCCAGGGCGCGGCGAAGCCGGCGCTGGACCGGGTCAGCCTGCACCTGCAGCGCGGCGAGTGCCTGGGCATCGTCGGCGAGAGCGGCTCGGGCAAGTCGACGCTGGGACGGGCGATCCTGCACATGCTGCGCTACGAGGGCCGTATCCTGCTCGACGGGCGCGCGCTCGCGACGCTGTCCGCCCCGGAACGCCGGCGCGAGCGGCGGCGCGTGCAGGTGGTGTTCCAGGACCCGCGCGAGTCGCTCAACCCCAGGATGCGCATCGGCGCGATCATCGCCGAGGCGCTGCGGCTGGGCGGGCTGCATGACGCGGTTGCCTTGCGCCGGCAGACCACCTCGCTGCTGGAGCGGGTCGGGCTGGACGCCGCCCTCGCCGACCGGCATCCGCACGCGGTATCGGGCGGCCAGGCGCAGCGCGTCGCGGTGGCGCGCGCCCTGGCGGTGCGGCCCGACATCATCGTGCTGGACGAGCCGACCTCGGCACTGGACGTCTCGACGCAGGCGATGCTGCTCAACCTGCTCCGCGACCTCAGCCGCGACGAGCACCTCGCCTACGTCATGATCAGCCACGACATCGCCGCGATCTCCTGGCTCGCCGATCGCATCGCGGTGCTGCGCGACGGCCGCATCGTGGAGCTGGCGCCGACGGCGAGGCTGATCGCCGCCCCGCAGGATCCCTACAGCGCCGCCCTGATCGCCACCGCGCCCATGCTGGGCTGATGGGACCGCCGCTGGCCACCATGCCGCTTGCAGCCAACGCGCCATCTGTCGTATAAAAAGCGACAGATGTGCCGGAGGCTTCGATGACTGCTTTGGCCACCCGCGAGATGCCGACCGCCGAAGCGGTGAAGCTGCAGCGGGTGGTGGAGTTGCTCGGCGGCGCCGGGATACTCAAGCACCAGCCGACCAGTCCGCTCGACGCCCACGAGGTGCTGCTGCAGGGCCTGCCGGGAGAAGCGTTGCAGCACCTGGTGTACAGCCTGGTGGTCCTGCAGAGAACCGCTTCGCTCGAGAAGGCGGTGGGCATGAGCCTGCGCACCTTCCAGCGTCGCGGGGACGCGCCCGCGAAGCCGCTCAGCAGGGAGCAGAGCGGACGCACCTGGAAGTTCGCCGAGATCCTGGCCCGTGCGACCGCCCTGCTCGGATCGCAGCAGGAGGCGGAGCAGTGGCTGGAGCAGCCTGCCATCGGCCTGGACCGGCGTCGTCCGATCGACCTGCTCTCGACCCCGGCCGGCCTGGAACTCGTCGAGGACTTCCTCGGGCGCCTGGAATACAACGTCTATACGTGACGCCGCTTCCGCGGGCGATGTCTATACGTGACGCCGCTTCCGTATGCGTTCGGCGACAGCCCGCTCGTCGCATGGCGGCTCGATCGGCGCGAGTTCGCCGCCGGCTGGGATAGCGGCGAAGGCGCCTACCGGTTCGGCGGACGCTGGAACAGCAAGGGCACCCGCGCGGTGTACCGCTCGATCGATCCGGCCACCGCCATCCTCGAGGTCGCCGTGCATCGCAGCTTCGAGGCCCTGGACACGGTCGCGCACGTGCTGACGGCGGTGTCGATCGCCGAGCCCGCGGCGGTCCACGTCGTGCAACCCGACGCCGTCCCCAACCCGAACTGGCTGCGCCCGGGCATCCCCGGCGCCGGGCAGCAGGCCTTCGGGGACAGGCTGCTCGCGCGGCACGGGTTCATGCTGATACCGAGCGTGGTCTCGACCCACAGCTGGAACCTGGTGTTTTCCGCCGCCGCCGCCGCCGGCACCTACGCCCTGGCCTCGCAGGAGGCGTTCGCGCTCGATACGCGGCTGCATCCTCCGACGGGCCGCGAGGCACCGGGGGCCGGCGTCGCGTGAGCTCGCATCATTCCTTGCCGCCGGTCGCGCTGATCGAGCCGCTGAAGCTACGCTGGAACAGGATCAGGATGACCAGCGGCACGGCGGCGACCAGGACGGCGGCGGTGAAGGTCATGCCGTAGTCGGTGGAGAACTGGCCGGCGAAGTCGGCGATCGCCACGGCGGCCACCTTGTAGCTCGGGTCGGGTGCGATCAGCAGAGGCCACAGGAAGGCCTGCCACTGGAAGATGAACAGGATCAGGCCGGCACCGACGAGCGCCGGCTTGGACAGCGGCAGGTAGATGCGCAGGAAGATGCCGAACCAGCCGAGCCCGTCCATACGCGCGGCTTCGGAAAGCTCGGTAGGGATCGCGAGGAAGAACTGCCGCAGCAGGAAGACGGCCAGCCCGTTGCCGAGGCCGGGCAGGATCAGGCCCAGGTAGGTGTTCTGCAGGCCCAGTCCGCGGAACAGCGCGGATAACGGGATCGAGATCGCGTCGAACGGGATCAGGAAGCTCACCACCACCAGCGAGAAGATCACGCCGCCGAAGGGGATACGCAGCCGCGCCAGCGCGAAGGCTGCCATCGCGCAGATCGCGAGGCCGCCGGCCACCGTCAGCGTCGTCACCAGCAAGGAGTTGAGCATCGCGCGGGCGAACGGGCTCGACCAGATGCCGAGGATGTTCTGCGGCGTGATGCGGTTCGGGATGAACGCCCAGGGGCCGAGCGGGCTCAGGTAGCGGAAGATGTCGTCGGATGGCCGCAACGCGCTCATGCAGGCCCAGTAGAGCGGGAACATCGCCAAGCCTGCGGCCAGCAGCGCCGCCGCCAGCAGGATCGTCCGGGACAGCAGGGCGCGCCGAGCCGTCATCGCATCGCCGCGGTTCGCATCAGGCGGAATTGCGCCAGCACCACCGCGAGCACCGCCACCACCAGCACGACGGTTTCCGCCGCAGCGCCCCGGTCGTCGCCGTAGACGAAGGCGCGCGTGTAGATATCCTCCATGATCAGGTTGGTGGTGCCCTGCGGACCGCCGTTGGTCAGGATCTGCACCGGCGCGAAGACGAGGAAGTTGGCGATTGTGTCGGCGACGATGACGAACAGCAGCGGTCGCTGCAGCAGCGGCAGCGTGATGTAGCGGAAGCCCTGCCAGGCGCTGGCGCCATCGAGCCTGGCCGCTTCGTGCAGCGAGCGCGGGATGTCCTGCAGACCGGCGACGAGGAACGTCATCCAGTAGCCGACGCCGACCCAGCTCACCACGACGATGATGCTGGGCAGCGCCTGATGGGTCGCCGTCAGGAAGGGCTGCGGCGGCAGGCCGACGGCGCCGAGCAAGCTGTTCAGCAGGCCGTCGGGCCGCAGCGCGACGCCCCAGATCAGCGCCGACACGCTCTGCGGGATCACCACCGGCAGCACGACGAGGGTGCGCCAGAACCCGACCAGCGGGACGTCGCGCACGAACAGCAGCGCCAGCAGCAGTGCCAGGGCGATCTGCAGCGGGTTGACCAGCACCGAGAACACCGCGGTGACCAGCAGCGAGCCGCGAAAGGTCTGGTCGGCGAACAGCGCCCGGTACGCCGACAGGTCGGGGAGCTGGTACGGCTTGCCGGAGAACAGGGAGTCGTGGATGGCGATCAGCCCCGGCCACAGCCGCAGCACCACCACGGCGAGCAGCACCGGCGACAGCATCAGGACACCCGTCAGCGCTTCGCGCCGACGCGCATTGCCGCGCATGATCCCGCTACCGCAGTCGGCTGAACGCCGTCCTGAGCTGGGCGTCGATGCCGGCGAGCTCGGACTTCGCGTCGGCACCGTTGCGCACGTCGCTGAAGCCACGGTTCATGATCTGCTCGAACACGACGTAGCCGACCGTGCGCGGACGGCTGACCGCCGTGTGCTGCAGCTCGTAGCCCAGGATCGCGCCGTACGGGGCGGTGACGTCGCCTCCGCCCGCCGAGGCCTGGCGCACGTGCTGGTCGAAAGCCGCCTTGTTGGCAGGGGGCAACGGGTTCTGCGACGTTGTCAGCAGGTCGCCCTTCGTGTTGACGGTCATGAACAGCGCGAACTTCATCGCCTCCGGCTGATGTCGCGAGTGCGGATTGATTCCCACCGCCCAGGAGTCTGTCGGCGTGACCGGCTTGCCGCCGGCGAAATACGGGTGCGGGGCTATGCCCCAGTGCAGGTCGGCGGCCTTCTCGAACGCACGGAAGTTCCAGGGACCGGCGACGAGGAACGCGAGCTTGCCGTCGCGGAACAGGTCCGGCATCTGCTCCGGCGCGATCCCCCTCGGGGCCAGGCCGGATCTGTAGAGGTCGCCATACCAGTCCAGCGTCTGCACCCACTTCGGCCCGTCGATCGCCGGCGTCAGCATCTGCGGCCCACCCAGCCCGGGGCCTGCCCCGCTGCTCTCGAACAGCGGCTGCAGCTGGTAGTAGCGATCCACCTGCTCGAAGCCGAGGCCCCAGCGGGCGCCTGCCTTCTGCGCCGCCTTGGCATCGGCCAGCACTTGGTCCCAGGTCTGGCGATGGTCCAGGTCGGCTGGTGGCGGGGTGATCCCGGCCACCTTCAGCAGGTCCTTGTTGTAGAAGAGCAGCTGCGTCGAGGTCCATTCCGGGAGCGCGTAGAGCTTGCCGTCGTAGCTCGTGATCGCCAGCGCCTCCGGGGTGGTCGCCGCGGCCACCTGGTCGCGCACCGCGGAGAGGTCCGCCAGCAGCCCGCGCGTGGCCAGTGCCGGGATGCGCGGCTCATCCACGCCGTACACGTCGATGCTGGTGTCGCCGGTGCCGATCCTCGCCTGCACCTGCGCGTTCAGCTGGTCGAACGGCACCGTCTGGTCGCGCACCACGATGCCGGGGTTCTCCTTCTCGAACTCGGCGATCACCGGCTGGTAGGTCTCCGGCCGCTCCGAGTTCAGGAAGGTGATGGTGACAGCGGCGCGAGCCGCCCCGCCCGCGTTCAGGGACAGGCCCAGCAGGATGATGGCGGAGGCATGGAGGTGACGTGGCACTCGCGATCTCATGACTTCCTCCTCGACGTCGCCTTATAGCGGGGACGTCGCCTTATAGCGGGGCCTCGTATCGGGCGACTTGGTCGTTTTGCTCAAACTGCCTGCGCATCGTCGCCGGCGGCTGGACCGCGCGCCAGCTTGATGAAGAAGTCCCGGAAGATCTTGTTGCGATGGATGAAGCGCGTGCAGCGGATCAGGTGCCTCGATCGATCGACACTCCAGGTGCTCTGATCGGTCAGCACGGGGCTGTGGATCAGGTCCGTCGGCGCCCAGGACGGGTCGATGAGGTAGGCAATCGGCGCCATGTCCCAGATCGGCTTCGACCATCCGACGTGATCGTCGCTGTATTCCCGGAGACGCTGCGTGAGGAAGGCGCCGAGCGGTCCGGTCGGCTCCGCGTAGCGTTCGAGCTCCGGCACCGTCGTGCTGAGCATTCGGGTGACCCCGTCGCAGGGCACGAGAACCAGCGGAACGCCGCAGTCGAGCAGCAGGCGCGCCGCGGGGATGTCCTGCTTGAGGTTGAACTCGGACGTGTCCGGCCAGTATGGCGCATGGCCGCCGAGCCACACGACGACGATGGTGCGGATGATCCGAGGCTCGATCAGCAGCGCGGAGGCGATGTTGCTCAGCGCCGCGAGCCCGACCACGTGGAGCGGGTCGTCCGGCGTCGCGGACATGGCGCGCTCGACCAGATCGAGCGCCGCGTCGCTGCGCTGCGGCGAGAGCGCCGGCCCCACGTAGGCTTCCGCCCCCCTGTGCACCAGGGCGGCGTGCGGACGACCCATCAGCGACAGCAGGCGCAGGATCTCGTCGTAGCTCTGCTGCATGCCGCTGCCGGGACTGGCAGCGCGTTCGTTGGTGAACGGTGCGGCGTAGATCGCCTCGACCGACAGGCGCTCGGGCGAATTCAATGCGTAGACGAGCGCGAACTGGTCGTCGACCTCGTTGAACGTGTCCGTATCGATGACGACGCGCAGACGCTCCTGCCGCGGCCGCAACCGTGCGATACGCTCGGGGTCGTCGATCGCGGGAAATTCCACGTCTGCCATCGATCCGGAGACCTTCGCATCAAGTCAGGTAGCGTACGCCTAGTTGACCGACGCTGCTAGAGCAAGATGACTTTAGCTTGAACGCTTGTTCGAGCTAAAATCATGAATTTGCTCGTCAAAATTAGCTAGAGCGCGATCAACCTGGGGTGATCACGCTCTAGGTGTCGCTGCTATGGAGGTTGTCCCTCTGGGGCTGGGCTGAGAAGCTGTGGTTGCGAGGCTGACCCCCCACAACCCGGAGCCCC
>JAABUQ010006658.1_pt1 | contig 17329 bp, 17 predicted proteins | sample 5560001 | NCBI WGS metagenome assembly JAABUQ01 (sample SAMN10711888, study PRJNA513371) | rock metagenome | isolation source: Antarctica rocks | place: Antarctica: Victoria Land, Finger Mt nord | collected 2015-12-18
GGGCGACAAGCCGCGCAGGGTCGCCGGGCGCGCCGCCGAGCCGTCGGCCGAGGGCGAGGACGGGGAGGAGGAGATGGCGCTGAAGCCGCCCGCCGCGCCCGCCAAGTACCTCCAGGTGCGGCGCGGGGGCCCATTTGGGGGTAGTGTAGGGTAGGGGACATCCCGACCTAATCGACCATATACCCCTACCCTACTCGACGTTGCTCTGGGACGCGTTGCGCTGCCCGAGCCGGGCGCTGGGCGGGCGCGGCCGCGCCTGTCGGACTCTGCGGCTGCCGCAGCGTGCGCGCGGTCCCTGGGACGCGGGCCCGCGCCCGGAGCGTGAGCGGAATTTTGCTCTTCGATGAGCGCGGTGAGCGCAGGGCGGCCGACCTGTCCAGGCCCGCGCCGGTTGTGCGCATCGAGCGCTGCCGGGACAAGCTGGGGTGCGACGGGCTCAGGGATGCCGGTGCGTGCAGGGCCTGGCGTGGCTGGTGCGCATGTATGCGGAGGGCCTCTGCAGCGACTACCGCTTCAGTTACGAGCACAACAGCCCCAGCGTCGCGCAGCTGCAGGGCGAGCTGGCCGCCGCCAGCGTGATCGGAGCCGTGAGCAAGGGCTTAGCGGCGCCTTTCCAGGAGATCGGCGACGCGCGTGGCGGGCAGCCCAACGGCGAGGCTCGGCCGGCGGAGCCGTCTGGCAGCGGCGCCCGCGCCTGGCCAGCAGGCCAGCGTGCGGCCGCGGGCGGCGCGAACGGGGCGGCGGCGCCGGCCGCGCCCGGCGCGGCGGGGCCTGCCGGCTGGCGGGAGGCCGAGGGCCGCAGCCGCAGCCCGCTGCTGCCGACCGCGTGCGCGCTGGCGCTGCTGCCCGGCAACGGCGGGGAGGCGCACGCGCCCAGCGTGCGTGCCTGCAACCCCCGTGGCAACCGGGGTGTGAGCGGACTCGGACCCTGCTGAGGCTGTCGTAGCACGACGCGTCGCCGCTCGCGGCGACGTGCGCTGTCCGTCACTGCGTCGTGCGGGCGGGGCCAGCTGCCTCTGGGGTGTGGAATTGCTGTCCAGGTGACCTGTGCAGCGGCGCCACGAGGCCGAGGGCGCGGGCACGCGCGCACGGCAGGCGCTGCGGCACCTGATGCAGGAGGGCTCGCCCATCGAGGACCTGTTCACCGTGTGCCACGAGTGCGAGACCATGCATGCTACGCTGCGCGCGGCTATGCTGGCGGCCCATGAGGCGCGCGCGCCGCCCCCCCCCCTCCCGGGCCCGGCGCGACGAGGTCATGCAGCGTGAGCCGCAGCGTGTCCGCAGCCTGCTTCTGCTCACGCTTTACAAGAGCAGCTGCTCTTGCCCCTACATGCTCGGGCAAGCTTGTGACACGCTGCCGAGCCAACGCACCTACATGCTCGGGCAAGCTGGTGACACGCTGCCGATTCAACGCACAAGTGCGATGGGCGCCCTACTTGACCCCGCACAGGCGCATGCCCGCACGGCATCTCCCTCGGCATCTTTGATAAGGCTCGCAGCCTCTGTGTCGTGAGTAGGGCGTCTGCCCTCCGGCGGCGCCGCGCCGATCGCGGCGCGATTGGGCGCGCAGGCACGGACGCACCTCGCGGCCGCGCTGCAGGTGCAGGCCAGGGCGACCGAGCTGGCCAAGAAGGCGCGGCGCGCGGTGCGCAAGGGCTACAGCCCGCCGCCGCCGGCGTCCGAGGCGGCGGCCGGCGCGCCCGCGAGCGGTGAGTGCCTCTCACCTGCAAGTGTCGAGCGGCTGTCGCCATGATGGCGTCAACAGCAGCAGCGCAGAGCCATACATCGCCGCAAACCACCCGGCGCAGCAGCGTTGACGGGCCTGCGCGCCCGCAGGCGGCGTCGCAGGCGCCACCGGCGGCGACGCGGCCGGCGGCGACGCGGATGCGGGCGCGGCTGGCGGCGACGTCGACGGCCTAAGCCGCCACGAGCAGGACGCGCGGGAGGCGACCGCGGCGGTCGCGCGATGGCAGGCGCGCGTGGATGAGCTGCGCGCCAAGGTCAGGGAGGCGTCCGTGACGCGGGAGGCGCACTCGCGCGCGGAGCACCCGTACGCGCCCTTCCCGGTCACGCGGCTGGAGGCCGCCGTGGCCGCGGTGCCGCCCGAGCGCTACCTGCCCTTCGAACGCCCGATGACCGCCTTCGGCAACGCGTGGCGCTTCCGCTTCGGGCGCTCCGGGCCGCCCGGGCGCTTCGCGCCCTTCGCGCCGCCGCCGCCGCCCGTGGAGCTGATCACGCCGCTGTGGCCGCCGAGCGTGGGGCAGCTGTCGCGCGAGGCGCTGCCGCTGGTGGTCCCAGGCCGGCACGCCGCCGCGCCGCCGCACAGCGGCGCGGCCGCGCCCCGCGGCATGCATGCCGCAGCGGCGCCGCGCAGCCTGCCGCTGCGAGCTGCAGACGGTGCCGGCGCCCGCGCGGGCGCCGGGCCGGCTCTCAGCGCCCAGGGCGGGAGCCCCGTTGGCGCGCCGCCGGGCGCGGGCCGGGCGCCCTGGACGACCCAGCATCTCGGCCAGCTGGGCCTGGGGGGCGCCGGCCGCGCAGCCGCGGAGGCGCCCAGCCGCGGCTCGCCCGCGGGCGCCGTGCGGCTGGCGCCGCCGGCGGCGGCTGCGGGTTCGCCGCGCCGAGGGCCGGCGCCGCCGGCGGCAGCGGCCCCGCTGCGCTTCCGCGCAAGCGGCCGCGGCTGGCCGCGCAGCCTGGGCCTGGCCGCGTCGGCCGCGCGCCGGCTGGCCGCGCCCAGCGGCGGCGGCTTTTGGCTCGCGGCGCGGCTGGGCGGCTGGGTGTAGCGCGGCCGCTCGCCAGCCGGTGCCCCGCGGCGGCTGCTGCTCCCTCGCGCTGCGGCACGCCCAGACCCGGCAGCGGCGGCGCCCGGCCTGCTGCATGGCCGGGCGGCCGGGGCCAGGGCGGCCGCACGCTGCCGGCTGCTCCGTGGCGCCGTCCCGCGCCGGCAGCCGCTGCCAGAGCTGCGCGGCCGGGCCTGCGGGCGCGCGCGTCGGCCGGGGCAGCTGTTGTTGGGCGCCTTTGTGCGCCGCGCAGGGGCTGGCGGCCCCCGGCTGGCGCCGTGTGTCGTGAGCCCGCGCCTGTGCCCGGAGCGCCGGGGGAGCGAACGGTGTGGCGCAAGCGTGTCCTGCATTCTTGGTGTGCGCGCGGGTGCGACCGGCTGCAAGTGCTGCGCTCGGTCTGCGCGCGCTGCGTGTCCCAAGGGCGGCCGTGAGAGGGGCGCTGGCCGCTGAGGGAAAGGGTCTCCTGTCCAGCTGCGCCAGGACAGGGGCCTGTAACGCACACGACGCATCTCATGGATCGCACTGCAGTGGGCACACTGACTGTTCCCTTGAGTGGAGTACCAATCATGCTTGTGTGTCCAGGCCAGGGTAGGGGCAGAGTTGGCAGCAAGCTCTCAGCTGTGTAGGAAGCACCTGTCGGCGATCGCCCCGCGCCTTGCAAGTAGAGGAACACATCTGAGTCTCCGCAGTGCCCACGTATCAAACGTGTTTGCACGGGGCAGCCCTTCTTTTGGCCGTAGTGAGGAAGTGCGCCAGTTGCGTCCGCGCGCTTGGTGCAGCAGCGCCGGCTCTGCGCTCGCTGCGGCCTGCTGGCCGTCCTCCCGCCTCACGAGCTCTGCAGCCAGCACTGTTGCTGGCAGAAGAGGGAGCTGCTCAAAGCAAGCCCCTTCCGGCTCGAACAGGCACCCCGCTCCGCCAGCAGCCCCGCCACAGCCCCATAAAAATGCGATGGCGCTCTGCAGAGCGGCGCTCCTGGGCAGCCTGCTGAGCTGCGTGCTCGCCCGCGCGCGCGCCCGCGCGCCGCCCGCGCACGCGCTCTACTGCGCCGGCGCACCCGACGCCCCCGGCTTCTACGATGCAGCCTCGGCGAGCGGCCTCCCACGCCTGGGGCGTCCCTACCCTAGAACGCCTGCCGAGCAGCGTGCGGGAGGGTGACCGGGGCGCGTGGCGCGCCGCCAGGGCGATGTGTACGTGCCCGTGCTGCAGCTGCCCGGGCGCTTCCTGGACCCGGCCACCTTCCGCGCCAGCGAGAACGCGGCCAGCGCCAACAGCAGCGTGGCGGCGCCGGCCGGCTTTGCCTTGCTCCAGGCGCTGTTCCAGGCGCGCGCCTCTGCCTGCTCTGGGCCCGGACCCTAACCCATCTGCTCCAGGCGCGCGCCTGTGGACGGGGCAGACTCGCCATCCACAGGGCTGGTCCTCCCCGGCGCATGAGCGCTCGAGCACTGCCCCACCCATCTGGCCCTGCACCCACATCTTGCCTGGGCATGGTCAGCTCTGCGACGCGGTGCGGGCTGACACAGCCGGCAGGGAGCTCCGTGCCGGCGTTTTTTACCGTGGCAGCCGGGGGGTGCAATCGGGCAGGCTCGGCGCCGACGCCTGGCCCTGCCCGGCGCTGGGACCCCTTGCAGGGTGACGCCTCGCTCCGCCTGCGATCTCAAAGGGCCCTGCGCACCGTGGCGACCATGTCAGGCAGCACTGAGCCAGGCGAGCGCACGCCCCAGGTGGCATGCGAGGGCGCCGGCATGGCCGGCGCCTTCCCGGCGGACCCGGCCGCGCGCTACGCCGTCCGGCTCTTTTTCTCGGACTACCAGGCCGCGGCGCCGGGCGCGCGCGTGTTCGACCTGACCATCGCCGGCCAGCCCGCGCTGCGCGGCTTTGACATCATCGGCGCGGGCGACGGCGCGCGCGTCGGCGTCGTGCGCACGTTCCTGGTGAGGCCATGTGCGGACCGGACCTCGACCGGGGGCTCTGCCGTGTGCAGAGGGCCTGCGCTGTCGTCGCAGTGCGCCTGCTTCGTTGTCTGCATGCGGGCAACCTGCCGCCAACCAGGCCCTGCGCGCGTCAGGGTGAGCAGACATGCAGAAAGAGGGAGCAAAGGCGCGCTCAAGCGTGCGCGCATGCGCGGCAGGTGTGGCCGGCAGCAGACGGCCTTATCTCGCTGGCGTTCGGCGCGGTCGCCGGCCTGCCTGAGCTTGCCGCGCTCGCAATCTACCAGGACGATGGGACGTCGTTCCCGGACGCGCTCTCGCTGCCCCTGGCGGACGGAAGCGCCGCGCCGCAGGACTGGCTAGCGGCTGCCCCGGCCGGCCCTCCGCCTGCCGCAAGCGCGCCCGCGCCGCCGGGCGCGACCGCCGCGGGGCCCGCGGCCGCAGCGGCCGCGCCCGGGGCGGCCCTGCGCGCTCCCGCTGCGGGCCCGACGATGGCGGCCGCACCGTTTGCCACCAGCGGCTCCGCACCTGGGGACTCGCCGCCCCTGGCCGTCACCTTGCCTGACGGCGGTGTGGCGGCTGGCCCAACATCCGGGCAGCCGCTCGCGTGGACGCGCGGCGATGGAAACGCGTCGGCCCCGGCGTGGCAGGACAGCACGGCGGCCGGGCCGGCCAGCGCGCCGGGCGCGAGCTCGCCGGCAGCGACGACGGCCGAGCCGGACGCACCGGCCGCTGCTCCTGTGCAGGCGTCGGCACCGTCCGGGCTCGGCGGCATGCCCGCGCCCCCGGCAGACGGCCCTAGCGCCGCGCCTGTAGTCAGCCTGCCCGCGCCGCCGCCGCCGCCGCCGCCGCCGCCGCCGCCGTTCTCCTTCCTGCAGGTCGCGCGCTGGCCGCCCGTCGCCGACCCCGCGCAGACCGAGTTCTACTGGGACCCGACGCTATCCACGCTGCCGGCGCTGCTGGCGGCGCAGCTGCCGCCGGGCGGCCTGGCCGCGCCGCTGGACATCAGCGCCGACCCTGGCGGCGGCCGGCGCGGCGGCCGCGCCGGCCGCGCGCCCGGCGACGCGCTCTTCACCTGGCTCGCCGTGTTTTCGACCCTGCCCGGCGCGCGGCCCGCCGCAGGGCATCTATCGACCGCGCCATTTGGAGCGCATCCAGCTGCGATCGCTGCATCGCATGCGTGCGTAGGCTGTTATGTGCCTGCATTCCGAGCGATGCTTGCAAGCAGCATAGGTCCGTGCTGAGTGATAAATGCGGATTCGCAGCAAGGCTGGCTGATCCTGCGGGCAGCCCGGCGGGCGGGCGCGCCGCAGCCGCGGCGTACCTAGCGGTCGATGCGGGCGGTGGGTACGCCGCGGTTGCCACCAGCCTGACCGCCGTGGGCGGCGCGCCGCTGTGGCTCGGCGCGGAGCGCGTCGCGCTGCTGCTCGTGCAGGCCAAGTGGGGCGCCTGTGCGCTCGCCGTGCGCATCCCGGCAGGTCACGCCGCCCCCCGCCCGTCGCCGGCGCGCATGCCGCAGGCTCCAGTGCTGTGACACCGGCACTCGCTTGCTCACGGAGAAAAACCTGAAATACAGTGCGCTGACCTGGGCGCCAACTCATGGGTTGCTGCGCCGGCCGCGCGCCTGCTGGCGCTGCGTAGGGTCCGCTGGGCCCGGCGCTGACGCCCCCAGGTGCGGCAGGCACCTTCCTGGACGCCAGCGGCGCCACCAACCCCGAGCTCGTCGCCTCCTTCCCGTGGCTGCTGCCCAACGGCGCGGCCTGCGGCGCGCGCACGGCCGCGCCGGACGCTGCCCCAGCCGCGCCCGCCGCCGCTCCGGCCGCGGGCCAGGAAGGTGCGGCGTCCCGCCGGGCTGCCCGTGGCGAACGGGCGCCGCTACTCACTGCATGCGCCAAGGAGCTGGAGGTGGCAAGCATGTCGCTGACCCTTCGAGGTACTGAGATTAGCAATGTCGTCAGGGCGTGTCTGCTAAGCCACCTCCTTTCATCCCTGGTTCGCATTAAGCGGCGATCATCACCCCGCTGCGGTCACATGCGGGACAATACAGCAGCGCAGACGCTTGCGGTCGAGCGCGTTAGGCGCCGCGGGCGCCCCGTGCGCGCTGGCGCCGCGGCCGGGCGCAGTTATGTTCACGAGTGGGCGCACCAGCCAGGCGGCCGGCCTGCTGCCGGTCGTGTTCGACGCCGGCTACGCGCGCGAGGCCTGCGCGCCCGCCTGCCTCTTTGAGGTGACGCGCGCGCGCCTGCTGCATGCGACCGCACGCTGCAGGGCTGCGTTGAGATCGCCGCACGTTTTGCGTGCTGCCGCCCTCACATGCACCATGCGCTTTGTGCGTCCGAGCGGCACTGACCGCTTCGCGCATGCATGTGCGAGCGCGCCGTGTCCGTGCCGCTCTCATGCACGCCAGCCCCTGGCTGCTCAGGAGGCTGCTGCAACCTCTGCTGCGCCAGGTCGATGGCCCGGCCGCCATCACGGGCTTCGCCGTCATGGATCCGTCCAGCGCCGACTCGGCCCCCACGGCATGGGCGCTGCATTATCAGGTCCGCGTCATGGTCCGCCGGCCCACAGCTGCACCCTCCGCGCTTGGATGTGCCTGCCACGGCTGCTGCCTTGCACCGGCGTCACCCTGCAGCGCTCGTTAAGGCAGCCGCATTGCCGTGCAGAGCCAGGCACGGCATGCATGGCCTCACCGGGTGCCGCGCGCGCGCGCGCAGATTGCCGAGGAGGGCGCCCCGGTAGGGTTTTTGCTGCGCGTCAGCCCCTGCTCCGACGCGCTCGCCTTCCTGGGCGCGCTGGTGCTGGACACGCAGCCGCCGCGGCTGCTGCGCGTCAGCAAGGTGGCCGAGCGCGCGCTGCCGCTGCCGGCCGGCGCGGCCGGCGCCCCGCAGACTGCCGTGCAGCTGCTGTTTGCGTTCTCCGAGCAGCGTGCGCTGCCGGCCCGGCACATGCGCTCCTCGTGCCTGTGCTATCCCTTATCCCGGGATGCGCGCCCTGCCCTCACCGCCAAGGGGCGCATGCGGCCGTGCTCCGCAAGCGAGCAACTGGGATGTCACTGCTCATGAATAGTTTGCCTGTGAGCGCGGCGCCCATTGGGTCTGCAGCCGCCCTTGCGGGTGTGCGCCCGCCCTTGGCTACGGGCGGGGCTTACGGACCCGCCTTGTGGGAGCGCGCATGCAGACGTTGCAGTCACATGCGCGCGAGCGCCCCCCCCCCCGTCAATGACCGGGGTCCGGCGCGCCGGCGGCGCAGTGGACGGCTTCTGCGCGGGCGAGGTGCAGCTGGTGGGCGCGCGGGCCGCCGGCGACGTCGGCCAGGACATCGTGCCAAACAGCTACATGCTGTGGGTGGCCTCCGACCCCGGCGCGGCCACCTTCAGCGTCACCCTCGCGCCGGGTGCGCGAACAGGGGCACATGCTGTTGCCCTTGCGGTTTTCGGTGCGCTGGCAGTGCTGGCCGCTGCAGGCGCGCGCTGCGCACTGGCATGCAGTGTTTGTCATTGTTAGCAGGCAGTTGAGTCTGCTTAAGCAGAGTGTGGCACTTTCTTCGAACAACATGCGGCAGTGAAAAGCAGGACCCATAAAGCCGCGGCACCCGCTGCAAGTGCTGTCGCCTGCGGCAGACGCCATTCGGGATGTGGCCGGCAACCCGCTCGTGATGCCTACGGCAACGGTCATTCCGGTCATGGCCACAAGCGGCGCCACAGCGGTCACGCTGACAGCCGGCGGGCCCGCCGCTGGCACTGCAACCGCCGGCACCTCGCCCGCGCCAAGCCCGCCGGACGCCGCCATCCTGGGCCTGCAGGCCCAGGATGGCACAGCGTCAACCACTTCGGCCAACGCTGTGCAGGTGGGAGCCAGGACGCCCATTGATGCCATTCCCTTGCCGGTGCGTTGAGCACGGTATGGGATGTGGCGTCGTTTGCATACTGCTACATGCACATGCTGGTACCACTTTAGCTCACGCAAGCAACATGGCCGCGAACACCGCCCTCAGCGCGCACTCCTTACCACGCAGGCTGCCAGCAGCGGCGCCCGGCACACAGCGGCCGGCGCAATAGTGGGCATAGCCGTGGGCATCATGGGGGGCGCCCTGGTCTCCAGCATCTGTGTCGCCGGCGGCTACCTGTTTCTGCGCTGGGTACCAGCCCCGCAGTACTGCAGCAGCGAGCACACACACACAGCACATTTGCAGCATGTGCAGCAGCCCAGGCCTTTCCTATTTTGCTTTTAAGGAGTGGCAGGCTGTATGGAATGAGGTGCTATGCTTTAAGTTGCGTGGCTGACTAATGCAACATGGAGATGAGTTATGCGTGTCTGTTCATGATGTGCCGCAAGGCATATTGGCTGCTTCAAACAGCCTGGCATGTGTGCAGCGGCAGGCCTCCACCACCAAGACATCCTCTGCGCCAGCAGCCCCATGGCCGGGCTTCATGAAGGCCGCAGTGCTGAAGCGGGCAAAGCACGGAGAGGCTCAATCTGCCATTCATGCTGTGGCTGGCGACCCAAATGTGCTGTAAATTGCTTACATGCCAACATGTTCGGTATAATTAAGAATGTTATCACATCCTTAATAGGAGTCATGCTGTGCATTCATATGTTCACAGAGGCTCGTTTCCAAGCAGGGTTCGACCTAATTGCACCCTCGCATGAAGCATCAACATAGCAAGGGTCATCAACATGCATTGTTTACTCTACTCCGTCACAGACGCCATAGCATATGACGCCCTTGCTAGTCGCTGCTGCTATGGCAGCCTAATACCAACAGAAAACCAAACCGAGTGCCCTGGACTCAATGCACACAGCGCGCAAGGGGATGGCACGCGACATATCTCGTGATGGCACGCGACAGGTCACGCAGCACATGCACTGGCAGATTCACGACAGCGCGCAACACATGCGCTCACAGGATGCATGCCGACTTGCAGCACGGCATGCAGGAAAGAATATGCATAAAGGAAAGCAAGTGATACAGCGTAGCACTGCACCCGTGCGCAGCGTGTGCACGGCAAACAAATATGCATCGAAAGCCATATTGCTGTCCATGTAGTTGACAGCTAAGCATGCCATGACCATGTGCAGCTGTCCCTGACGCTTCGAAGACCGTGGAGCTGGGACTGGCCGCACTCAAAGGAGGGCTTGCACAATTGCTACACCAGGGCCGCCAGCTGCTCGGCCTTCTCCGGAGCGACCTCGCTGAGGAAGGGGTAATCCGTGTAGCCCTTCTCCTGCACGTGCCAGCAGCCGGCGCACATCAGCGCCGCATGCCACGGAACGTGTCCTACACACACTTGCTACACACACTTCAAGCTTTGGACAAGGAGATGAGCAGACCTGGTCCTGTGCGCACAAGCGCACGTGCCCGCTACAAGCAGGCACCGAACCTGCACCACTGCGCACCCTCCCAAATGCAGCACGAGTACACACAAAGTGAGCAGAGGCAGCTGTTTCGCAGGCACGCCACCAAAGGAGAAGGCACAGCACACCGGGTCAGAGCTGTAGAAAGTGCTCCGGTCATAGGGGTTGAGCGGCGCGTCCAGCGCAAAGCGCTCGGGCAAGTCCGGGTTGGCGAGGAACAGGCGCCCGTACGCGATGAGGTCTGCGCTGCCGTCGCGGATGGCCTCGATGCCGCGCTCGCGCGTGTAGCCGCCGGCTGACATGAATGTGCCCTGTGGGAAAGAACGTCAGCCTTGGCAGCCTCGCAGCCTGGGTTTAATCACACCCTCCGGGACTCCCCAGGCGGGCAACAAAAACATTGCCAGCAAGGGTCCCTACAAAAAGCAGTCACAGCAAATTCGGGAGCAGACTCGGCACTCTGCTGCCAGGGGGTGGCTTGCATGGTGCAGTCACGGCACATCCGGGACTTCCTAACTCAAGTTCTGCAAGCAGCACACAGGCGCTGTGCGTGCCTGCTGGCTGGGCTTTCCAAGGCGAGCACGGTCTGTGGGGGTGCATGCCTTGTAGCGGTCGCGGAATGTGGACAGCTTGAATGATGCGTCATGCTCCTCCTCCTCGGTGCCCTTGGGCACGCGCGGCTCCACCATGTGCAGGTAAGCGAGCCCCAGCGGGTTCAGCTGCGGGCATGCCAGGCACAGTAAACTTCAAGTCGGGATTTGCCTGCCAATGGAATTCATGTGTCCGCAGCGCCTCATGCCAGACGGGGCACCTGGCTGAGAGGCGCCGTGTGCATGAGCAGTCACAGCTAATGACGAGCACGTATGACGTGATGTGCAGTCCGCATGTCTGCGCATTTTCTCTGAGGAAGGCACCGGCCCTCCGGCGCCCACTGGCATGCCCCGGGAGTCGGCTGCCGCAGCAACCCACAGCTTGCTGGGCCGCGCGGCGAGCGAGCCTGCGCGCCTGGTCAGTCATGTAGGTGCCGAGTGCGACGGGGTCGTCGTCGATTGCATCCAGGAACGTCGTGAAGGGCGCCAGGCGGATGGCCGTCCGCTCGGCGCCCACCGCATCGACCACCGCGCGCGTCACCTGTGCCAGCAGGCGGCTGGTGGCCAAGGAGGGCGGATGGCGCTGCTGAACCAGCACAACAAAAAAAATACGGACTGGGCGCGTGCAAATGTGTGCATTAACTACAGCAACAGCACAGCAGAAAGCGTGATGCATGTGGCCTGGTCCAGCCGATGCAGCCCAACTTGCTGCGAGACGACTCTCAACAAGCGCCGTGCTGCTGCCGCCAAGCCCAAGGCGCAGCATGACCTCACAGCAGCTCCCGCAGGCCCCGTACTGCGGGTGATGGCTGCCATGCGCACCTCCAGCGCAAAGCGCGCCCGGTTCTCGAGCGGGCCGCCGTACTCGTCGCTGCGGTGGTTGCTGCTGCTCTTCAGGAACTGGTCGATGATGTACCTGCGCACGGTCGCCCCTTGTACCCAAACGTACCCCAACCGCTCTCGCACTGTGCACAGCACTTGGCAGCTGCTCGCCAAACCACAGCAGCGAGGCCGGACATACAGGCGGCCCAGCACTCGGCAGTGCGGGCCACAGGTGTGCGCGCTCACCCGTTCGCTCCATGGATCTCCACACCGTCAAAGCCTGCAACAAATGGATAACGGACTGGAGTCATGGGGCATGGATGGCTCGAGGTGGCGCAGCTTGGCCATGGGTCTGAAAACGGAGGTACGAACCAGAGGCGCGAGCATCCCTACATAGCAGCAAGAAGACCAGCAGCTGCCTCCACTCAAGTAACAAAAGCACGGCCAGATGGCCATGCAAGCTTGCTGCATGCACCTGCGGCAATCGCGTTGCGCGCGCCGTCAGCAAACTGCTCCACGATCCGCGCAATCTCTTGCTGGCCGAGCTCGCGCGGCACCGGGTACGCCGCAGCCTGGCCGGAGGGCGTGTACACCTGGGCAGCAAGAGGCCGCGGCATGACTGGCCCGCCGCCACATGGAGCATCGACTATAGAAGTTGTTGCATGCCAAAGCACGCTGCTGCTCCATGGCGCGCAGCGACAGGGAGCAGTGGCGCTCTGAGGGCCTTCCGCCACGGGCTCGCCTGCCAGTCCGGGCCGATCGCGATGGCGGACGGCGCGGGAGGCGGCGCCCTGCACGCAGCCGCACGCGCGTGTTCACCGCAAGTGCGGAGGCTCGCCAGGAGGCATAATTGGCGCAAGCCTACTCTCCCAGCAGCTGGTGCAGACCGACCGGTATGCACGAGTTGCAGAGGACCCTGGCACAAATAACAGAGGACCCTGGCCAATGCTACCACATGCTCAGAGGGGAGGTGCTAGTGTCCACCGTGCAGCTAAGCAGCGTGCAGACTGGCAGGTACATTGAAGACTATACTCTTGTAGGCAAGATGCACCCCAACGTCTATGGTGGGAGGGCCAGAAGGATCAACAGCATGCGCTGCCCAGGACGAGCGCCAGCTCTGCCCTGTGATAGGCGTGTCAGCTTGCCGCAACGTCCAAGACCCAACTCGCAGCAGCCTCCAATCAGGACGCCCCCTCGCACCCGTGTGGCTGGTAGTCTGGGTGGGATGCCCGTCCGCAGTGCCAGAGCTGCAGGTAGAAGACCCCGCCGGCGGCGTGCACAGCATCTACCACAGGCCGCCACGCCTGCACAACCAAGCGTTTCCTCACTGCAGCCGCACAGCAGGTGCAGGGCTGCAGAGCGTGCGCTGTGACACGTAGCACAGAGCCCACTGTGTGTTATGCAGCAGAGGCAAGGTGAGCACCTCGATCTGCTCCTGGGTGTAGATACCAGGCACCTGGCGGTAGCCGTGGCCCTCCTTCGCCACGCAGGTAGCCTCCGAGATCAACAGACCGCCCTGAGCAGGCCTGAGACCGTCAGAGGGTGGAGGTGCTGAGCTACCAGGTGCAAGTGCACCATCACTTCCTCAGCATGCCAAAGCGCGTGTATGCGCCGCACCTGTGTGGTCCGCTGCTGGTAATAGGGAACTGCCTGCGGCTGCGGCACACCTCCTGCAAGCGCACGCGGGCTGATGGCCAGGCCTCTGCCACCCAGGTCGCAGGCACATGCAGGTACAGGCACACGCAACTGGGCATAGTAATATGCGTTTGCATGCACACTCATGCGGCTGGCAGCCCTTGCAGCAAGGGTGCAGCAGCCCGGGGGACACCTACTGCCCGGCAGCGGGTCAGCGGAGCGTACACGACTCTGTGCTGCAGCTGGACGCCCGCCATCTCGTACGGCGTGAGCAGCTCATTGGTGTGCGGCACTCTGCGCGGCTGCACGTCTGCGGCAGCGCTGCACACCGCCCTGGGGCCTTGGCACCTGGGCTGCCAGGCCGTGCGCAGGAGCGGGCTCACGGTGCGCATCCCTCCCAGCTGAAGGCACCAGTGCAGCTTTCCGATGCACTGCACACCACCCGCAGTCGTGCAGAGCGATTGAGAAGTGGGTTCACCAGTGTCAACATAATAACACACCGGCACGAGCGGCCATGCTCCCTGCACATGCAAGCCTGATGCGATGAACTTATGAGCGAGAACTCATTGGCGCACAATGAACACATATCACCCCATGCGTCCTGAGTCAGGACTGCTAACACGCTGTAATCGGAAGGTTGTCTGACAGTTTGAATGATGGTGCACTTTGCAGGAGCTTAGTTGTGTGTGCGTTTGTACACGCGTCGAAGCGGCCGTGAGCAAGCTAGCCTATACCTTTTGTCACTGCTTCTGCTTGAGGAGTAAGAAGAAACAACAAGCGCCGCATGCTGCGTCGCATGCAATTTGCGCCTGTAAATCAAGCAATTGTGCGAGTGTACAGTGCTGTAAAGTCAGGGGTGGTAGGGATGTACTCTTTTCAACTCTTTCAACTGTAATTCTTTTCAATAGCCCGCTGCAGCCGCCAGTCAGTGATCAAATGTTGATGCTGAGGCAGTCTCCTATAATGCCATGCACACTCGCGCTTGTCAGGAACTCACTGTATTTACACTTCAAAGCTTGTCAGGCGCTTCCTAGCTATATATCGTCCTGCGGCATTTCACCTCACCTGCCTGGGTGCTGGGCAGCACCAGAGCCTAATATACATCTAGCCACACGCAGCCCTGCATACATGCTTCACCCCATGCACACTGAGTGCCCGAGGTGTAAGGACAGTCAGAGAACCAATGTGATGTCCTCATACCATGTATCAAGCTCTCCACAACCACCCTGGCCCTGGCATACCCACCACACCCCGGGCAGGCGGTAACTCTTGGAAGTAGTGCACAAAAGAGCTGCAGCGGTCTGCAGCCCTCTCCCTCCTAACCTGGCTCCTGTGCAGCGCACTAACAACGCGCTTGGTCCATCAATGCAGAGCGCGCCGCCCTTGCGTGCGCCGCGCGGCTAGCACATGGGCGCGGCCGCGCACAGCTTGGCGCCGGACAGCGCCGCAGGCACCGTGCTGGCTTGCGGAACAAAGACAGGGGCGCTGGCGCGCAGACCGCCGCTGGGCTTGGCAAGCGCCGCCCGCGGCACAAACGGCGGCGCCTCCGCCCGCAGCTTGCTGCGGTGCATCTCCATCGCTGCGCCAGTGCCGGAGCCCGGCGCAGCCGCGGCTGTGTCCGGGCGCGGGCCCGGAGCAGCTGTGGCCGCCACCTGCGGCGCCGCCTGCAGCAGCTGCAGCAGCTTCTCGCGCACATGCGGCACAAAGCCGCTCCCGTTGCTGCTGCTGCCCGCATCGGCCGCAGGCGCGGGCGTCGCCGCGCCTGCCGCCAGGCTTGTGGTGGCCGGCGACGCGGCGTCGGCCACCGCGCTCGTTGCTGCGTCGCCGGCGGGTGCGGCAGGGGGGCTGCAGAGGCCGTTTGCGGCGGCCGCAGGCGCGGGCGACGTCGCCGCGCCTGCCGCCAGGCTTGTGGTGGGCGGCGACGCGGCGTCGCGCGCCGCGCTCGTCGCTGCGCCGGCGGCGGGTGCGTCGGTGCGGCTGCTGCAGCCGTCTGCGGCGGCCACAGGCACGGGCGGTGTTGCCACGCTTGCCGCCAGGCTTGTAGTGGCCGGCGACGCGGCATCGCGCGCCGCGCTCGTCGCTGCGCCGCCGGCAGGTGCGGCGGGGCGGCTGCAGCGGCCGTCTGCGGCGGCCGCAGGGGCGGACAGCGCCGCCTTGAGCAGGCGCGCCGCAGGGGCGAGCGCCCACTCAGGGAAAGCGTGCGCGGCAGCGCTCTCCTTGGTGTCCTTGGCCGCGGCCGCGGGCGGCAGTGGCGGGCCGCCGGCAGGAGCGCTCTTAACCTCGGCCACGTCCGCGCCAGGGTCGCTGGCAGGCGCGGCCGTGGGTGCCGCGTCGTGCGTTGCGGCCGCGGGAGCCGCGGCGATGTCAGCTGCGCCGGCCGCGGAGGCGCGCGGCGCATGCAGCCGAAACGCCGCAGGGTATCAGTGCCATATTCTGAGCATGCAGAGGGTGGCTTCCGCGTGTTGCTGTGCATTTTGCGGGCAAACGCTTTATTCAGACTGACAGGCCACGCAGCCGTGCGAGCAGCAGCGCTTGCCACACGAGCACAAGCTTGAGACATTTACCTCCAGCCTCTGGACATGATGAGCATGGTGGCCGCACCTCCAGGGACTTCTCATATGAGAAGTTAATCAGCGCCGCCGCGTCCAGGAGCGGAGGCCGGCCCGGCTGCGGGGCGGGCGCAGGCACCTCGCGCCAGGTGAGGCCCTGCGCAATCCCGCACGGCGCGCCGCTGAGCAAATGTAACGCGGGGCGCAGGCTGATGTCTTCAGCGAGGTCTCAGGTGAGGCACCCATGCGGCGCTGGTTGCGCACAGCATAGGCTCGCTGCGGCTTGCAGACATTCCTGGCAGCAGAGGACAAACAGCACTGCACCCAGGCAACAAGACCTGACGAGGCAAGCAGCAGCACCTGGCTGTCGTCGTGCGCCTCAAAGCAGTAGAATTACTTCATGGGCTTGCCCCTGCGCATCAAACGCACATGGGCTCAGAAAACATGTGGTCGTGCATTTGTGTCGCTCCTGCAGCCGCAGCGCTTGACAACCCCTGCAAGCACTGCCTGTGACGCTCTGCCGCAACCTGACAACCGCAGGCATGCCGTTCCTGACGAGTGCCGGCCGGAACGATGCCTCAAGCAGCAAGAGCGGCGTGGGGTGGGCATGCGCACCCATCGAAGCGCAGGCGCTCGATCTTGACCATCTTCCACCCGTCCGCGCACCTGCGCCACGGAGGCGCGTCCAGAGAGTGCGAGGCAGTATCCTGACGGCCAGGTGACGCCCATGCCGCGGGACGGCCACCACGGCGGGCCGCACCGCCGTGCGGGGTGCCTGGTCTGCAGCAATTGGTGCAAGAAGGCTGTGCCACTTCAGCGGTGGCCAGCAGCCAGTGCTGCGGACAGACAACAACGGCAACATAACAAGATGTCGCCCCCGGCACCCGCACCGGGCACCGCAACACGCCAGCAGCCCACAGACCTGGCACTGAGAGTCACAGAGCGCACAGAACAGATTCAGCGCCGGGGCTCACCCGTCCAGCGAGCGGCGGCGCGAGTCCATGCGGCCAGCCACTGCAGCCATCTCGCAGGAGCGTGTCCAAGAAGCCGTGTCTCACCAGCAGGCTTCAGGATCCAAGGCTGCAAGGCTGGTCTGTGAGAAAAGTCACCAGGGGCTCCAGTTCTGGGATTCAGCCATCAGGGTTTACGGGAGTGAGCAGTGCTCACGGTGAGCCTCAGCTGCTCGGAGCAGAGGGCCTGCAGAGGACGCCTGAAAATGCATCTTTCACGCCCTGCTGAGCACTTGGCAGCAGGAGAGACCAGCTTGGCAGCACCACCGCAAGCTGCCTGGCGCCGCAAAGCAGCAATGGCCACGCGCCAGAGGCCAGCCTCCTGGTCCGGTGTGCAGTATCCCACCTTGCCTGCCTGCTGTTGCGTCGCAAACACCCGCCACTAGGCAACAGAGGCTGCGGGTAAGCGGCGGGCTCTGCTGGACCGTCGTGCGCGCCGCGCCGGCAGCAGGCAGGCGAGGTGGGACACAAGGTGCGCACCTTTGACAAGGTGCGCACTGGAGCAGCAACGCGGACTGCAGCTCGAGGCCCGGGTCTGGAGGGGCCGTCGCGTCAGCCCTCGTTCGCCCCTGACCACTGGGCATGCCCGCGAGCGGCGGGCCAGGCGCGCCGCCCGCGCTGGACGCGGCGCCTCCGGCGGCTGCAGCACGGGTGGCACAGCGACTCA
>JAABUQ010006659.1_pt1 | contig 17328 bp, 12 predicted proteins | sample 5560001 | NCBI WGS metagenome assembly JAABUQ01 (sample SAMN10711888, study PRJNA513371) | rock metagenome | isolation source: Antarctica rocks | place: Antarctica: Victoria Land, Finger Mt nord | collected 2015-12-18
GGCCGAAGCACGGGATCTCGTAGAGGTGCAGCGCAACGGCCTGGTGATCGAGATGCGCAAGCCGTTGACGCCGTTCGGCAAGCTTTATTCGGAGGTGCTGAAGCCCGCGTCGAAATTGCCGACCTTGGAAAGCCTGGTGGAAACGAAGGGGACGGTGGAGGCCGTGCTGACGAGCGTGGGCAAGACACGGGCTTCGGTGAACAAGATTGCCTTCATCGGGCGGACCGCGGGTACGGCGGGAATCGTGCTTGAGATCGTCTGCGTCGCGGTGGTGATCGAGCAGGCGCCGGCGGACCAGAAGGGGCGTGTCGCGTCGGAGGAGATCGGGGGAGTGGCTGGGGGGCTCGCGGGAGGAAGTGGAGGTTACTGGGCAGGTGGGCTGACGGGCGCGGCGTGGGCTGGCACCTGGGCGGCGCCGACGCTGGTAATCCCGGTGGTAGGGGAGATCACGGAAGGCGCGGCGATCCTGATCGGCGGGATCGGTGGGGCTTTGTTCTTCGGATGGCTGGGCCACAAGGGGGGCAAGGAGGCAGGGCATCTGTTGTGGACGCTACTGCCCTTGGAGTGGAAACAAAAGTAGGACGGCCCGTGTTCGGCTGGCTGACCCGGCGCCTGGTTGATGGGTTGCCGTCGCGACGCGAAGCTGCGGTGCTGGAGCGGGTGTCGGCGCAGGGCCTGCACTTCTTGCAGGCAAACGGGCGCGAGAGGCTAATACGCTGGGATGCGGTCGAACTGGTGATGGCGACCTTGTCCCCCGAACTCGTTGGCGACACGGCAATGGTGGTGTTCGGGCTTGCAGGCGGCGGCAGCGCAGTAGCCACGGCGGCGGACCCAGGATGGGAAACGTTGACCGAGACGCTGCACCTGCGCCTCACAGGTGCCGCGCGGGCGGCGGTCTGGCAACTCAAGCTTCTGGATGGAGGGCAGGTGGAGATTTACCGCCGATGACCGTGCGCCCCGCGTTGCGGCGATGTGGGCGGCAGCGCTAGTTGACGGGGTCCCGACGCATCCGCGCAAGTCGCTTCGCAGTTGGGACGGGCCGGGACCCAGGAAGAAGCGCGACCGCATCCCGTCACCCCACGACGATGCCGGACGCCCGCCAAAGCGGCAGGCAAGACGTTCCGACTTCGGCCACCGTGCCCGCCATGCGCGCCAGGTCCTGCGCGTCCCCGTAGGGCATGATCTCCCGGGCCGTCGCATCGGGGTCAACCGGCAGGCCCGCCGACAGGCGCCGCCACGCCGCCATCTCCACGACCGAGCACGGCAGGCCCGTGCCCAGCGCGCCGGACGCGAGGGCGGCGCGGGCGTTCAGGGCGTCCTCCGCCTCGAACCGCCGCGCCATGCCGCGGTTGAGCGCCGTCTCTTCCGGGGTGGCCATGCGGCGCAGCGGGGCGACCGGGATCGCCTGCTGCGACCCGATCATCATGCCGGCCAGCTCCGCCGGGTTGTCGCGGCGGCCGACCACGTCCGGCAGGTCCAGCAGTTCCCCGATCGTGCACGGGCCGGCGGACAGGTGTGCGACCATCGGCTCGTAGAACGGCCGCTCCAGCCCGGCGCGGCCTGCCGGCACCGGCACCTCGAACCGGAACGCCGCCGCAGGGCGCACCAGCGCCAGCGTGACGGCCCGCAGGCGCGCGTCGCGCTCGGCCCTGCCCAGCCGGGCCATGCCGCGCACGAACACGTCGTTGCGCAGCAGCCGGTCCTGGCAGGTGTCGCGGACCAGCTCGCGCATCGCCGGCTCGTCGTAGCGGTCCACCATCGCGCGCTGCTCCGGGCTGAGCGACAGTTCTGGGAAGCTGTCAATCACCTGGACCGACGCCGCCCAGTCCAGCCGGGCCGGCGCCAGGTCGGCGCAAACGTCCATGTGGAAGAAGGGACTCCAGCTCGCGTTCATGTACTCGTGCGCGACGTACTCGTGCGGCATCCGGCTGGAATGCTCCAGCGTCGTGCGGACGACGGGGGTGCCAAGGTGGGTGGCGTCCGTGGCGGCCAGCGCGCGCACCACGTCCATGCCGGCCTGCGCCTGCCGGTCGCTGCGCGTGCCGCCGCGCAGCCCAGCTTCCCGCAGCAGGCGCTGCATCCCCAGCGCGCCCTGCCAGCCCGGCAGGCTGTTGTAGCTGACATGCGCCAGGCCGCCCGCACGCAGCCGGGCGCGCAGCAGGGCGGTGATGCCCGCGCGCACCGCAGGCGGCACCCAGCTCCAAACGCCGTGCAGGCTGACGATGTCGGCTTGCGGCACCAGCGCCGAGGTGGCGGGGTCGGCCAGGTCGGCTTCCAGGAAGATCACGTTGCGCAACCCGGCCTCCGTGGCCAAGCGGCGGGCGTCGGCGACGTGCGCGGGATGGAAGTCCACCGCCGTCACTGTCCAGTCCGGGTTGCTGGCGGCCAGGATGAGCGCGCCGAAGCCGCGCCCGCAGCCCAGCTCGACATAGGACAAGCCCGGCCCGATGGCCGGCGGGCGCACGCTGCGCAGCAGGCACGAGGCTTCCAGGTGGTAGGGCGACTGGAACGGGTAGTATCCCGCCATGTAGGCGACATCCGTGACGTAGCCGCTGCCCCAATCCGTCATGGCGCCCTCCGCTTGAAAAATCCGCGCGGGCGCACGGCCGCGGCCTCCGCCAGCATGTCAAACGCCGCCGCGGCAGTGTCTGGACGATTGGACGCCGCGGGCTGCAACAAGCGGGACAGCACCGGGCGCAGCGCCGTCGGCACGCTGTCCAGCGGCGGCACCCGGCGGCGCTCCCGCCCGGCCACAACCTCGTCCCCGCCCATCGGCAGCGCCTCGCCTGCTGCCACCGCGGCCAGCACCAGCCCCAGGCTGTACAGGTCCGACCGCGCGTCCACCGCCGCGCCATGCGCAAGCTGCTCCGGCGACACCCAGGACAGCTTGCCGGCGAACTCCAGGTGGTCGTGCGGGCTTCGCAGGTCGCCCAGCAGGCGCGCCAGGCCGAAATCTACCAGCGTCGCGCCGCCGGGCTGGCCGTCGCACAGAACGATGTTCCCCGGCGACACGTCCTGGTGGACGATCCCGCGCCGGTGCATCGCTTCCAGCCCCGACGCGATCCGCTGGCCCAGCGCCGCCACCTGCGGCACCTCCAAGGGGCCGTCCCGCAGCGTGCGCTCCAGGTCGGGGCCGCGCAGGAAGTCCATCACCAGCACCAGCCTGCCGTCGCCATCGCGCAGCAGGCCGTGGCCGCCCACCACGGCGTCGTGACGCACCATCGCCAGCAGCCGCGCCTCGTTCCGCAGCAGCGCCACGGCGTCCGCGTCCCCGCTGAAGCCGGGCTGCAAGGTTTTCAGGGCGTGGTCGGTGCCCAGCTCGCGGTGTCGGACACGATACAGCTCGCCCAGGCCGCCGCGCCGGATCAGGCTAATGACGGTGAACACCCCGGCGACGACTTGGTTGGGCCGGAACGCCGCATCGGGGGTGAAGGGTGCGCCGAGCGGCTCGCCGCCCGGGGCCAGGCGGCCCAGCATGGTGCGCGCGGCGGCGATCAGCGCCTCGCGCTCGTGCTCCGGACGCTCGGCGCCGGAAGCGTCCCGCAGCAGGCTGTCCACGAAGCGTTGCAGGTGGGCCTCGAAGGTATCAGTCGTGCCGCTCACAGGGCTGCCGGGATCAGCACGACGATGGCGGTCACGTTGTCCTGCGCGCCGGCCAGCAGGGCGTCGTCCATCAGCCCGGCCACCGCCTCCTCCGGCGTGGCCACGGCGAGGTGCGCGGCCAGTTCGTCCTCTTCGAGCGCCTTGGTCAGCCCGTCGCTGCACACCAGATAGCGGTCGCCGGGCCGGGCGTCGTCCACCCGGCGCTCCGCGATGAACTCCGGCCCGGAGCCGACGGCGTGGCGCACCCTGCCGTCCTCGGCATGGTCCAGCGTCAGGCAGCGCAGCTCGCCGGCCCGCCAGCGGTAAACGCGGCTGTCGCCTGACCAGATCACGCCGGCCCGGCCCTCATGCAGTGCCAGCACGGCCACAGTCGAGGCGATGATGGCATCATCGTTGATGCCGGCGGCCCGGCTGCACAGCGCGGCGTTCGCCTGCGTCAGCAGGCGCGTCGCGTCGTCCAGCATGTCATCCAGGCTCAGCGGCGGCAGCAGCCGTTCCAGGTGCTCGACCACCGTGCGGCTTGCGACCTCCCCGCTGTCATGGCCGCCGACGCCGTCCGCAACCGCCCAAAGCATGTGCACGCCGTTCATCAGCAGTGCGTCCTGGTTCAGGGAGCGCCGCGTGCCGGCATGGGTGCGCCCGGCAAAGGGCACGAGGGCCGCCCCTTCCGGGACCAGCACCTGGGTGCCCGGCATCGGCTGCTCGGGCGCCGGGCGCCACACCCCGGCCCATTGCAACGTCAGCATGGTGCCAAAGCCCTGCGCGCTGGGCAGCCCCCGCGTATAGAGCAGCACGGGCGCGGGCGCGTCGGGCGGCAGCCAGAATACGGCGGTGCCGGACTCCCGCCCGTCCGGCTCGGCTTCGCCGCACTCCGGCAAGCCCAGCGCCGCCACGGCGGCGTCCAGCGCGGTCAGGTCCGTCCCGTCCAGCGCGGCCAACGCCAGCCCGTCCAGCGCGTCGAACCAGGGCGCCGCCGTCCTGACCAACTCCTGCGGACGGCCACAGCCCGACAGTTGCGCCGCCAGGACCAGCGGGAAGTAGCGCCCGACCCGGTCCACGCTAGGCATCATCACGCCCGCCACCGGCGGCGCCCCGCACACACCCGCGCCAAGCACGAAGCGCCAAATCGGGGCATTCAGGTAGGCGTCCAGCCAAGCGTCGCCCAACTGCCGCCGGCTGATGCCGATGCAGCCCTGCAGCCAGTCGTCCAGCGCCATCCGGCACGCGGGGTCCAGCCGCCGCACCACGAAGTCCCCGCGGGACGGCAGCTTGCCGAACAGGCCGGGCGCGCCGGCCTCGGCCGCCGCGGTTGCTGCTGCCGCGGGACTTGGCGCAGCGGAGCCTGCCATCCCGGCAGTTGTCACAAGGCGTCCGGGCACCGGAACTCGCGCAGTTCGGGCAAGCGGAACGGGTTCAGGACCGAGCTGAAGCGTATGCTGAACTCGGCGGTGTGCTCGCCGACCGAGAAAGCCGCCGTGGAGCTGTCGCGCCCGGTCGGGCGCAGCTCCGCGGTGTCGAGCAGGCGGAACGCCGACCACGGCCCGGTGACGCTGAGCGCCCCGTTGGGCACGTTGGGCTGGAAGGCGATGCGCGAGTTCTGGGCGGACGAGGCGGGCCAGCGCACGGTGGTGCTGCGCACGGGTCCGTGGTTGTAGGGGATGGCCTGGCCCGCAAGCTCCAGCACGACGTTGGTCGCCACGTTGTCCAGCGACACCGGCGTCACCTCGAACTCGATGCCCAGCTTGGTGGAGTTGGCGTTGTAGAAGGCTTGGCGGATCGTCGCCGCCCGCTCGAACTGCGCCAGGGACAGCGAGTTGATGGGCTTCGACCCCTGGTACTGCCACTGCCAGGGGCTGACGGCCGTGTTGACGTAGGCCTTCAGGTTGAGGTCGAAGAACTTGTCGAGCACGCCGCCGGGCGCGAACAGCTTGTCGAAGTCGTCCAGCGAGATCTCGGCCCGGCTGCCGCGGCTGAACGGGTAGCGGTCGGTCACAGCCTGCTGGCAGAACTTTTGGCCCGACTGCTGCCACAGGGCGCTGAGCTGCGTCTTGGTGGTGCCGGAGCTGATCGCCGTCACGTTGGCGGCCAGCGACTGCATCCAGGCGTCCACCGGCTGCGCCAGCCGGCGGGACCCGCTGACGAGGCCCTGCACCGCTTCCGTCACCCCGCCCTCGCGCTGCAAGGTGTTGGAGGTCAGGTTGCTGGGGTCCCCTGCCCGGCTGAGCTGGTTGTACAGGGTGTCGAGCGTGCGTACGGTGTCGGCCAACTGGCCGTTCTGCGAACGCACGTTGTCGCGCATGGCCTGGAACGTGTCGGTCTGCCCCGCGCCATAGGCCTTCGCGAGCAGGGCCACCTCCTGGTCGTGCGGGTCCTTGCTGTCCGCGGGCGGCGCCGTCAGGTCGGTGTCGTCCGTCACGGACGTGACCAGCTTCTTTAGGATCGAGTCCGGGCCGGACAGGGCGTTGAGCGACTGCACGCCCTGGTCCAGGCTGCGGAACGGCGCTACGCGGACATCGGCCAGCATCGTGCGCCATTGCGTGTCGAAGTCGTTGCGGTATAGCGCCACGATCTGCGGCGCCAGCTTGTCGGTGCTGTCGCCCACCGGCGCGCTGGCGCCGTACACCCAGCTCTCCTTGCGGGCCTGGTCCGTCGCCCGGCCCATCTGCGGCAGCAGCACGTCGAAGTAGCCGCGCCGGGTGTAGAAGCCCGGTATGCCCTCGGTCAGCGGCTTGCCGGATTGACGGTAGAACACGCGCTGGCCCAGGGCGCCGATTTTGTCCAGCAGGCGCCAGGCCGGGACCTTCTGCGCTTCGGCGCTGTCGCGGATCAGGGCATAGGTGCGCTGCGCCAGCGGGCGCTGCACCACCTGCTTGCGCGCGCCGTCAATCAGGGTGGCATCCAGCGGGATAGTCGGCAGGGGGTGGCCCAGCAGCGCCGCGAAGTGCCGGTTCAGGTCCGCGCGCAGCCCGGCCTGCTCCGGCGAGGGATACAAGGTTTCCCACTCGGATTGCATCCACTTGCGGGTGAACGGCACGTCCACCGGGCCTTGATTGCCCAGGCTGAGGTAAACCTTCAGCGCCTCGAACTGGAACTCGGGGTCGTCGCGGCGCTCGCGCATCCGGTTCTGCAGGTCAACCAGCACGCGCGGCAGCAGCATGTGGCCCAGCGCCCGCACGTAGGTGTCGGTGTACTGGCCCGCGAGCTTCGCGTCCTGGTTCAAGCCCAGCACGCGCCACGGGCGCAATTGCTGGCGCCGCAGCAGGCCGAAGCCCTCCTCCAGCGTGTCGAGCGGCGGCACGACCGCGGCGAAGTCCGTGTCGCCCACCGGGTTCCCCGGCACGGCCTTAGCGGCCTCCTCGTACTTAGCAACCTGGGTGTCCAGCCGCGCGACCATCTCCTGGTTCAGCCAGTAGGCGTAGCCCCATAGCCCGCCCATGCCCGCCAGCACCGCGACAGAGGCGAGCAGCAGGGCGCGGCGGACGATGCGCCGCCGCCGCAGCATCCGCGTGTTGACGGACGCGAGGCTCGCCTCGGCGAACACGACGGAGTCCAGCAGGTGCTTGAGGAAATAGCTTTTCACCGCGCCGGTGAAGCTGGCGGCGCGTGGCGCCTCCATCCCGAAAGCGGTGGCCATGGACTGCATCATGCGGTCCACCGGCACGCCGGACTGCGTGCCGGACGCGAAGTAAACACCGCGCAGCAGCGGGCGCTGGTCGAACCGGGACGTGGTGAACACCTCGGCCAGGAACTCCGCAACCGGCTCCTTCAAGGTCACCATCTGCGACGGGAAGCCGTAAACCGCGCCGCGGCGGTCAATGTCCACTTCCTGCTGCAGCCGTTCCAGCATCAGGACGTTGAGGCGGGACATCAGCAGGTCAAACTCGGGGTCGAACCGCTGGGCCGCGGGCGGCGTGTCCACACGCCCGTCGTCCAGCGGGAACGTCATGCCCCACACCTGCTCGCGGTCGGTGCGGTTCAGCGCGTCGAAGAACTCGACGAAGCCGGCGATCAGGTCGGCCTTCGTGAACATGACGTAAACCGGGAAGCGCGAGCTGAAGGTCTGGTTCAGCTCGTAGATGCGGCTGCGTATCGCCTGGGCGTGGGCCAGCCGCTCGGCCGCCGGGGCGCTGGCGATGTCCTCGATGCTCAGGGTGACGATCACGCCGTTGATCGGCTGCAACGGGCGATACTGCTTCAACAGCTTCAGGAAGCCCTGCCACGCGCCGCGGTCGGCGTCGGGGTCGCTGTCCTGGGTGGTGTAGCGCCCGGCGGTGTCGAGCAGGATCGCCTGCTCGGTGATCCACCATTCGCAGTTGCGCGTGCCGCCGACACCGCGCAGCGGCTCCCGCCCCATCGTCGCCGCGAGCGGGAACTTGAGGCTGCTGTTCATGAGGGCGGTGGTCTTGCCCGAACCCGGCGGGCCTATCATCACGTACCAGGGCAGCTCGTACAGGTAGCCGCGCCGCCCGCCCATCAGCCGGCGCAGTTGCACCAGTGCCTGCTGCAGCCGCTGGCGGACCTGCTCCACCTCCATCGCCGTGGCGGCGCCGGGGTCCACGCCGCTGTCCGTGAGCGCGGAAATGAGCTGCTTGTTGCGGCGGCGCCCGATCGCGGCCCACCACAACAGGTAAAGGACCCACGCCACGAAAACGGCGCCGACAGCCAGCAGCCGGTCCTGGTCCGCCGCCAGCGGCGTCCAGGTACCAAGACGGACATAGGCGCCATAGAACCAGACGACGAGCGCCGCGACGCAGGCGTAAACCAGCGTGCGCAGCCATGTCGCCTTGACGAAGTTCAGCACGGGCTGCGCCGTCGAGCTGATGAGTGACAGCCAGCCTTGGAATGGGTTCATTGCCCTGCTTGTCCCTGCGCTCGTTCGTGCGGGTTCATGGTGTCGCGCGCTACCGTCGCGGCGCGGCGGAGGTGCCTGTGACGGTGCCGGCGGGTCCGGACGGCACGCCGGCGACGCTGGTCGCAAGCCCCGTCACCTCGACATCCGTGCGCCGGTTCTGCTCGCGCCCGGTCGGCGTCGCGTTGCTGGCCACGGGCCGCGTGTCGGCGCGCCCGGCCGTTTCGACCCGGTCGCGCGGGACGTGCGCGGCGAAGATCTCGGCCACCGACTTGGCCCGCGCCTCCGACAGCCCCTGGTTCGACTTGTAGCGGGGGTCGCGGTAGGGGACGTTGTCGGTGTTGCCGACGACCAACAAGCGCCCGCCGGTCCCGGCCAGCGTTTGCGCGATGTGCTCGATCATCGGGCGGGACGCCCGCGTCAGGTCGGCGCTGCCGGACGCGAACATGCCGGCGTTGTTGATCCGCACGATCATGGTGGTGTCCTTTTGCAGCACCTCCACGCGGCCCTTGGCGATCTCGTCGGCCAGGGCCTGCTTCACCGCGTCCAGCGTGGCGGCGGCCACGACCGGCGTCGGCGCCGCGCGGTTGACCTCGATGGTGACGTCGCCGCCGGGCGGCGCGGCGGCGATGCGCGAAAGCGTCGCGTCCGACTGCTTGGCCAGGCTGGCGTTCAGGCCGAAGAAGCCCAGCAGCAGCGCCGCCGCTACCAGCGACCCGGCGAGCCACAGCGCCGCCGAGGCCCGGAGCGGGCGGTGCCGTGCGTCCTCGCCGCGCCAATGCGGCGACAGCTCGCGCTCGAAGTCGCCGTAAACCTGGCGCAGCGTGCTGTACAGGCTTTCGCGGATGCGGCTCAGTTCCAGCGCGCCTTGCGGCACCACGCGGAACCTGCCCTCGAACCCGATGGACAGGCACAGGTACATCAGCGCCAGCACGTCCCGGTTGGTGCCGGGGTCCTTGTGCATGAAGGTCAGCAGGTCGAAGAACCGCTCGCCGCCGGTCACGTCCACGTGGAACGTGCTGACCAGGCCCTGCCGCGACCAGGAGCTGTAGGCGCCCCAGGGCGTGTTCAGCGCCAGGTCGTCCAGCGTCGCGCACAGGGCGTAATGGGCGGCGCGCGCCTGGTCGGGCGGGGTGCCGGCGGCAAGGATGTCGCGCTCGAAGCGGCGCAGCTCGTCGATCACCCGGCGGCGCAGGGCTTCCACATCCGTTTGAACGGCGCTGCCGCGCAGCCGCCGTCCCAGGTTCAGCAAGGGCGTGGCGGCGGCGCAAACCGGGTTCAGCCCCAGCTCCAGCGGTGGCGCCCCGCCCCACGCGGACGGCGGCGCGCCCATGGACAAACCGGGGGACAAGCCGGGCAGCGTGCCGCCCGGCGCCGCGCCCTGGGTCAGCCCGGGCGGCGCCTGGCCGGCTGGCCCGCCCTGGCCCATGCCTTGGCCTGCCCCTTGGCCGAGGCTTTGGCCCAACCCTTGGCCCATGCCTGAACCAAGGCCCTGGCCATTTCCTAGGCCAAGGCCCGGCACCTGCCCCTGGACTGGACGGCGCCCGCCCGGGGTGGGCTTGATGATCGTCGGCTCGGAGTCGCGGTCGTCAGGTGCAAGGGCCATCGAGCAGTCATGCCTTCGGTTGCGTCAGCGTTATAACGCGGTTGGGGGCGCCGCACGATCCATCAATCCTTGATGGCCCAAAGCTCGATCTCAAGCTGCGGGAACTCGCCGGCTAGGTGCAGCGCGATGGCCCCCGACGTTTCAAGCTGCTTCCAGAAGGGCCCCACCCGGTCCAGCTCGAAGTACGCGGACCCAGCGCGGTAGGGAAGCTGGCGCGGCGCGACCGGCATGGGGCGCACGGGGATGCCGGGCAGCGACACGTTCACGAGCTGGGCGATCTGCTCGACCGGCCCGATCTTGACCTGGTTCGGGAACACGCGGCGCAACTGCTCCGCCGGCATGTCCGCCCGCACGGCCAGCACGAAGCTGCTGGCGACGAGCAGGCTGCGGTCGGTGATGGTGCCCACGCGGACGCCGTGCCGGCGCTCCTGCAACGGGATCGGAACCGCCGTCTGCTCCAGCACCGTGCTGAGCGAGGCGCGGAGGTCCGCGATGACCGGGGCGAAGGTCGCTTGCAGGTCTTCGTGCCGGTAGGTAGGGAACACGGACGCGCGCTTGCTCGGGGCGGTAAAGGTCGAAAGCTCGCCGGCCAGGGTGACGCAGGCGGCGTAGAAGCGCTCCGGGTGCAGGCTGCCGGCGCCGCCGACCAGGTGGCGCAGCAGCGGCTCGGTCTTGTTCAGCGCTTGCAGCAGCAGGAAGTCGGCGATCTCCGCCGTGCCGCGTACGCTCGGGTCGGCGATGCGGGACGCGATGGCCTCGGCCCGGTGGGTGATCAGCCCTTGCAGCTCCGTCAGGAAGCCCACCAGCGGCGCCTGGCAGGCGACGTTCAGGCACGGGGCGATGAACTTGTCGTCCAGGCTGACGGACAGGTCGGCCCGGACCTCCGTGATGCGGGCCAGCGGCAGCAGCACGAAGCCCGCGGTCGGCCCGGTGGCTAGGCCATAGCCCAGGCGCAGCCGCGCGATTTCGATCGGCGCGTTGGCGAAGCTGCCGCTGTTGGCGTCGGCGGCTTCGTAGGTCGTGCGCCGGTAACGCGCTTGCAGGTCGTCGCGGTGGTCGCCGCCGACCTCCGGCGCGCCCTGCTGGCGGATCGGCAGGGTCAGGTAAACGATGGTGCCGTGGACGTCGCCGGTCAGCTCCAGCGGCGGAGGATGATCGGCGTCCCCCGGGATGCGGAACGGCGTGCCGTCCTGCAGGGTGCCGCGGCAGCTCGCCACCGCGAACTTGCCGATATGCAGCAGGTCTTGCTCCAACTCCAGTTCCGCGACGCCCCAGCCATAAGCGGCCAAGTCGCGCACGCTCGACTCCACTAGGCGCTCGACCCAGCGGTCGCCTTGCTGGAACTGCTGGACGCGGAGGAACATCCCCTCCGACCAGACCACGCGGTTGCCGGCCTGCATGACGCTACTCCGCCGGGGGGAACTTGTCGGGCAGCGTGACGATGCGCGGCCCCAACTGCACGGGAACCCGCCCGTTGCTCGGCAGCTTGCGGACCGCCATCCAGATGGCCTGGTCGAGGTCGCGGAAGCTCACGACGACCCCGAAGTGCGTGGCGCCCTTCGGCACGTCGAACTGCGCCGTTTCGGTGCCGCCCGGGCGCAGGACGATGTCGCGCCGCAGCACCAGGTCGCCGTCCAGCACGTCGCGCTCGCGGTCCACCAGCGCGAAGTAGTCGGCACCCGACAGCCGCGTGGCGGATGACAGCAGGTACAAGCGCAGGGCGGCGGGCTGCGCTTCCCCGGACGGGTCCGGGTTCAGCTCCGGTGCGGCGCGCACCTCCACCTTGACCTGCTCGGGCACGCCGCCGCCGCACGCGGCGAGCAGCATAGACGCCACCAGCGCGCAGGCCAGGCGGGACGGCCGCAGGCTCATCAGCCCTGCCTCCCGGACGTGCGCTGGACCTGCTCCGCGTAGGCCTGGGCGAAGTGGTGCAGCAAAGGCGCCTGCCCCGCTTCCGTTTGCTCCCCGCGCAGGACGGCGAACACGCGCTCGTACTCGTCCCACCAGCCCGCCTTGCGCGACGAGGCCAGCATCCCGCCCTCGCCGACCTTGGCGCGTATGGCGGCGGGATCGAGCTGGCCGGCGATCTCGTTCAGGATCAGGCTGACGGTGGTCACGAGCGCCAGCTCGTGGGCCTTGATGTCCTGGAACCCTTGCTCAACCGCTTCGGCGCCGGGCAGGAAGCCCGGGGGCGCCTGGCCCACCATCGCCGCCATCGCGCGCTCGGCGTCGGGCGAAAACTTGAGCGCGTTGTTGCCCGACGCCTTCACCACCGTGGCGCCAATCCGGAACTCCGCCTTGGCGAGCTTGCGCGTGCCCAGCAGGTCCCTCATGCCGGTGACAGTCGCGCGCACCATGCGCCCGAGGTCGCGGAACGCTTGCTGCGGGTCCGTGCCGCTGAACACGTCCGCTTGCAGGCCCGCGCCTTCCAGGAAGGCGGCCACGACCTCGATGTGGAGCGACGCCGGGTTCACCGCCGCGGCCGGGTGGGCCGGGGCGCCGAGCGGGCCCAAGGGGTTGGCCACCGGACCACCCAGCGGGTTGCCCAGGGGATTGCTCAGTGGACCGCCTAGCGGGTCGTCCGCGCCGGGGTCGTCCCAGTCCACCGGCAGCACCGGCTGCGCCGCGGGCATCCGCATCACGGTGGAGATCGCGGACCCGCGCTCGGATTGCTGGGCAAGGGCGGACACGGGCTGCAAGGGGTCGTGGGGAAACAGGCCGCTCGCCGACAGCCCGGTGGCGGACAGCGCCTGCGGGTCCGGCGGCGCGTCCCATCCGACGCGGGCCGGCATCCGGCCGGGGCCGAACCCGGCGCTCGGCAGGTCCGCCAGCGACGGCTCGGCCCCCGGCTGCGTCAAGGACTGCATCATCGGCAGCGGCGCCGCTATGGCCGCGGGCGCAACCCCAGGCTCGATCGCCACACGGATGCGGTAGGAGCCAAGCAGAAGCAGATCGCCATCCGACAACGGCCTGGACTGGCCGCGCCCGAGCGGGCGCTGCTGGCCGTCAATGAACACGCCGTTGGTGCTGGCGTCCGTGAGCACGTAGCCGTCGCCGATGAAGTCAATGCGGCAATGCACCTTCGACAGCGCGCGGTCGGGATCGTTCAGCACCCAGCCGCACTCGCCCGACCGTCCGATGGTCAGCGATTCGTGCCCGACCGCGCAAACGGCGTCGCTGCCGAACACGTTGGCCCCCTCGATGCGGCAGATCAATCTCATGTCGTCCCATTACGCCCGGCGTTGCCAGTAGTTTGTGCCTGGTTCCTTGCAGACGCACAAACCCCGCCCGCGGCGGGTGCGGCAAGTAGAGTATTGTCAGGCTGGCACGGCCCCCGTCCGGGGGGCGCCTACAGCCCGAGCTGATCGGGGTCGAGCACCACGTCGTCGGCGTCGCGCAGCGCCGGCAGATGCTGCGCCCAGGTGTTCCGTCCCAGGCGCGGCGCCTCCGTGTCCGTTCCCAGGCGCAACTGCGGAACGTCGGCCTTCCGCAGGATGACCTGCACGTCGAACGCAAGCGCCGGGTCCGCATACAGCCGCACGAGGTCCACCAGGCGGCGCAGCAAGTCGCCTTCCGGCATCAGGCTGCGGAACCGCGCGTAGCCCACCGGTCCGATCCGCACCCGGAACGCCCCCTGCACGTCCCGCACCCGCGCGCCCGCGAAGCTGTCCACGCCCAAGCGGTTGAACCGCGCGGGCTGGCCGGGGGCGCTCAGCCCGGTTTGCTCGGCGGGCGGCACGGGTATCCAGCGCTCCTGGAACTGGATGACCTGGACCGGGCAGCCCAGGTCGTCCCCCAGCATCGCCGCAAGCCCGGCGGCGGACCGGTTGCGCGCCGCGAACAGCCCGGCGAAGTAGAGCAGCGCCGCATCCGGGGCGGAGGTGCGGCCACGCAGGTGCGGCGTACCGAACCCCGCCAGCGCTAGCATGACGGCGGACACGGGGTCGTCGCCCCGGCTCCGGTCGGCCTGCACCAGGACGGGATGCCGGTACTTTCCGGCGGCGCGCAGGAACAAGCTGGCCAGGCGGTGAACGAACACGTCATGGAACGCGCTGACCGACCGGTTCCGCATACGGTCGGCGCGGATCACCAACTCGGAGAACGCCTGGGGCAGCACGCCCATCGGCCCCGTCAGCCCTAGGAAGGCTTGCCGCATCACCAGCCGCCCGCCATCGTCCGCGATCCCCGCGACCGGCGCGGGCGCGAAGGCCAGGGTTTGGGCGGACTGGAACCGCACTGGCTCCTCCCCGGGCGGGGTCGCCGTGCCAAGCGGGGACAGGCCCTGTTCGGCCAGGCGGGCGGCCTGGAAGGGGTCGAACGCGTGCGGCGCCGCGAGCAGGCGCTGGCCGACCGTGTTGGGGGCAGCCATGGCGGACACGGCCAGGGCAGGCGCGGCCGTGGCAGGGGCGGCCTGGTTGGCTATGGCGGGTGCGGCCCCAGTAAGCGTGACCGCGGACGCAGGCAGGGCGGGCGGGGGCGCCGCGGGCGCAGGCACGCCGGGCAAAGGCACGGCGGGGGCGCTCACAGCAGCGGGCGGTCGCCGGCGCGGGCGGGCCAGCGATGGTTCAGCTCGCCCCGCCCGTGCAGCCGCACGCCCAAGCGGGTAAACGCGTTGATCGAGGCGTACAGGCCCAGGAACCGCTCGATCACCGACGCGAACAGGTAGGCCGTGCCGGGGTCAACGGACCGCCCGTCCAGTTCCAGCTCGACATCCAGGCCGCGGCACATCGTCCCGCTTTCCGCCAAGCGCGCCGTGGCCCGGCGGGACGACACGCCGCGCACGGCGTCCAGCGCCCCGCGGGTTTCCGGCACGTCCCGCACGTCGTGCAGCGCCAGGATCTCCCGCAAGGCGTCCGCCCCTTCCTCGCCCGAGATGGACAGGTGGTTGAGCGACAAGTGCGACACCAGGCGCCACGCCGAACGCTCGGCGGACGGGCGGCGAAGGGTGGGCGTCGGCGGGAGCAGGCAGCGCACGGCGGACAGCTCGGCCGCGCCCTCGACCAGCGTCACGACGGGATGCTCGCCCCCGTAAGGGATGCGGGACGGCAGGTCCCGGTTCATGCAGGTCGTTTCCACTGCCAGCACGCCGTCGGCGCGGGACGACAAGGACAGCTCGGTGTCCACCAGGGAGATCGCGACATCGGTGCTGTCGTCGCGCTCGCCCAGGCGGCGCCGGATGGTGGCATAGAACAGCCGCTGCCGGTCGGGGTCGGCGGCGTGGTGGCTGGCCCAGAAGGGCAGCGCTTCCACCGGCTCGGCGCCGGGCACGGCAAGAGTCACGCGGTCCACCGAATGGACCTCGCGCGTCGCGTGGCGCCTGGCGTCGGGCAGGACGAGGTACTCCGGCGCCGCGTGCGTCAGCATCACCGGCTCCGCCCGCTGGCTGAACAGGTTGACGGCTGGGGCGCAGCCCAGGGCGAAGCTGTCCGCGCCGACCTGGCGCTCCAGCCCCGGCGGCATCCGGTCGAGGTAGAAGAACAACTCCAGCCGGCTGCCCGCCCCTTGCAGCGTCTTGGCGCTGAGGCCCGACACGTCCACGAACAGGAACTTGGCGGGGAACGCGAAGTACTCCGTCAGCAGGCGGTAGCCCGGCAGGGTGCGTGAGGGCTGGGGCACCAGCGCCTCGTCCGGCCCGAACCCCACGGCGCCGACTGCGGTGCGCGGCAGGAACACCGCGCGCCCGTCGTCGGGATGGTCCGCCGCGGCCACGCCCAGCACGTGGCAGCTCAGCAGTTGCAGCAGCGCCGTGCCCTGCTGGGCGGGTCCGCGCAGGTAGAAGCGCAGGCGGTCCACGCCAAGGTGCGTGAAGCCGCCCGGCACCGCGGTTTCCAGCACGACGCGCAGGCTGGCCACCGCGGACTCGAACCGCCGGGCCTGCGGCGCGCGCAGGGGGCGTCCGGACAGCTCGGCCTGGACGATCCGGATCGGCCACAGTTCGGTGTCCTGGGTGGTGCGATACTGGCAGGCTTCGCCGTCCACCGGCTCCATCTGCAAGCGCGTGCCGCGCGGCAAGCGGAACACGTCGTCCATTCCCGGCGGCGGCTCGAACTGCATGACCGTGCAGGACGGGAACGGCGCGAGCAGATGGGGATACAGCCCGCCGAGCATCGCGTTGGTGATCTCGGGGTACTCGTCGTCCAGCTTCTGCCGGATGCGCGCCGCGACGAAGGCGAAGCCCTCCATCAGCCGGGCGACGTGCGGGTCGTCAATGGCGTCCGCGCTCAGCCGCAGGCGGCCGGCGATCTTCGGGTGCGCGTCGGCGAACTCGGCCGCCATGCGGCGGAGGTGGCCCAGCTCCTCGTCATACAACGGCAGTAGCCGGCCGCCCGGCGCTTCAGCCCTCATGCGTCGCCATCTGCCCGCCCGGCGCCGCCCCGCTCCTCGGCGATGCGGAACAACAGCGTCGTGGGGTCCAATGCCGAGGCGAAGGTCACGGCGGCAGTGTCCTCGTGCAGGATCGCCGTCGCACTGATGCGCAAGCGCATCATGCGCTCGGTGGCGTTGCGGGCGTCTAGCACCGTCACGGCCACGTCGCGCAGCCGCGGCTCGAAGGTGCGGATCGTCGCTTCCAGCTTGCGCGCGAAGGCTTGGCGCTGGTCGCGGCTGACCATGGTGACGCCGATGAAGTCCGGCGTGCCGTAGGCCAGCAGCGACGCCCGCAGCTCCGTCAACCCGGGCGGCGGGGTCACAGGGCAGCAGCGCGTGTTCAGCAGCGCTTCCAGGTCGCGGCCAAGCGCGGCGCGTATGCCGCGCAACTGCTGCTGCCGGGTCCGCGAGGCGTCAACAAGCACTTCGGGCGCGTCGTCCAGCAGGCGGTCCAGCAGGGAAGGCGCTTGCAGGATGCGGTGGGCGCCGCTCATGCAGGCGTGCTTGCGGAAGCCGGATCAGCCGGGGGCGGGTCGAAGTGCAGCTCGGTCATGGACAGGATGCCGTGGCCGTCGTCCCCCACCAGGAAGCTGCGCTGCCCGGCGCCGCGTACCAGCCCGCCCTCGTCCCGCCAGTCGGTGCTGCGGCCCAGGCGCTGCGCGTCGGTGCCGCCTGGCGCGACGTAAACCGCGGGCACCACGACGTCCGCCGCGCGCCCGTCATGCAGCACCAGCCGCGCTTCCCGCCACAACAGGTCCAGCGGGCGGGCAGGTGGCACGAAGCACAGCTCCGATACGTTGTGCCAGTCCACCCACAGGTAGCCGCCGTCGCCGGTCAGCACCTCCAGGTAGTTGGCGCAAAGGTCGTCGAGGTCGCGGAAGTCGTCGAACGCGGTGCCGTCGAG
>JAABUQ010006660.1_pt1 | contig 17326 bp, 13 predicted proteins | sample 5560001 | NCBI WGS metagenome assembly JAABUQ01 (sample SAMN10711888, study PRJNA513371) | rock metagenome | isolation source: Antarctica rocks | place: Antarctica: Victoria Land, Finger Mt nord | collected 2015-12-18
TGGCGGTGGCTGCGGGGATGCTGGCGGCGGGGGTGGTGGGTGTGGTGGGGGGGCTTTAGGGGACGGGTGTGGGCTCTCGTGGGGGGTGTGGGAGGGAGCAGACGGCTTGGGTGCGGCGGGGGGGCGGGTGGCATTAGGGATTTGGGAGTGTGTATCATTAGAGCTGTGAGATGGGATACATGCATGCTAGTGAGTCCTAGCAAGGGAGTAGAGCAATAAAGCAAAATTTCAAGATCTGACATGTGCTCTGATCGAGATTGGATGTATGGAAGCAATCTTCCTTTACTTACTCGTGAGGTGCGGATACCAGGCGTTGCTCCCCCTGCTCATTGACCTCTCGTTCAAGCAAGTCAGGTTCCAACTTTAGCAAACATCAAAACCGTATCCAGCTCTGACTGTTCCAGCTTTCTTGCTTCTTTCGGATAATCACATCGCAAGAATGCAGGATCGCAGTGTTGGGTCTATGGGGAATCTCAATCGTCGTCTCGAAGATTTTAGGTGAAGTGGAGCGGAGCAAGGAAGCAAACTTGGATGTTGTCGAAGATTGGTGTGGAGGTGCGCGCTCTGATTGAGGTCGGATGCTTGCAGCTACCTTCGTTCACTTGCTTTGTAAGCCGTCGAGGCTTCTCTTCCTCCCTCTTCTTGTGCCTCCTTATTCTCCTTGTCCGAATTGTATTTGCTCCCTCCTCACTTTCCGTTGCTCCCCTCCTTGTCGCTCACACTCTTCGGCCTTCGATCCTTACGTTGTTCCCCGCTTCTCGTTTCTCCCCAATTCCATTGCTCCTCTTCCCCTTTCTTTACCCTTTACCTCTCGTCCCCAGCCCCTGCCAAAATCATCAATATCAAAGATATACCATTCTCAGCCTTTCTAGCCTTCTCGAGAAAGAGAGCTCTCGACATTCAAATCATCTTCCTCTCCCCCCGGATTCGACTTCCTGCGCAACACGCTCTTGGTCAGGCAGAGAGCATAGAGATGCTGACCATGTGAGTTGCACGTGGAGAGGAAGAAGCTGGGGTGTATGGGATTTTCTTTGTTATGGCTTCTGTTGACTTGATGGGGGGCTGGAGATAGTTGAGTTGTCGATACGGCGACTGGCAACTCCACGGATTAGAGCAGGTCCAGGTCTGTAGGGAGGGAGTTGAAGGATGAACGATAAGGCGGGGTTCTGAAAAGATCGAAATAGAGGCTGACGACGGGGATGGTAGGCAGCCCACAATGGAGGGTGCGGTGATAGGGTGAGCTGAGTGCAGGAGGATTATATTGAGAGTGGCGAGATCGCGCTGTTGGTGAGAACGGCGCTTGGTAGACACAGAGATGGCCAAAGTCAATCCGCTCAAACGTTCTTACAGCGATGCATTTTGGATATCCATGCATGATAGCTGGTCTTGCAGCCCTGATGTAGAGGTACAGGAAGTTGGAAGGAACCACGGAACGGCTTCTGTCAGAGCCTTGCCTTGCCTGAAAACCGCGTGCGTGATGTCTCGGAGTGACGTTATTGGGGAACCAGAAAATGAGTTGACACGTGAAAGCGTTGAGCGGCTGTTGAAACTCCGCGATGTTTGCAGCTGGAGAGGCTCTCAGAACATCAATAACAGATTCGCATGTTGAGAAGACAGCTTTAATGACAGCTTGATGCATGCTCACATACATCGCAGCCGGATTCGAAGCGATAGAAGTCTCCAGCTAGCTCTGGTCTGCCTACAGGGTTTGCCCACCCGACAGGATTACACACAAGCGATATGATGCACTCTCGTCAACAGTGAGTGAGCTATGGAGCCTATCGTCGATAGAAGTATTGCGACTTTCGAGAGCTAGGGTGGATCTGACTCCGATTTCGGGGGGACACTCGGTATGAAATCAGACTCGTCGTGGGTTCGCCGGATACCCTTGAGCAAGTCAATGGTCGCCCAGCCGTTATGAAATTTAGGTCAGAAGACACTACCGGCTACTTTCACTTCTGGCGCAGCTTTCTCTGGTGGGAGAGCTTCCTTGGCGGAGGTCTGTCCATCAGAAAAAAATTATCTTTCACCAATCGGTATTGTTCGCCAGCTCAGTACCCTAGCAGCAGCCCGAAACTTAGTAGCAGAATGATAGTCACCGTAGCCACAATAAAAGGAAGGCAAAGCCAAGCGAGAATCCTAAGGAGTGTGTGTTGTTTTTGAGGACTGATTCTTAGATATGTCTCAAATATCTTTCCGAGTGGTCTATGGAAGTATGACAGCGCAACGAAAGCGGCAGTAAACCAGAAGCAGAACGTGAGCATAAAAACAACGGCCATAATGATGGTCGGCCAGACTGCTATGAAATTCGCGAAGATAGTCAGTGCAAAGACAACGAACGTAGAGCCGCTGGCGATTAGCATTAGTATCAAAATCCACACCCATTCGAACTCATAACACCCGGTGTCTTGATCTGGCCCGATATTTCTCGAAGGAGAACCGTTACCCGGAGTCGGAAGCGGAATGTTGTGGGTTTCCGCTGGTGAATCAGAGTGCCGTGACACTCTAGGAAAAATACTATCTAATTGTTCTTCCTCGGTCTGGATATCGGTTCCCGTCCTTCTGATGGTCAAATGATCGTCTCGTGAATCGGCACTCGTTTGTTCTGTCGACGCTACTTTCGGGCCCCATTGGCCGACGCGCAACAGCCTTAGCTGATCGTCGTTTTTGCCGTGGACGTGGCCACCACTAGCAGCACTTCCATTTTCTGGGAGACGGGACAAGTCCTTCTCGTGGTAGGTTTCCACGATGCTTAGAAGAGGCAACACTAACAACAGAACGGGGAATAATTGCCCAAAGCCCCACGTGTTCTCCGTATTGTCGCCACTGTAAGCTCGAGTGTTGAAGAGGTTACGAGTTCCCCAAGCAAGGGCAAAGGCAAGCCAAAGAATCTCCCATAACACGGACTCGAAGATATCAAGCAAGGCTCGCAAGAATATGTGCAGCGCTTCCAGGAACACATATGCTGAGACCCAATGACTGTTGAGAATCTTTGGAATTGGCCTTGCAACGCGTTTGAGAGCACTGTCCCGCAGACTGCCAATTTTGTGGCTTGGTTTCGTTCGAAGCCAACGTCTGCTGAAAGCTGTAGCGTTCTCAGAGAGCTTAACAAGTCTCATCAGATGTCCCGATATTAGAACGAAGAGAGATATAATCATAGGATAGGTCGAACCAAGATCGATAGTATATCTCTGGTGCGGATTCCGGGAGACTAGACGCTGGAAAAAACAAAGAGTAGGAACACCTCGTACGTTGGCTGCATCATCACCTGTAAGCCATACACCTGTAAGCCATAAGGCATCTCCCGTTGGTAAAAGGGCGACTCCAAGCATTGTAACTGTGACAAGCATAAGGACAAATCTCCAAAGACGAGCAGCAAAGTTATCTCGAAAATATTGTCGCAGTACGGTCAAAGTGGCAAGATGAGTGACTGAGGAGAACCAAGCAAGATAGACGAGGATTTGCCAATGGTAGATGACAATGCCGGATTTCAGCTGTGCGTAGCCACTGCTTAGCAAAGCAATGCCTGTAACGACTTGCTGGTCACTGAAAATGAGAACTGCGCGACGGAGCGTCAATTCCAATCGTCGTACGGATTTGGAATACTTCCTGAGCGAAAGCTTGGCAAGAACCATTCTGTCGATCTCGTTGGTAAAGATCTCTTCAATACAGCCCGTCAAATAGTAGACAACGACGAAGGAAAATGTCAAGTAGGCTGTCACCAGAAAACCGATGAGAACACCGATGCCCGAGACATCGGGGTTGGGCACGAAAGCTGGGCTCTCATAGTGCGCCTTGTACAAATCGTCGCATGCGCCAAGAATATGGTCTGACATGCTGGAGCCGCCGACGTAGAAGGTCAGGAACCGAACGGGATTTTCCTGACAAGGTGAATCAGGACCGCCCAAATATCTAGTGAAGAGCCATCGAGGCACAAGGCTACGCTTTTCAGCCGCAAATGCAACATGTCTCGGTCAGCCCTCCACGTCATGGCGCAGGAAGTGCCAAAGTAGGCGCCAGAGGCACCTGGTGGAGGCACAGGCAAGGCCCGGAACTCTATTGGACGCAGAACATCGTTTCCGAATGGCGCTGATGCATGAGCTTCTCGTTGCCACCTTGCTTCCATGGATCGTGCGGCAATGCCGACAGTCATTGGTCCAGGACGAAAGCACTATTATGATGATTGCATTGATGATGACTCGCTAAGATGCAAAGACATCGAAGGAAGAGCCGTCGATAGGCTCTCTTGCTGAGTAAGCTGAAGCAATCGGAGCGAACTGCGGCTACTCATTGTCACCCCTCAATGCATCCGCTCATGTTATTCATTCTTCGCAGTTGAAGAAGTTCTGCACATCTCGCTTGAAATTTTATAGCAATAGTTCAGATTGAGTAGAGAAAATCAAGCTCTATTTTTCTATATCAATATTGCAACTAATGAGAGTTTCAAAGATGTATGGTATGCCTTTTTCTTTACGGACTACCACATATTATTACATAGCACCATACGTTGAAGTTTAATTACGGAGAATTTTGGTACACCCGTAGAGTCAACTTTTCTCTACAATTTGAGCTATTGTTTTTGCAATTTGGGCGCAAAGCGCAAAAGTTATTCAAGTGCAAAGATTAGCGGATGCATTATTGACATTGAGTAGTCCATGTTGGGTCGCTTTGCCGCCGGTCTTGAAGGGGTTACACACTCAGTTTTTCCAATTCGAAATTGTAGGCGTTGAGGCAAGCTCCTCAGGTCGAGGAGATAAGATGTGTTGATGAGTGATTGTTGGACGATGGAGTTCCAACTCCTACGGAGGTGGTGGTGCTCCTAATGTATCGCGCAAAGCATGATAGGCTGGCTACTGCTTTTGCGACTTAAAACAGGCAAAAACAGCCATTTTCTACTGTACATGAGGTGTTGGGGCCATCGGCCACTTCGTAGCACCTCGCAGCCGCCGATAGGCGTATGGCAGAGGCTGCCGGTGGCATAAAGCCCCCGGAAGAGTCACCAGGACTGCTCCGAAGCCGGCTGACTCCCTCCCAGAACCACTTTTACTATCCCAATACCATACTTCGATTTTTCACTCGGATCGACCTGTCTTCGAGCAGAGATGGGCAGAACAGAAGCCGATTTCGATTCACATCGTTCCGAAGCTCCGATTCAGACTTGCTTGAATGTTCAATTATTGACCGTCTACGTGCATGCGTTGTTGACTGGAAATTATGTTTAGTTTGCTGATAATCAGGCCTGTTTGCCGCTCATCGAACAGGGCCTTGAGATAGTATAAGTGGTCTTGCGATAGCAAAAGCGTTGCCGGAATCGTAGAAGGAGGTTTGGCCCAAGGGCTTCCGAATTTTACTTCCAGCCCAGATGCGAGACCAGGCGTGGACTTTTCAATTATTGAAGCAACTAAGCTGATACCGCGGCCGACATTCTACGAGTCCGATGGACGCAGCTTTCTTCTTGTGACACCTTTTTTGGTAACGCATGGAAACCTGATGCTTGTATAATATACTCCAAACGCGCGCTCGTTCCCTATTCGTTTCCCAAACAAATCCATGCAACCTATGGAGCCAAAGGTGTCAAGTGCATTTGCATTCTCGCTGGCGTCTTGCGCCTTCCTTATTCGCTTGGTCATCGGCGTGTATACTTCGTGCTCCTCAAGCACTCGCTTTCGCTCCTCATTCGGCTTCTGGGTCGCATTGGCTGCTATATCAGGAGACGCTAAGGCGACCCACCTGGTCGAATTGACCAACTTCTCGTTGGACTTCATGATCTCTTTGATGTCTTTGAGCTCTTCAGTAAGCTCAAAGATGGTCTTGTGCAGTTGTCCAATATCGTTCTCGGATTGGTTGTGCGAATTGCGCTCTCTTCGCCATCACCTCGATAGGATCCAGAAGCGAGTCGTCGATCCACGAATCGGCAAGTCGTCAAAGCGTCAAGTCGTCAATCACTGCAAGACTCGGCACCGCATTGGCTGCTACTTCAAGGGATGCTAACGCGATCCGCCTCGTAGAGCTGACCAGCTTCTCATTGGACTTCATGACGTCCTTGATCTCCTTCAGCTCTTTTGTGAGCTCAGAGATGGTCTTGTGTAACTGGCCGATATCGTTCTCCGAGTGGTCGTATACCCTGGGACTCTTGAGCTCCTCTAAATGCTTCTTGGCCTCCGCGTTCGGCTTCCAGGTAACCTGGTTCCTCCTGTCTACGGACTTAGGGACGAACCATCGGCTCCTAAAACGCGATATCATTGTTCGATATTTGTCAACATTTGCCAATTGGTCCGCTGGTAGGCTTCTATCAAGACTCTCTAAGTCGGCTTGGATATGCTGGAGTACCTGTTTTTCCAATGTCAGTATTCCGTCTCTACGTTTAAGAGTCGAGCTTTGTAATATGCTTGGGGAGCCAATGGCGCTTCAAAGTATTTGCGAATTTTTGACGGAAGCTCAGGAATAAGTACTAACCTCTTCGTATTTGCCGCATACTCGTTCGTCAAGAATGCCACAATGCATCAACCGATCACGACAAGCGTGCTGGCGTATTTCCCAGAAGCCCTGCTCATAGTCCTCTTCTTCAACAACTCTCATCGTTCGCTCTAGCTCTCTGTGCAGAGGCTTTGCTGGCTCGTCACCAATGCTCCCATCGTTCAGCCATTGTGTATGGTCGGCACTATTTCTATCCCAGTCAGCGAAAGCGTCCAATCGTCATGATGTTAAATCCTGATGTGGGAAATCAAGTGGTGCACAGAGTCAGCTTACATTTCTTCGTCTAAATTCTCCACAATTTGTATCCAGAACATGTCTTTAAACCTTGCCCCCTTCACCTCTTTCAACTGCTTGCATAAAACGCTTGCATAATCGCCCATTTTGCTGAAAACGTCATAACGTTGAAGCTTCTTTCCATCTGCTTCCCGTTTCTTCCCATAGGCCATTATGGTGTCGATATCCTCTACTTCTCGAAGAAAAGCCTCTCGATTGTAGTTCGTCTGGTCATGGTCCAATGCAATTTTGACTTGTCGTGCCAGTAGGCCGATAATCTCTTTGGTGGCTGGACATACATCGCGGTTTTGACCCGCAAGCAACTGGGGAATCTTGGAGTCAGCATTACGCCTTTCTGTCAGGGGATTGAACCACGAGACATCTTGTTGGAGCAGATGTTGCTCAAAAAGAACTCAGAACTCTTTATACATTCAAATAGGGGCGCGGGTGCTTAACAGGATAACTCACGCAGCCGCTGTAGATTCCCTCCAGCTCTTTGACCTTTGCTGGTGGGCCGCACTTCATAATGGCTTGATAAGGAAGTAAGAAGGGTTGATAGAGCTCTACTGTTGATCGAATAGATGAAGATGTGTGATACTTGGCCTTGTAAGAGGAGTCGTGATGGTACTTGATGAGCTTGAGACATTTATATATACCCTCAGACGAAGAGGGCTGAGTCATTTTCTAAGGAAAGTTGCTCACGCCAGAAACGCCACTAGTGTATTTCATTGGATGTCGCCCGGAATACCACCTAAAGGACGTCACTGGAATGACTTAAGTCGAGTCCCAAAAATACCCCTGCAAACCCGGTCTTAGCATTGCGAGGACTTTTTGCTCCAGCCTCTGTAGTGATGGGTCTCAACGGAGACCGCCCAGGCCTATCGAAAAGGATGTCCTTGCTTTTGGGAAAACCATTCTTACCTCTTCGATCCCATAGCTCGTCACACGCGCACGGACAGTCGACGCGTATTTCCCCTAGCACCATTTTCAGGCGTAGAAGGGTCCCCATTCCCCGTTTTGTAGCCGATCTAGGATGTCTTTGTTGGAAAATTTCGGGTTCATCGGATCGTAGTATATTGTTACTACCATACCTCGCTCCGGAGTGCGGCCAGTTGGTAGATTGTGTCTTCTCCACGCTTTTGGCTTGATCGAGCTAGTCAGGACCGCTGTGAGGCTCTCTTTCGGCGCAGAGAACGCTGCCAAGCCAATGAGAATCGGCAAACTGCCTATCAGGCCTGCAGACGCGGTTAGAGAGTGCATTAGATAGCCGTCTGGAGTTGTGCGATGATAATCGTATTCAGAAGGCAGCAATTGTCCTATCCAAGCAGAGGATCCGCCAGCAGCAAGACGCTTTTCCCCTCCAATAAGGTTGATAAAGGAATAAGTGGCACTGGTATCTTGTTTGGGGAGGTGATCGAAACTCAGATCTCTCCAACCTGAATGGTAAGAGGCAACATCTCTGGTTAGAGCGTCGAAATGGACTGCAAGCAGACGGTCCGTATCATCTTTTTGACTGAAAATTGTAGCTGCACTGTATGGTGTGAGGTCGGACACATCTGAGAAAGTGGACATCCTGCCATGCTGCCATCTGAAGTACGTGGCATTGCCCTTATCGAAAGCCTCCTTTCGATCTGGGGGTAGGAAAAAACCGTCCGTGCTCTCCGTCGAGCGGTTCGGTTGGACAGTGTAATTCGGTCGTATATCTTGTATTTTGACGATAAAGGACAGACTCGGAGGTGGAGGAGCTTGAATTGGCTGCTTGAGAGCACGAGAGTGTCCGGAGCTTGAAGAGCTACGTTTAGTGTGGTGACTGGCTATGCCGTACATCTCATCTGAGCGCTGTGCCAGCTCCGTACTTGCCTGCTTGGAATGCTGCCGGAGCTGGTAAGGGCCCTCATATATCTCTGTCGAAGCTAGGTTATCATTAAGCTCTCGTGTAAGCTCAGAAGCTCGGAGTTCATCGGTGACTGTCTGCCTAGGAAGAACGGGTCGTGATCCACACCGCATCTCTATATCATCGAAGACTTTATGCGCGGGTATAATGTAGGCCAATCCAGACGTTATATCGCCCGCCACAATGTGCCCAAAGATATCGCCGTTTTGTGCGTTAATAACCCAAGACCCGCAGTCTCCGAGCACTTAATGATGCATTGTTAGCAAGACCTATCCAAAAAAGGCAGGAGCCAACCTACTCGTTTCCCGTTCTAATTTTGCGGCCCACAACTCTTGGTAGGTGCTGGAGTATTCCAGTCGGATATAATAAGCGTTGCTTATCAATTTTCCTTTGACTATGCCTGTAGTCCCAGTGGCAGCGAGCACCTCACATTCTGCGGCGGCGGTCGCGAGTCGCTGCGGGTACATCACACTCGATCCTCCAATCCTGGGTATGGTGATGCAGTTTACTTTACGCTCTACATTAAAGAGCCGGAATAGCTCGTAATCCAGATCATTTGGCGGGCTATCCTCAGAGACTTCTGCTATTATGATGCCTGGCGGCAATGTTCGCAAGTAGTTCATCCCTAGAGCCTCCGCCGGTGATTCGTGATCCGACGACCTCATCGGACTTTCGCGTGTTAAAGCAATTGACGAGTTAGTTGGTAGCCAGGCCGCTTGCGTCCGCTGGAAGGCTCGTTGATTGTGGCGAAACGATGGCGTAGCGGTGTTGATCTCTATGAACGAATTAGGCTCGTTCGCTTCGCCATGCAAATCAGCTACATTGCATTACAGTGCGTATGAAGTGATTTCACCTCTACTGGTAATCTCAGTATCTTGGTAATTTCCTTCGTCAGAGTCTTCATCGAATGCCAATATCTCGTCGCTCCTAGCGACGGGCCCAAGAGCCTCCTGGGGCTTAAATCGACCATGTTGTGCTGTCAAACCGTAACAGCTCCCACCGACGCTTACAATGCCCGCCAACGTAGCAGGTCTAATATTCCCGAAAGAGATTGACGCCCCACAAGTGACGTCATAATCACGGTGGATGTAAACGTAGGGATCCTCAGGATCTATGAGAGCATACTGAGGGTTAGAATAGATGCGGCCTTGCCCTTGTTCTTGCCCTTGAGTTCGATAGATGGCGGGCATCCTGTCTAACGTCTTGATCTTGATACCTGGGTAACCGTTAAGTAGCCCGCTCTGCTTGAGCAACTCTTTGGCCCGGGTTCTCTGTCGCCAGCCTTTCGAGCTGAACACGATCACCGGTTGCGAAGTGCCGGGACTTTTCCCTTCCATCCACATGTTGAAGCCAATAATCCTTGGTTTATCCTCGCCTTGTTCCAGTAGCTCTTGGTTGTTCTCTAGCAATTGCTTGATGTGCGGGTAAAGCTCGTTCATAGCGTCGCAAGCCGGGCCCCGAGCCTCCCAGCATTGGGTGCCTCTGATATTCATAGTACATTGCTGTCCCACCGACTTTTCTGGAAAGGGCCAGATGGGTAACCTGCCTCCAAAGATCATTTTGCAAGAAGCAGAGGGCGGAGGAATTATCTCTTTCGAGCCATGAAGATGTATGAGCACAGGATAACTGGTCCTGAGGGGTGATTGCATATCAGTATGAGAATATCCACCCAAACGTTTAGGGGGAACATCCCATACGTTCGCGTCGGTGGGTGACAACCTGCTTCGTGACCCGAGTGTAAGTCCTCCTACGGCTTTCATTTATGCCATTTGACCTTGCCACGGGTACACTGAATCACTTTGCCGTCATGTCAGTGGGCCAGCATCGATCATTCAGTCCATCGCAAACTCGTCATCGCGCTGGTTCGAAGTACAGAGCGACTGACCCAGCCTGCCCATGGAATCAGCACCTTACTCACTGAGATTATCTATCGAAAACGCATTGCGCGATCTACTCGTGGCTTGAGTGAGAAGCACAGCAGCAGAGGCAAGGCTGAAGAAAGTCAATAATCTCACTAATGGTAAGCGCCATGCAGTCAATGCCACCAAAAAGAGCATAGCTCGTGTGCAAAGTGCTGCACAGCCTTTGCCGTTTTGGACGTAAGAACCTAGGCTGATGCAGTGTCACCACCACGGCCCAATGAAAGGCGTCTTCAGGTTCTACGGGCTCCGAAAGGCGAAGATCGTCGTGAGGCTGATTTTTTGCCGTGCGACCTGGCGGACTAAGGGCAGGCCTTGACCAACACAAACACGACGGTTCAACGCAGGTAAACCTGTAGCAGCTGGGCTGGGGCTTCAATAAAGTGCCTTGAAGGAGCCGAAGCTAGAGCCCACCACATGGCGACACCCGACTTGTGAGTTTTGGTCACTGGTGCACTGTTGCTCTTTAACATGACTACGTTGTCCAACTTCACTTAGACAGCGCATTTGCTTGTAATCAGGGAATATCCCTAGTACAGAACGTCGGAACTCGGGAAGCTTGCAACGATCGCTCTGTACCAGACAATAAGGCTTATTCTCCACAAGCATGACCGTGAACACGTTGCTGGATCCACTCGATTGGCCACTTGCGTCAACGCACTCTCTCGCATTGTCTGTGAGAAGAGACATTATCAATGAAATCTTCAATCTCAGCCTTACCGAACAAGACTTCCGCTGCCGAGATGACGGGCTCACGGCCTTCTTCGATGACTGGTTCGAAGAACAGTGCGAAGCAGCGGCAAGTCAGCTTTCAGTGCGAACACATCGAGAGCTTCTACAAGTCGTCGCGCACGTCCAGTCAACCGACAACAGCCAGCATCGATCAATGATCGCCGATCAGCTCCGTACCACATTGTCAACAGCCAGAAGCCCACCAGAGTTAGCCTCAATCAATGCATCTCTTACACTTGCCGTCAGGATTTGGCTCTCGATATCTGTCGATTCACTGCAGCATTTTCTGACGCCCGGACACTCGGTCTTGTGGGGTAGTGGACGTTCCCTTGGTGATACAATAGATGATGCATTCTCTCCAAAGGGGCAGTCCACCGAAATGGTCCAGCTCCCCAAGGCTTTCACCGCAGCCAATCTGGAGAAGATTGCCGGCATTCAGGTGCAGTGGACAAGCAATCTCGCGGATCACTTGTCGATGAAAGATGACGATACGAAGGTTATGCTCTTCCATCAAGCTTCGTTCCTAGAGCTGCATCGAGAATCTATGTGGTATGTGGAAAGTTCTTTCATCTCTCTCATGCACCGCACGATTGGGTGCTCATTTACCGCTTCCGACAATCCTTGTCCCTCCTTTCCAGACTCGGAAATGAGCACCTGCCAGCTTGAATGACACAGCTGATGTCATGCAGTACGAAGCTTCCGCAGGACTTGATAGACGAGACATGGCGCACGCTCGGCCTCCTCATACCGTCTAGCGAACCTCATTCACGCCAATGGTTCCGGAAGAAGCAAGAGAGATTGCATCTCGACCCTAGAGCCGGTTCATATAGCTCATATAGTGCCACAGCGCGACATATTGATAAGTTCAGTCTCTGGCGAGATCGACTTGTCGTGCTGAAGCAGATATTCGATGATTCGGAGCCGCATACGCTGACCCACTGGTGGTATGACGATAGGAAGAGAGTGCAGTGGTATACGTTCTGGATAGCTGCCTTGGTGCTGGTGCTGACGATTGTCTTTGGTCTGATTCAATCTACCGCTGCAATTGTGCAAGGGTGGGCTTCGGTGAAGGCGTTGGGGAAGTCATGACTGGCTGACAGAGAACCGGAGGGATGTTCAGGCCTCGGCGAGATATGGTTCAGGCTATTTTGATGTCCAACGGTCGAGAATAGTCGATGGTCTTTGGTGGCAAGCCACGATTCATGCGAGGCGATACTTGGTCTTCTGGTCTCCCACATCCCGCACCCTAGACCTTAGGGATGTCTGAGCCAGCGATTTGTCCTGCCCAGTGTGGCTTTGCAGTTGCGAGGCGGACGGCTAACGGCCACCCCTTGCCCCATGGGTTTGTCTCCGGCGGTGAAGCGAGCCCGGGATAGCCTCAGCTCAGGTACTTCAGGCACTTAGCTGAGAGTAAGCTACATGATTCATGTTTGAGAGGGTGCTTGAGATATTGAGGAGAGGCGCGGAAGGACAGTCGGCCCGGCTCTCAGCCTTACTCCTATTCACCTAGTAACAGTGGATCCCCCACCTAGGGCCGACGAGCAGCCCTAGGTGGGCCCCACCTCAATTACCAGATCACCTCAATTACCTAAAAAGCGACAATCTTCTAGTATCTAGTATAACTTCACTGCATCACATCCAAATTATATAAATAACGCATCAAATTAAAGCGCTAATCAAGTTCTATAGATTGTTTCTTGCAAGTTAAGTAATCAATTAGAGAAGAAATAATAGATTTTTTTTATAACAAGAGAGGCAGTTGTTCAAGATCAAAAACACCCCTTTGGAAAAAAATTATAACAAATTAGTAAAATAGACAATTGCATATTTAAACAATTAATTCTAAGCATCGATAAAATTCTTTAAACATCTACAAATTATTCTAGAAATATGTTCGCGAAATAGATATAGAAAGCACGCATTTGTAAAGTCTTCTCGAAATTTTCTGTCTCGCCTAAATCTATCGTATAAATCGTAATTCTAAGAATAGTTCTAATAGATTTCTTGCGTGCAAGATCTAAATAGTTTAATAAATATCTATTTTCTCTATCTTTATTGCGAGTTGCTTTTCTAGACTTATTGCATATATTTCAAAGATTAATTGAAAACTCTAAATCAATTGTTTTAACATTTGTTTATTAAGTAATTAATTTATAGTTATTTATTTTCTAAAGAGATCTATTTTCGACTTTAGAAAAACACTCCTTTTACTATTTATAGATTACTATTTTCTCAATCAATTGATTGACTTTTTATATAAAATTTATAGTGCTTTATTAAGACTTTGAAATATTGTTTTAGTTACTAAATTCGAATATAATAGAATAAAGTTATATTAGATATTGCAAAAACGTTGCAATCTAGATATTTGAGACAATCTAGTAATTAAGATAAGGCTTATCTAGTGACGAAGATCAACAATAGATAGAATATTTACTTTTACTTAATATCTACTCGAGAATTATATATAAGTGTAATAGAGTTTACTTGCATAAGATCTAGACTAAACTAATTGCGTTAAGTCGAGCTATCGAGCTCGAATCGAATATTTAACTCGAATCTTAACAATTTGTATCAATTTAACTCGAAAGTCTTGATAATTCGATTTCTAAAGTTGAAATTAACAATTCGAATCGATTTCTATACTTGGAATCGAAATTCAATTCGAAAAATCGATTCGAATTGTCAAGACTTAGTATTAGTATAAAGAAATTCTAAAATAAATAGTTGAAAACTAGATTAATTGCATTGGATCGAATTATTGAGTTCGAATCGAATACTCAATTCGAATCTTGACAATTCGTATTAACTCGACTCAAAAGTCTTGACAATTCGATTCCTAAAATTAAAATCGACAATTTGAGTCGATTTCTATACTTAAAATCGAAACTTAACTCGAAAAATCAACTCGAATCGTCAAGACTTAATATTAGTATAAAGAAATTTTAATATAAATAGTAGAAAACTATATTCTATTTTATAATCTTTCAATATAAGATTATATAATAATATATTATAATAATGCAAGCAATAACTAGTCTAAGCAAGTTGTTTTAACATAACATAAGCAAGCGTAACTTTTGTGTCGAAGCATACTACTTGACACTTTAGCGGAAAATTCAAAATTATAATAAGTTAATAACGTATATTTAAAAATAGAAAATCGTAGCATAATAATATTATTCTTGGTTTCCTAACAATTCGATTTGATTTCTAATATTGAAATCGAAAATCGAGTTAAGTCAAATCGAGTCGATTTCAAAATAATAGAAATCGAATCAAATTTTAAATCGATTTCTAAAGTTGAAATCGAAATCTAATCCGACAATCAATCTATAGAAAACTATATTCTATTCTATAATCTTTCGATATAGAATTATTTAATAACATGTTATAGTAATGCAAGCAACAACTAGTCTAAGCAAGCTATTTTAAGATAATACAAGCAAGCGTAGCTTTTATGTCGAAGCATATTATGTTACAAGTCGCGTGCTAATAGATACTATTTGTCGCGCATCGCTTTTTATAAGATAATTAGAAAGAAAAGATCTATTAACAAAATTAAGATAATTAAGAAGACTTAACTCTTAAATATCTTAAATTCGAGTTAAGATAATTAAGATAATTAAGATCTTAAATATTTTAAACATCTTAAATTTTAAATAATAAAAAGATATATAACTCTCGAATGCAACTCTCTTATAAATTGTATTCAATTTATCTTAAGTTTTTATTTATTGTTACAACTATTAAGTTGCAATCTCTTGTTATTAAAGTAATTGCTTGCATTGTTTAAAGACATTTATAAATCTCTTCAATAATATAAACCTTCTCTAATATCTTTTACAAAAGTACTAGCGTAATACTTTAAATATTCTAAGAATATTTGTATTAAATTAACACATTTCTATTTTAAGTACTAGCTCAACAATATTACGTCGATCAATATTTAGTAAAGACAACAAGATAAGAATTAACAAGTCTAATGTCTATTATAAAGATTGTATCGATCTAAAGAACTAATTTATACAAATAAATATTTATTTTATCTTTTATTTTGTTCTAGCAAATTAGAAGACAATTTTTGTATTGACATTTTTTAAAGAAAGAGTCTAGTATTAATTCAAGTTAAACTTACGCAAATATCTAAAGAATTATAACAAAAATTCTTGTACAATATTTACGAATTTCAAAAACTTTAAAAAAGAGCTTTAAAGAATCTTCGAAACATTTAATAAGAAACAAATTGCAAAAAAAGTAATTTAATATTTAATTTAACAAACTTTTGCAACAAACTACGCAACAAAATTGCAAAAATATATTAATCTTATTAAGTAAAACAATATTGTATTTATAACAATATTTCGACAAGACTTTAAGAACAATCTTAAAAACAAAATTATATACAATATCAAATTTATTAACAATATATTTAATTTTATCGAAATAATTATCAATTTCGACAACAAGTTGTATAAAAGAGTTGTAAAAAAGTAATACAATTAATTTTACAAAAAAACAAGAATCTTCTTTAAATTAACAATTAAATATTAGCAAAAAGAATTTTATTCTAATTAGAAATACAATAATTTAAACTATTGTAAATCTATATCTATAAAATTAAATTTTATTTAACAATATAAAGAAAAGAATTTTAAAGAAAAGCAAAATAACAAATTTTAAAAAACGTATTATTTATATAGCAAATCAAATTACTTTGCAAGAGACTATCGATTACAAAACTTAATAAATTGTTAATGAATCAACATTATATTAAGAGAGATATTTAATAGTTAAAACAATATTAAGAAGTAAATCGATATAAAGACAAATACTTTTAAAATTAGATTAAACAACAATCATTATCTAATAAAGAATTTAAATTAGTTACAAAAAGTTCTAGATATAATATTATTAAACAAGATACTTGTATTTATGCAAAAAGTCAATTAAATACTTTAAAAAACTATTAAATTTTATAGTTCAATTATCGATTTAAATAAAGAGTATAATTGAAGAAACTTTTATAAATGCATAAAAGATATTACAAATTGTCTCGAGATTTTAGCTAATTTATCGAAGATTATAAATAAATGCGAGAAGAAGCTAAAAAGCAATATTATTATAAAAAAAGATATATTTGATATTATTATAGAACAATTGAATCTTACAATATATATAGATTTTAATTAAATTATATGCTATAACAATATATACTAAACTTATCTAAAAGACAAGCAAAAAATTAACTTATTTTTGAAGAAGTTAAAGTTAATAATTTAGCAATAGAAGAAAGCTTAATATAAACAAGCGCTTAAAGCAAAAGTTACAATATAAGAGCAAGAAAAAGTTTAAATTTTTTAATAAAAAGTATATTAAAGAAATGCAATATATTAGCTTAACAATAACAACTAAACTTAATAACGTATATACAATATTTTATTATATTAGTTAAGATTAACAATTGTCGATTTATAGCAATAATTAATTCTAATACAATAGATAATTTTATAACTAGAGCTCTTATAGAGAGAAAAGAGTTGTTACGAGCCAAGCAATATATGAAGTACGCAAGGGTGTAGTACAAAGAACGAATATCTACATATGCTCTATTAGCTCTACTAGAAAAGCACGAGGAGCGAATGCTCTATTAACTCTATTAGAGAAGCACAAAAAGCAATGCTTCATCAACTCTACTAAAAGAGTAGAAAGAGCATTGATGATCTCTTAGTATATAGATCTCGAACACGACTCTCTTATGAATCGTGTTTAATTTATCTTAAGTCTTGACTTATTGTTACGATTGCCAAAGTTGCAAATCCTTGTTATCAAGTGATTGCTTGCATTGCTTAAAGACGTCTACAAATCTCTTCGATAGCATAACTCTCTCTAATATCTTCGTAAAAAGTACTAGCGTAACACTTTGAACACCCTAAGAATGTTTGTATCAAGTCAACGCGTTTCTATTTCGAGCATTAGCTCATTAGCATTACGTCAACTCTTTATTGATAAAGACGACAAAATCAAGATC
>JAABUQ010006661.1_pt1 | contig 17326 bp, 17 predicted proteins | sample 5560001 | NCBI WGS metagenome assembly JAABUQ01 (sample SAMN10711888, study PRJNA513371) | rock metagenome | isolation source: Antarctica rocks | place: Antarctica: Victoria Land, Finger Mt nord | collected 2015-12-18
CCCGGCAGCGGGACAGGCTGCCCGGTTTGGAGGCTGTCCAGCGCGGCCAGGGCAATGCGCACGGCTTCGCGCCCATCTTCCACGGTGACCGGGGAAGGCTGCCCCGCGCGCAGGGCATCCACAAACGCACGCAGCTCGGCCAGGTAAGGGTCATCAGTGGGCACAAGGGGGCTTTCCTGCACGCGGGTGTCGGTGCGCAGCAGCGACAGCGAAGCGGTGCGGTCGCTGTCCCATTCCAGCATGCCGCTATCGCCGCAGACCTCAAAGGTCGTCCGCACCGGGCCGGGGTGCGCCCACGACCCGGTCACATGGGCAATGGCGCCACCGGCAAAGCGCAGGGTGACCAGAGCATAATCGCGCAGTCCCCGGTGGGCGGGCTGGAATGTCAGGCCGCGGGCGTAAACACGCGCGACCGGGCCAAAGCACCAGCGGAGCCAGTCGAAATCGTGCAGCAGGACATCCAAGATCACCCCGCCGCTTTGTGCGGCATCCTCGTACCACGACTGCGGCGCGCCATTGCGCCGAGGAAAAGCGGCTTCCCGTGATGTGCGGATGGCCGCGGGTGTGCCCACGTCGCCGCTGTCCACGGCAGCTTTCGCACGCGCAAAGGCGGGAAACCAGCGCACAACGTGGCCTACCATGAAGAATGTGTTGGTCTGGCGCACCAGATCAACCAAAGCGTCGCAGTCGGCCAGGGTGCGGGCGAGCGGCTTTTCTACAAACACGGCGCAGTCTGCCACGACTGCTTGTTCTATCAAAGGGCGATGGGTGGGCGTGGGCGTGCAGATGTCTATGATGTCCGGGCGGACTTGTTCCAGCAGCGTGGGCAGGTCGGCAAACGCGAAGGGAGAATGTGCCGCCGTCACAGTCGCGGCGAGGACGCGAGCGTTGTCCACAACAGGGTCGGCGACGCCGACAATGCGCACGTTCGGCAGCGCTGCCCAGTGGCGGGCGTGAAGCTGGCCGAGCTTTCCGGCTCCGACAAGACCGACAGTCAATAATTTCATGGCACGAAAGGGCAGCGTTTAAGGCGCAGAAACTGCGGAGCGCGGATGGAGCATCGCCTGGACATAGCGCATGTTGATAAAGGCCAGGCGCAGAGTGGCGCCGGTGGGGATAGTTAGCGAGGCAGGCTGACCGGGGACAGGAACAACAAAGTACGCCACCAAGAATGTTTCGCCGCCCACGGCGGCAGTCTCGCCTTTGGTGACATAGGTGCCGGGCTTGCCCTGCGTGTCCACCAGGTCCACCATCTGAAACGACGCGTCAATATCGGCGGCCTTCAGCGCCGGCGCATAGGCTTTGCCCGACAGCAAACTCGCCAGGGACACGGGCGCGCTGGCAGACACCCCCCCTGACTTGTCCCCAGCGGGCGCGGCAAGGGCGGCGGGGCGATGCGCCGCCGTGCCCCAAACGATGGTCGTCAGCAGCAGTGCGATCACAGAGTTGCGAAGCAGCAAAGAACGTGTCATGGTGTTTGGAGGCGCGCGGTCGTGCCACGCTCGGTCAGGGGAATGGCGGCAAGCCAGTCGGGAACAGCATCGGGCGCGAACTTTTCTACCGAGAGTGTCAGCAGGGCTTCCAGCGGGACGCCAAAGTCAATCGTGCCGCCGCTCCGGTCGGCCAGCACGCCGATGCCGACTAAGACTCCCTGGCAGGCTTCAATCACCTGCATGGTGTCCCGAATGCTGCCGCCGGTCGTCAGGATGTCGTCTACCAGCAAGACGCGCTCGCCTTCCTTGATCTCAAAGCCCCGGCGCAGGACGCGGCCCTTGCCGTCGTCGCCGCGCTCGGCGAAGATGCCGCGCGTTCCCAGGTGCTTGGCGGTTTCGTAAGCCAGCAGGACGCCGCCAGTCGTGGGGCCGATCACCACGTCAACGCTGTCCCCGGCAAAGCGGTCGGCAATCTCTTTGCACAGGCGCTCCACCGACTGCGGGAATTGCAGCACTTGGAACTTCTCTAGATACTGCGCGCTATGGAAGCCGGACGCCAGCAGAAAGTGGCCGTCCAAGAGGGCATTGGCGTCGCGAAATATCTGCAGGGCTTCGTCATTGGTCAGCATGAGGGCCTGTTTCGCCTTGTGCCACAGCAATTCCTGCTTTTGGCCTACTCGCTTCCTGTGGCGGACGCGCGCAGGTTGATGACGGCGGCAAAGGCGGCGCGGTTTGCCTGCCACGCAGCGTTCGCGCCTTCGTCGGCCAATTCCAAAGTCACGATGCCGATGCGTCGCGCCCCGCAATAGTCGCCCAAAGAGCCGGGGGTCGGGTAGCCGATGTACGCTTTGACAGGCAGATGGTTGGCGGCATGCATCGCGAACGCCATGGCATGCCCCAAATCCCCCGTCCAGTTGAGGCAGCGCAAGGGCGAATGCAGGCTGACGATTTTGGCGGGACGGTAGCGCGACAGCAGGGCGATAATGGCCTGCGTTTCGGGTTCCGACGCGGCATGGGGGCCGGGCGAATAACGTGCCGCCCGCGCGCCGCTTGTCCAGCCGACGGGGAAGTTGCGGTTGATGTCCACGCCGCGCGCGTTGTCCCGCGTGCTCAGGGCCACGCCGTCGGGGTTTGCCTGCGGCACCAGCACGACCCGGTGGCCCGGCCACGCGCTGGGTGTCTGCCGCAAAAAGCGATGCAGGCGCTCCACAACACCCGGCGTGCTGCGCTCATTCCCGTGGAAGCCGCCGAAGATGAGAGTGACATTGCCGGGGCGAGGCGCGCCGTTGTCCAGCACAAACGCCGTCAGAGCGCGCCCCTGCGCAGACCGGCCATAGGTAATCTGCTGCTCGGTGACGCGCGCGAGGGCAGGCATCTGAGGCGGCAGCGTTGGGGAACGCACCGGCAGTGACACGCGTATTTTGGGCGGAACAGGTATGGGAACAAGTGAGACGGCGGGCGGCGCGGCCAGGGGCAAATCCGGCAAGCCCGGCGCAGGCGTGGGCGCAGACGCAGGCAAGGCGCCCAATGCAGGCGGCAGCAAAGCCCGCATGGCAGGCGAGGCAGGCAGCGGCGCGGCAGGCACGGACTGAGGCGCGGCAGGGGGGATCAGCGGCGCTTGCGCCCCAGCAGGGTAAGTCGCCCCGGCAAGCGCCAGCGAGGCCATCCCAAGCGTCAGCAAGTTTGGCGTCATAGGCTTTCGGGGCTGCCTCCCGCACTTTCCCACAGCACCTGGCCGGGCTGCAAGGTCGCGTGCAGGGCTTGTCCCAAAACACCCATCGCGGCAAAGCTGGGCAGCGCGCCGATCACTTCGCTTTCAGTCGCTTGGGTGCCAAGTTCCAAAGCCCGCCGACTGATGTAGGCAACAAGCGCCATCAAAGACGTTTCGCGCGGCAAGGTGATGTTCATAGAGACCTGCGTCTGGGCACGCGACGCGAGCGCCAGGCCCAGGGCGCGGACGCCGTGAAAGCCCGCCCCGCCGTTGTCCCGCAGCTCGCGCGCGATCCGGCGGGCGGCGCGCGGGTCGGCGTCGGCGAGGTTGACGTTGAACGCGACAAGCGGCCCACGCGCCCCCACAACCATGCCCCCCGCCGTGGGATGGGGCGCGGGCGGCCCAAAGTCGGGGGCGAGGGCGCGGAATGCCTCCCGGCGCACGAACGGCAGGGAATGGCGCGCCGAAGACGCAGCCTCGTACAGAAAGACCGGCAGGCCGTGCGCGCGGGCCAGATCAGCGCCCAGGTCGCGGGCCAGCGCGGCGCACTCGTCCAGGGTAGTCTCGGCCAGCGGCACGAGGGGCAGCACGTCCAATGCGCCCAGGCGAGGGTGAACACCCTGCTGGCGGGTCAAGTCAATGCGCTGAACCGCGACGGCGCAGGCCGCGCGGCAGGCATCCAGAACAGGCGCGGGTGGGCCGACAAAGGTGACCACGAGGCGGTTGTGGTCGGAGTCGCTGCTCCAGTCCGCCAGCCGGACATGGGGCACGGTGCGGACGGCGTCCACAATGGCTTGTATCGCCTGGGGGTCGCGCCCTTCGCTGAAGTTTGGGACGCATTGGATGAGCGGAGGCATAGAGGTTCTGACTCAGTCTTACACAACAACCACGGACGCATCACTGGCTTGAAGCAGATGGCGCCCTTCCAGCGACAGCAGGACATGATCCAGCAGCGGCGGCGGGCCGAGCAACAGGGCCACGGTCTCCCCCGGCGCTTCGGAAATCACGTCACACAGCACCGTGGGCGGCAGCAGGGCGCGCAGGTCGGCTCCGCTCAGCCCGACGCGCGCGATGACGGACTTGCGGGCATGGGCGGCGTCTTCGTAGCGATATTCGGTCACTTCACTGACCACGGACAGGCGGCCTAACAGCCGCGCGAGATAGTCTTTCTTGGACGGGGTTGCCGCAAATGTCAGCACGGCGGAACCCAATGGCCCGCCCACGCTGGCATCGTGCGCGTTGAGCGTTTCAATAGACACGCCCCGGTCGGCAAACACCGCCGTCAGCGCGCTCAGGACGCCTGCGCGGCTGCTGAGCCGCAGCAGAAACACCCAGCGGCGCACTTGGCTTTCTTCCGGTGCAGCCATTATGCCAGCGCCCTCCAATGCACGATCTTGGCGCGAATAGACTGCGCGGCAAGGCGCAAGGCCTCTTCTTCGTCGGCCCACAGCGGCGGCGACTGCACCCGCACCACGCCCTGGTTGCTGACAATCAAGGGCAGGCCCAGCACCCCGCGCAGGCCATACGCGGCGTGGGCATCGTCCAGGGCCACCTGGCCCGCGACACTCATTTCGCGGCCTTCCACGATCTGGCGCACCATGTCTACGGTCACGTTTGCCGTTGCCATCACAGTCTTGGAGCCGGACAGATGGGTCAGTTCGGGGCGCAAACGCACGCGCACATCGGCGGGCATCGCTTCCAATGCTTCATACGCCGCCTGCGTGTCGCCTGTCAGCAGGTGCTTGATCCCGTCCCGCGCCCCTTCCACCTGCGCCCGAAAGCTGCGCAGCCCCGTCGGACGCAGGCGGGCGAGGGCGTCGCGCACCTCCATAGGTTCCAGGCCGAACACGCGCACGCTGCTCCACAACGGCACGAGGTGCTCGCCATGCTCCCCGCCGACATACCCCGATACCAACTGGCGCGGCACGCCCAGGTCGGATGCGATCTCGCGCCGAAAGCGCAGGCTGTCGGAGTACGCCCCGATGCCGATGACCCGCCGCGCCCCGATGTGCTCGGCAAACACGGCCACCCCCAGCTCCACGGGATTGGTGACCACGATCACCACTTCCTGCCCCTGCCCATGCTTCGCCAGCGCCTGCGCGTAAGACTCAAACACGACCAGGTTCGCCGAAGCCACGTCATCCCGCGACATCTCGCCCCCGGCCCGCGCGCTGGGGGTCACCCCCGCCGTCATAATGATGACATCCCCAACCAGGTCTTTCGGCCCCAGGCCGATGTCTATCTGCGGAGCGGTTTCCACATAAGCGTCCGTCAAATCCGAGCGCAGGCCATAAAGGGCACGCTCCGACGCCCCTCCGCCCCGCCCGATAATCTGCAAACGCTCGGTCGGTTTCAGCACCCGGTCGGCAACTAACAGGGCCACAATTCCCCGTCCAATCGCTCCGCCCGCGCCGACCACGCTGATGTCCAAATTGTCCTCTGCTCCCTTTTGGCGAGTGTTCCCGGCTTCGCTCGGCCGATGCGCCGCGCTGCCCCAGCGTTTCTTGCGCATTTCTCAGGCTTTTCCACGGCATTGCGACGACGGAAGAAATCGTTCCGTCGTCGGTACACGCTCAAGACGCCGATGGAACGCTTAGGCAACTCCGCAGGGGAGGCGTCAATCTAGGGGAGGCAGCGCCCAATGCTGCCGTAGAGATGTCAGGGGTAGGCCGCGCGAAGCAGGCATTTCTCTTTGCTGCCTGCGGCTGCGTTTTTTGTGCGCCCCTCGCCCTGTTTTGTGCGCCCCTCGCCCTGCCTACCAAAGCTGCGCGTCCGGCGGCAGACGCAGACGCTCCACGCACTCGCTGTCGTCCAGATGGCTTGCCACGATCTCCGGCACATCGCCCGGCGTAATCCTCCCGTACCAAGTCCCTTCGGGATAGACCACCACTGTCGGCCCGAATTGGCACGGCGTCAGGCAGCCTGTCGCCGTTACTTTCACGCCAGGCGGCAGGCCGCGCGCCGCAATTTCCTGCTGAAACGCGGCATACACGGCCCCGCCGCCCCTGCGCCCGCACGACGGCAAAGGACTGTTCGGCGGACGGGTATTGGCACACACGAAAAAGTGACATCGGGCGGCGTGCGTGTTTGTCATAGGTGTTTGGTTACGAAGATCGCAGGCGGTTTGTCGCATTCCCAGGCCGGGTATTCTCTTTCGGGACTGGGAAAGCGTTCTCCTGCCTTTCTTTTTTCCTGCACTGCGCCCTGCCCGCTGGAACGGGAACAGCGCGCTCCGTGTTTTCGTAATGTCGGTATCACTCGCAACACAACACCTCTTTAGGGTGAAAGGCGCATACGCATGAACAACAACCCTTATTATGCCCGGCCCACGGTCGGCATGACGCGCGCGGGCGAAACCAGCCTGATTTCGCGCGTTTCTTATCTTCTTTGCACCACGCTGCTGGTAACAGCGGCAGCGGCCTACTATGCCGCGCAGATCGGCCTGGGGCGGCAGTATTTCCTGCCGCTCGCCATTGGCACGTTCGCCTGCGTGTTCGGCATCAACTTTACCCGCACCAAGCCGCTGTTAAGCCTGGTTTTGCTGTATGGGCTGAGTATTCTGGAGGGCCTGCTGATTGGCCCGATGCTTGGCGCGATTGCCCGTGGCTACCCGTATGGCGCGAGCATCATCGGCGAGGCGGCAACCCTGTCTGCGGTGATCGTAGCGGGCGTGGGCAGCTATGTCTGGATTTCGGGCAAGGACTTCGGCAATCTGGGCAAGTACCTGATGATCGGGATTATCGGCTTGATTGTCGTCGGCGTGGTGGGCATCTTTGTTCACTTCAGCGCGGGCGCGCACTTGCTGTATTCGGTTGTCGGCGCGGCCTTGTTTGTGGGCTTTACGCTGTACGACTTTTCCAATATCAAGCATCGCTTCGGGCCAAACGATTATGTCATGGCGACGGTTAGTTTGTATCTGGACTTTCTCAACTTGTTCCTGTTTCTGCTGCAAATCCTGATGTCGCTGTCCGGCGGCGGATCGCGCCGTAACTAACCCTTGAATCAGCGTGCGCTTGCGCAGCCTCGGCCTTCTTTGGCCGGGGCTGTTTTTGTGGCTGTGCCTACGCTGTCAAAGGAAGCGGAGACAGACATGGCGAATACTCACCCACGATGCCCAACACCAGCAAAATCCTTCTGCCCCTGGACTTTTCCTCTGCCGACAAGGCTTTACACATGGCCGCACTGACGCAGCACGACGTGGCGGGCTTCAAGGTCGGCCTGGAACTTGTCAATGCCGCGGGGTTTGACATCTTTGCCCGCCTGCAAGACCAGGTGGGGCCACACGCCCGAATCTTTTATGACTGCAAGTTCCACGACATCCCCAACACCGTGGCGGGAGCCGTGCGCGCCGCAGCGCGGCGCGGCGTGTGGATGCTGAACATCCACGCCAGTGGCGGAAGCGAGATGATGCAGGCCGCCTGCCGCGCCGCGATTGAGGGGGCGGCTTCTGCGGGTGTGCCGCGCCCCCTGGTCATCGCCGTCACTGTCCTCACCAGCATGAATGCCGATACTCTGCGCAGCGAACTTGGCGTCGCCCAACTTCTAGACCAGCATGTCGTGCATCTCGCCCGGCTGGCCCAGCGCAGCGGCTGTGACGGCGTGGTGGCATCCCCGCTTGAGATTAGGGCCGTCCGCGATGCCTGCGGGCCGGACTTCCTTGTTGTCACGCCCGGCGTGCGCCCTGCGGGAGCCGATGCGGGCGACCAGAAGCGCATTATGACGCCGGGCGAAGCGGTGCGCGCGGGCGCGGATTACCTCGTCGTGGGACGCCCCATCACGTCTGCCTTTAACCCGGATGCCGCCGCCCGCGCCATCAACCAGGAAACCGGGAACCTTGCCTGAGCGCGTTTCGTCTTGAGGGGTAACGCTCTCCACAGAAACCGATGCCGGCCAAAACTCCCCTTGTGAAAGACACACCCATGCGGCGCTTATCCCTTTCGCTTTTGACCTGCGCGATTTTGACGCTTTTCGCGCTGTCCCCTCCCCTGCCTGTGCGCGGCGATGATTACCCACTCAGCACGCCTACAGCATTCCAAACAAACGTCACGGTCACGCGCGTAGACATTGACCGCGACCGCGTGGAGGCCGTGGACGACAGCGGACGCGCCTACACCCTGGACACCTACCAGGCCGCCATCGCCCTGCGCGGCACCGACCGTCCCGGCCACACGGGCGACCTCGTCCCCGGCATGCGCCTGCACGTGCAGGGCACGCTCGCCTCCGCCCAAATCGTAGAAGCCGCCCGCATCCAGGTGCTTCCGTTCCGCGCATCCCGCGTTTCCCCGGCTGCCCCCCTCGGCCCGCGCGAGGCCGGCCCGGTCACCCTGCGCGGCACCGTGGAAAGCGCAGACAGCCGCAATCACTTGATTGTCGTGCGCGTGCGCGATCACGAACGCACTGTTTATATCAACCGGCAGACCGACTTGCAGGACGTAAACTCCGACAACTTCGGCCACCTCGCCTACCTGCCCGGCGAGCGGGTGACAGTTGTCGGCGCATTTCAGCCCAACGGCACCATTCTGGCGAGCGTGATCAGCCGCCGCCTTCAGCCCGGCCCGCGCACAGTTTCGGCTCCGGCCCCCGACCGCAGCACCCTCATCGGCCCGGTCACCAAGCAAAGCAGCCGCTATGGGTCGCGCGACATCAAGGTGCGCGTTTCCGTAGACCGCGAAATCCTCGTGCATGTCCCCCACGATGCCCACATATTCCGCGCAGATCGCCCCATTTCCGTTCACGACCTGGCAAAGGCCGATGTTGTCCGCGTGCGGGGCACACCCGATGGCGACGATTTCAGCGCGTCCCGCATTGATGTCCTGCGCTCCAACGACGAGGGCCTTTAGCCATCGCCGCCCGGCCTGCCTTTGACTGTGCCGCCTGCGCATTGCCCCTGTGTTGCCCCGGCTTTCCCAAAGCGTTGTAAGCGTGCTGCGACGACGGAACAATTTGTTCCGTCGTCGGTACGCCGTTGCAAAGCCGGGGATACGCGGGAGCAGCGCCTTTGCCAACTCGCAAAAACAGCCCCCCGCTCCTTTTGGGAACGAGGGGCTGTCGCTGTTTTGCTTGCGGCGAAGCTTTGTTAATACGGGCCGTAATAGTGAAATGTGAACGTATAATCCGGGGCAACGTTCCACAGCCAGAGCTGGCCGCCGGGCTGAGTGCAGGCGATGCTCGCCATGCCATCCGGGCCGATGCCGACGGCGAGGGGGGTCCAGCCCGCATAGGCGGCGTACTGGGCGAACTGGTAAGACCCGTCCGCGCCGACATCCCATAAGATGCTTTGGCCGCTGGTGTGTGTCCACAGCAGGCGGGCATGGTTGTCCGGGCCGACCGCGAGGCTTTTGGCTGTCCAGCCGCTGTACGGGCCGTAGCCGATGAAAGCATAGGAGCCGTCTGCTTTGACCGACCAGAGGATCACAGAGCCGTTTGAATGCACCCACAGGACACGGAGCAAGTTGTCCGGGCCAATCGCAAGTGTGGTGGGTGTCCAGCCCGCGAATGGGCCGAACTGGCGAAGTGTATAGGCTCCTGTTGGGCTGAGGTTCCACAAGATTACGGCCCCGCCAGCGTGTGTCCACAGCAGATGCAGGATGTTGTCCGGGCCGACGGCAAGGCTGCGGGCTGTCCATCCCGCAAAGGGGCCGAACTGCTGAAACGTGTAGGAGCCGTCAGGCTTGACGCTCCACAAGATGTTGGCTCCGCCGACATGGGTCCACAGCAGGCGGATCGTGCCGTCCGGCCCGGAGGCCATCGCCGTGGGTGTCCATCCGCCATACGGCCCATAGAAATTGTAGGTGGCGCGGCCATCCGGCCCGATGCTCCACAGCACGATTTGGCCGCTCAGATTGACCCACAGCACGCGCGGCTTGCTGTCTGTCCCCACGCAGGTGAGCGCGACATGCCATGCACTCCCCGCGCCTGCGGGGGCGGGCGTAGAAGAAGGACCTGTGCTGTCCCAGCCATTCGGCGCGCCCGTAGCAGTCCCGCCCACGCTGCCGCCGCCAAGCCCGCCGGTGCTGCCGCCGCCGGCCCAGCCTGTTGTGCCCCGGCTCGTACCCAGAGGCGCATAGGTGATGGGCGACGGGCTGAGGGTCAGCACGGCGCTTTCAGGCGCAGGCGTTAGCGACACTGTTGAGGCGGAGATTATCACCGACGCGGGTTGGGCAACAGAAACAGTGGCGCAGGCGAACGGCGCGGAAGAGGCCCCTGCCGGAACCGTCAGCGAGGCCGGCACACCCGCCAGGGCCGGGTTTCCCGAAGTCAAGCTGACTTGTGTTCCTTCCGGCGGGGCGGGGCCGCTGAGTGTCACCGTGCCCACGCTGGCCGCTCCGCCGGTGAGGGTGGCAGGGGCCAGCGAGACACTTGTCACGCTCAGGCTTTGGGGGCGGACGGTCAAAGCGGCCTGCCCGGACGCACCGCGCCCGGCAGCGGAAATGGTCACTCCGTGCGCCGATGGGACGGGGCTGGTGCTGACGGCAAAAGTCGCTGCGCTTGCCCCTGCGGCAACAAACACAGTGGCGGCAACAGTGGCTGCCGACGGATCACTGCTTGTCAGCGTCACGGCAAGGCCGCCAGAGGGGGCCGGCGCCTGGAAAGAGACTGTGCCTTGAAGGCTGAGGCCGCCGGTCACGGAAGAGCGCGTCAGGGAAACGGAAAGCGTACTTTGCGAGGGCGTCAGCAGAAAGGCGCGTGGGTTTCCCTGCGGGTCCAGGCCGTCCCCGATGATCTGGCCGCTGTCATTGATGCCGTTTGCATCCAGAAGGGTCCAGCCGGAGCCGGCGGGCAGCAAGGTGTTGATGTCGGTCACCTGCCCGCCGCTGAAGAGCACAGGCAGCAAATCCAGGCCAAGACTGGTGCTGGAGCTTCCTACGGCCTGCCCGCTGTCGTTGATCGCCACCGCATTGCTGTAGGCGCCGCCGGGGAGGGTGCCGAGGTCGCGCATCACGCCGCCAGCGTACAAAAAGGCATGCTCATTGGTGTTGGCGTCGTCGGCGTAACCCACCACCTGCCCGGAAGCATTGATTGCCAAAGCATTGCTGTAGGTGCCGCCGGGGAGGGTGCCGAGGTCGCGCATTACGCCATTGGCGTACAAAAACGCATCTCCGATGTTGCCGTTGGTGTCCGCAGTGCCGGCGATCTGGCCGCTGTCGTTGATCCCCGCGATGTCGCTGTACGTTCCCAGTGGAAATGGGCCGATGGGGATCAAAGAGCCGCCGCTGTACAAAACGCCGTGCGGGGAGCCTTGATCCGCATAAGAAACTCCCACAATCTGGCCCTGCGCGTTGATGCTTTTGGCCTCGCTTTGCGTGTCGCCGTCCAGCATGCCCAGGTCAGCCATCGTGCTGCCGTCAAATAAAAAGGCATGCATCATGTCACCATACACAGCGGCTCTCCCCACCACCAGCCCGGCCGTATTGATGCCGAAGGCTTCGCTGCTGTCGCCGCCGAAGGTGCCGATGTCGGTGAGCGGGGCGCTGCCGAACACAACCGCATGGTTGATCTCCGAAGCGGGGTTGCTCCCCGGCAGAAACACAGCCCCGACTGTTCGCCCGGCGGCATTGATACTCAAAGGCCGATAGCTGATGCCGTTCGGCAGCGTGCCCAAGTCGGTGATGGTATAAGACTGCGCCTGCGCCGTGTTCTGCAAAACAGGAACAGCCACAAGCAGTGCGCCGACGAGCCAAACCAATTTGCGGAAAGATAACATAGGACTGCGTACTCCTGATCCAAAATAAGCGAAGCCTTGACGAACACAGGCATTCATCCCAGTTATCGGCACAAATACCCGCATTATTTAGTGCATCAGGACGCGGCATGACCAAAGGCGGATGTATCAAACGGGTACAATCCCCCTATGAAAATTGGAGTTATTCGCGAAATCAAGAACAACGAAAACCGTGTCGCCGTTGTCCCCTCCGGGGTGGAAACACTGACGCGGGCGGGGCACGAAGTGTTTGTGGAAACAGGCGCGGGCGAAGGCACCAGCTTGTCGGACGCCGACTATGTCGCCGCAGGGGCGCAGACCCTGCCGTCGGACGGCGCCGTGTGGCAGCGGAGCGAGATCGTCTGCAAGGTCAAAGAGCCGCAGCCGGATGAGTTTCCCCACATGCGCCCGGATCAGACGTTGTTCACCTATTTCCACTTTGCCGCGTCGCGCCCCTTGACCGAGGCATGCCTGGCGCAGGGCACGACCTGTATCGCGTATGAAACCGTGGAAGCCCCCGACCATTCCCTGCCCCTGCTGACGCCAATGTCCGAGATTGCGGGCAAGATGGCGATGCAGGAGGCCGCCAAGTACCTGGAAAAGCCGCAGGGAGGCCGGGGCATTTTGCTGGGCGGCGTGCCGGGCGTGCCCGCCGCCCATGTGGTCATTCTCGGCGGAGGCGTCGTGGGGATCAATGCCGCCAAGATTGCGGCGGGCATGGGGGCCAATGTCACCATCATGGACGTCAACCTGGAGCGGCTGCGTTATCTGGACGATGTGCTGCCCGCAAACGTGACCACATTCTTTTCCAATGCCCTGCATATCCGCGAGGTCTTGCCCACGGCGGATGTAGTCATTGGGGCCGTGCTGATTAAAGGGGCGCGCGCTCCCGTGCTGGTGTCGCAGGCCGATCTGAAGCGCATGAAGCCCGGCGCGGTCATTGTGGACGTGGCTGTTGACCAGGGCGGGTGTATTGAGACAATGCATCCGACGACGCATCAAGTCCCTATCTTCACCGTAGACGACGTGATCCACTATGGGGTCGCCAACATCCCCGGCGCTGTGCCCGCGTCATCCACTTATGCCCTCACCAACGCGACGTTCCCCTACCTGCTGGCCCTAGCGAACAAAGGCATCAAGCCTGCCCTGCGCGCGGACGCGGGCCTTGCCAAAGGCCTCAACATAGACAAAGGCCAGGTGTTTCTGCATGAAGTCGCAGACCAATTCGGCCTGCCTACGGCGAGCCTAGACCAGTGGCTGGCTGAGTAGCGACACGCATTTGAACGGCCCGCGCTTCTTTGCAGAAGGCGCGGGCCGTTGTGCTGTGTGCGTGCGGCACTCTTCGGCATCGCAACGGCTGTGCGAGCGCGTACCGACGACGGAAGAGTTTGTTCCGTCGTTGGTACACCGTTGCAGCGCCGGGGCAGCGTCGTTTCAACACGCAGACGATACCGATGCATCGGGGGCGGCGGGGGACGGGTCGGCGAGCAGGGCCTCGCCTTGAGGATGCATCCAGTCGCGGCCCCACTGGGCAAGCGCTTCAAAGATGCCGTTGAGGGCCAGGCCTTTTTCGGTCAGGGCGTATTCCACGTTGGGGGGCATGGTGCTGATGACCGTGCGCTGTACGACTTTTTCCACCTCCAAAGCGCGCAGGCGTTCGCGCAGGGTGGCGGGGCTGATGCCCAGGGCGCGGGCGATTTCATTGAAGCGCTTGCGGCCCGACAGCAGGGCGCGGACGATGTGCAGTGTCCAGCGCTCGCTGAGCAGGCTCAGAGCGGCATTGGTCGGGCAGAACACCGGCGTGTCTTGCGGTGCGGGGGAGTCGGGAAGGGCAGTGTTTTCCAGGCCGGACATAACGCTTCAACAATTTATTGGGGCAAATGGTTTCACGGGGAACCAACCGAGGCATGAAACTATTATACGGCTGAGGCGATGCGCTATCAAATCGGAAGCGCACCAGCGATTGTAGCATAAAGGAGAAGAATAATGAGCGCAGCGGCAATCAATGCAGATCGGACAGAAGGGGCGGCGGAGCGTCATGTGGACTCGGCCCTGCTGGTGTTACGGGGGGTGCTGGGCATTGTGTTTATGGTTCATGGCTCGCAGCTTGTGTTTGGCGCGCTGGGCGGGCCGGGCATCGCAAACTTTGCCAAAATGATGGGGCCGGTGGGCTACCTCGTCGCTATCGGGCAGTTCTTTGGCGGGCTGGGCATCTTGGTCGGCGTGCTGACACGGTTCTCGGCGGCGGCTATCGGGGTGATTATGCTGGGGGCCATTGGCATGGTTCACCTGAAGAACGGGTTCTTTATGAACTGGTATAGCAAGCAGGCCGGGGAAGGCTACGAGTATCACCTGCTGGTGCTTGCCATGTGCGTCGTGCTGCTCATCACCGGTCCGGGACGCTATGCGGTGCAGGCCGCGCTGCCGGGCGTGCTGCGCAAGCTGTAGGAAGGGGTATTAATGGCCGGAGCGCTGACTGGGAAGGTGGCGCTTGTGACGGGCGCATCGCGCGGGATCGGGCGGGCGATTGCCGAACGATTGGCTCAGGACGGGGCAATGGTCGTTGTCAATTACGCGCAAAGCGAGGACGCGGCACGGCAGGTCGTGCAGACGATCAAAGCGCGGGGCGGACAGGCGGACGCCGCGCAGGCGGACATGAGCCGGTTGGCCGATGTGCGAGGTTTGTTTGCGCAGGCCCTCGCTCAGCATGGCAGGCTGGACATTCTGGTCAACAACGCGGGCACAGCCCACTTTGCGCCCCTTTTGGACGTGACGGAAGCGGACTTTGACCGGCAGTTCGCGCTGAATACCAAAGGGGCGTTCTTCGCGATGCAGGAAGCGGCGCGCGTGATGGCGGACGGGGGCCGGATTGTTAACATCTCGTCGGGCGTGACGCAGGCCGGGGGCATGAACGCTTCTGTGTATGCGGGCAGCAAGGCGGCTTTGGAGCAGTTCACCCTGGCATTGTCGCGCGAAGTGGGGGCGCGCGGCATGACGGTCAACACAGTCTCGCCGGGCATGACACAGACTGACCTGCTGAACCGGGTTGTGCCGCCCGACGTGCAGGCGCAGAGGATGGAGCAAGCCCCCCTGGGCCGGCTGGGACAGCCCAATGATATTGCCGACATTGTCGCGTTTGTGGTGAGCGAGCAGGCCCGCTGGCTGACGGGCCAGAACATCCGGGCGACAGGCGGGGCATTGTAGACAGGCAGGAACAAGACCCGCTTCCGCCCAGGGGAACAAGGGGTTCTTTCCGACGGTGGCGGTGCGGGCTGCGGGCTGGAAGCCGCCCGGCCCTTTTTGTTTCACGGAGATTATGCCATGACATTGCAGCCTCTTTCGCTGACGCATCTGGTGCAGGAACCGACACAAACCAGTCCGGCCAAGCCGCCCCTGCTCCTTCTGCTGCACGGCGTCGGCAGCAATGAACAGGACTTGTTCGCGCTGGCCTCGTATGCCGACCCCCGTTTTTTCGTGGTCAGCGCCCGCGCGCCCCTTGTGCTGGGGCCAAATGCGTATGGCTGGTACCGCGTGCAGTTCACCGACCACGGCCCGCGCCATGACCCGGCCGAAGCGGAAGCGGGGCGGGCGGCGGCGGCGGCGTTTATCCAGGAGGCCGTGGCGGCGTATGGTTTGGACGGGCAGAACGTGTATCTGGCGGGCTTCAGTCAAGGGGCGATCACCGGCCTGAGCATTGCTTTGACAGCGCCCGAAACGATTGCAGGCGCGGTGATTATGAGTGGACGCCTGCTGCCGGAAGCGCAGGCGGCAATGGCTTCGCCGGAACAACTGCGCGGCCTGCCGCTGTTTGTCGCCCACGGCACGCGGGACGCCGTTCTGCCGATTGCGTTTGGGCGTGAGATCAATCAAGTCTTGTCCGCGCTGCCCCTAGACTTGACCTACAAAGAGTATGATATGGCCCACCAAGTCTCCGCCGCGAGCTTGGGGGACATCAGCGCGTGGCTGTCGCGCCGATTGGACGACGCATAATTCCTGTACCGCCCGGCAGAAACCATGTTATAATACTGTCATCACCGGGAATGGACAGACATGACTTCTACACTTGACATGGCCGGCGTGGCGAACGCGGCGTATCGGCTCGCCACGGATGGGGCCTTCGGCCAAGCCGCCGACTGGCAGGCGGGCCTGTACGACAAGCTGTCCGTGCCGGAACGCGATGCAGGCTGCCTGCTGCTGACCCCATCGGGGGCGGGCAAGACCGAGGCTGTTGTTGTTCCCGCTTTGGGCACGCATCGGGGGGGCGCGGCACGACGCTTGTTTCTGATTGGGCCTGACAACTCCCCTTTAGACGACTACTTGTACCGCCTGACACCCTATCTCAAGGCATCCGTGATGGGGGACGAAACCCCGCGCACGCTCTGCCTGGATATGTCCGATGACGACACGCCCGCCAACCTCTGCCGCCGCTTCTTCCCCAACGGCACGGAAAACCCCCGCGTGGAAACCAATCCCCTGGAGGCCGATGTGGACCTCGTGCTGACCACATTCTCGCGCTTCCGGGCCTTGTTCTTCGGCAGCGGCGGCATCAATGCCCTTCCGATGGCCCTGTCTGGGGGGGATGATGCACCCATTCGGCGCGACTTGTTCTTTTTTGACGAGGCGCATGGCTACGCGCCCGAAGCCTTTTCGCTGTTTCACCGGCTGGTGGAGTTTTTGTTTGCCGAGGATACCGATGTCGTCGTCGGCTCCATCACCATGCCCCCCGCCTTGCAGGAAGAACTGAGTTTTCTGGAAACCATCACGGTGCCGCCTGCCGCAGGCCGGGGGCTGCGAACGCTGACACACCTGCCGTCCTCGGATCCCCTCAGCGCCATAGAAACACAAATCCGGCGTGCCTACTACCAAAACGCCCGCGTCCTCGGAGTCACTGAAACCGATGCCGACGCAGAAACTCTGCATGCCCGCCTTGCCGCTTCCTATCCCCACAGCGTTTATCTTTACCATGCAGGCCAGGAACCCGAAGCGCGCCGCCGCACCTATGCCCAGCTGCGCGAGCTGGAAAAGGAAGGCGAGGGCTATCTGCTTCTCACCACGGGCGGGGCGCTGGAAACCAGCGACCTGGACGCCACCGTCCTCTTTTCCACCTTCTGCTCCCCGGAAAGCCTGATCCGCCGTGCCGGACGCTGCAACCGCCGGGGCGACCTGCCCGATGCGCAGGTCTTTTTGGTCGGCGACAGCGCCGACCCTGCCGCCCGCGTTTTGCCCCCCGCCCAGGCGGCAGCGTATTTATCCGCCCTGCGCTCCCAAACAAACGCGCCGTTTGATGCCGAAGCCTGGAAGCCCTTTATCTGAAAGCGATTTGCCATAAGCTTCAGGCGAACCCCTCGCTTGTCCGGTTCTTGGTTCGCAGCATCCAGTTCGGCTCGGCCTTTTCTGCGTGTTCCCACGGCCCTGCATCGGCGTATCCACGGCTTTTCTCCGGTTGATCAACGGCGTACCGACGACGGAACAAATCTGTCC
>JAABUQ010006662.1_pt1 | contig 17325 bp, 18 predicted proteins | sample 5560001 | NCBI WGS metagenome assembly JAABUQ01 (sample SAMN10711888, study PRJNA513371) | rock metagenome | isolation source: Antarctica rocks | place: Antarctica: Victoria Land, Finger Mt nord | collected 2015-12-18
TGCACTCGCCGCACCGCACAGGATAGGCCGTTTGCCATCGTTTGGGCAAGACAACACGCGGCGCACCTACTGTACATGGGTGATCAACTGCGTAACTCCATATGGCATTACGTCGATACCGAAGAGTTCGCCAGGATCATGACGGCCGGTCGGCCGGAATGGCGGCTGATGCTAGGGCTGACCCGGTGGACGGGCCTTCGGGCTGAAGAGGCGTTGGAGTTGCCCTGGCGGGCGGCGGACTTGCAGAAGCGGCGAATCGCCGTCACGCCCCGCGAGGACTGGACGCCGAAGGACGGGGACGCACGGACGGTCCCCATCGGACCGGACCTGTACGGCCTGCTACGGGAGGCCCGCGACGGCGACCCGACCGCGAGATGGGTGGTGCCGCGAGGCAGCATCCCCATCAAGAACATCTGGCGGGACTTCGGGCCGTCGTGCAAGCGTGCGGGCCTCGCACGCTACCCGAAGCCGATGCACGCCCTCCGCAAGAGCTGCATCACGGACTGGGCGGCGGTCCACCCGGCCCACGTCGTCCAGAGTTTCGCGGGCCACTCGGACTACCGGACGACGACCCGGTACTACCTGGAGGTGTCGGAGGGGGATTTCGAGCGGGCGGCGGGGTCGGCCCAAAACGCGGCCCCAAACCCCGAATCCGACCCTGCGAATCGACCTAAGTCTAGAGCGGGCGATGGGATTCGAACCCACGACGTCCAGCTTGGGAAGCTGGCATTCTACCACTGAATTACACCCGCCGAAGGATCGGCATGCCGCGTCGGCCATCCGATCCGGCACCGAGCCTAGCAAAGGGCCGGGGGATGAGGCAAGCGACTTGTGGGCGAATTCTCACCGGGAGGGGCGCGCGACGGCCCGCGGGATCGGAGTCGCCTCGCCGCGGAGATTCACGCAGGTGACCCGGAGGAGTCGGCTTGCGGCCTCGGGGAAATGGGCGTCCGTCAGGCCCGAGTCGGTCCAGGCTCGCGGGTCGGGGCCAGACGGCCCGTCGGTGCTCTTGATCAGGACCAACTCGCCGGCGCCGAGGAGTTCGGCGACCCGGGCGGCGATCGAGTCGGTCGTCACCGACCACGAATGCGGCAGGGCGTCCGTCGGGGTAAGCCGGTCGTCGCGATCTAGGGTCTCCCGGGGGGCCAGGATCGGGACGAGGCCGTCCGACCAGGCTTGAAGCAACTCCTCGACCGAGGTCACGACCCTCGATCGGGGCAGCAGCGCGGCCAGGATGGCGGCCGTCGCGTCGAGGATGCGGAGGGCCAGGGCGTGCGACCGAGGCTCGCCCAGGTTGTGCACCCGGTCGAGGTTGCGGAGGACGTCCGCCAGCCGGCCCCCGCCGGCGATCAGGACGAGCCGCCGATCCGACCGTGTCGCGATCTCGGCCGCCAGTCGGGCCGGCAATTCCGCCCAGTCGAGCAGGCTGCCGCCCACCTTCACCACCGCGATCGGCGCCCCGGGATTCATGGGCGGGCCTCGACGTCGCCGCGCTCGCGGGCCAGGACGAGCAGGGCATGGGCACAGGCCGCGGCCGACGCGGCCGGCCCCCAGGCATCGCGGAGGCCCAGGATCGTCGCGTCGGGGCCGAGCAGGCGGGCGGCCAGGCGACGCGCCAGCGACTCGCCCGAGCCCGAGACGACGGCCGACCTCGGCGGCCCGGTCGTCGCCCCGCAGGCCCGTCGCGCCGCCGACTCGAGCCGCGCGAGCAGGGCCGAGTCGGCCGACCGTGCCAGGTCCGCGGCGTCGGCGTCGGAGAAGCCGTCGCGGTCGGCGCCGACCATCCGCGCGAGCCGGGCCCGCGCCGCGTCGACGGTCGCCGGGCGGCCGTCGGCGGTCGACAGGTCGGAGGGGTCGGGCTCGGCCTCGCCCAGGGTCAGGTAGACGTCGAGCGTCGTGGCGAACAGCTCGGCGGCCAGGCCGGTCGGCTCGCCGCGGAAGGTCAGCTCGGTCGCCAGGGCACAGACCGGAGTCCGCCGGGCCCCCGCGTAGACCAGCTCGCCCGACCGGAGCCGATCGAGGTCGGTCCGGCCGGTCGGGACCGCCCCCCCGTCGGCCAGGGGGATCAGGTCGGTCGTCGTCGACCCGACGTCGATCAGGAGCCCCGGACCGCCCGGCACCAGTCGGGCGGCCACCTCGGCCAGCGCCAGCCAGTTCGCCGCGGCGGCCAGGGCGGGGTCGTCGCGGACGTCGTCGACGTCGCGAAACCGGGAATCGATGCACCAGACGCGGACCGGACGTCCCGCGGCGGCTTCCGTGGTCGCGTCCAGGATGCTGGCGACGCCTTCGGCCTTAGTGGCGTAGCAGTCGCAGAGTTCGGCCGTCATCGTCAGCGCGACGCGGCCGGAAGGGCGGAGGCGGCGGATCAGGCCCGCGAGGACGGCCGCCAGGCCTTCCGGCCGCTTCCAGAGGTCGAACGCGACCGAGGCGGCGGGGCCCGACTCGTGCGACGCCTTGACGTTGGCCCCGCCGACGTCGAGCGCGATCCACGGGCCGGCGGGGTCGGTCGTCGCGATCATGGGCGTGCCGGCCGCGCGGGCCCGGCCTCGACGGCGCCGTCGGCGCGGAACCGGAGCGGCGAGGCGGGACGGGCCAGGGGCCAGGGGCCGTCGGGCTCGGGGAGGCCGTCCCGGGCCCGATCGGACGAGGCGAGCCAGGCCGACGCGAGCCGGCCCGGTCCGAGGGCGGCGACGATCGCGACGCACGAGGTCGTCGGCCTCGGGTTGATCTCGATCACGGTCGCGCGGGGCCCCTCGACATAGTCGACGCCCACCAGCCCCGCCAGCCCCTCGATCGACCCGACCGCGAGCCGCGCGGGGTGGTCGGCGGCCAGGGGCTCGTCGAGGAGGGCCCCGCCGCGATAGGCGAGGCGCGCTCCCGACCGGGCGATCTCCTGGCGGGCCACGCCCACGAGCACGGCCCGGCCGCCGCGGCGGACGAGGAAGGTCGCGCCCCTCGCCTCGCCGGGGACGAACGGCTGGAGGACGCCCAGCTCGGCCCCGAAGGCGGTCGCGGCCGGGTCGTCGGGCGACTCGACCAGGAAGGTGTCGAGGCACCCGGCGCCGTCGATCGGCTTGAGGACGGCCGGATAGGTGGCATCGCGCGGCAGTCCGAGCGCGGGCCGGACCGGCCTCGATGCGGGCGAGGGGATGCCCCGCGTCTCGAAGTGGCCGGCGAGGGCGAGCTTGTCGGCGGCCCGCCCGATGGCCGCGGGGGACGAGCCGAGCGACCGGCCCCCGGCCCGGTCGACGGCCTCGGCCAGGTCGCGGAGGATGCCGCCGGCCTCGGGGGCCACCGTCGCGGTATGATCGGCCTCGGCCGCGAGCCGGGCGACGACGGCGGCCGACTCGCCGGGCCCGACGCGGACGGTCGCCCACGGGCCGGGCTCGTCGTCGAGCCGAGCGTCGAGGGCCATCACCACCCGGACCCCCGCGACCGCCGCGAGGTCGCGCCCGAGCGCCCTCCGCATGGCCGACCCTTCGGCGGCCCAGGACCCGGGCAGGTCGGACCCCGCGAGCCCGCCGCCGCTGACGTGCTCGTAGAGGAATACGACCCCGTTCTTGATCCGTCCCGGGACGGTCGCCATGCTCCGGATCATCCCCGTGCTCGACGTCCTCGGCGGCCTCGCGGTGCACGCCGTCGGGGGGCGTCGCCACGATTATCGCCCGGTCCGCTCGGCCTGGCGACGGGGTAGCGACCCGATCGCGCTGGCCGCCGCGGTGCGCGACGCCTTCGGTTCGGCCGAAGTGTATCTCGCCGACCTCGACGCGATCGCCGGGAAGGCACCCGACCTCGTCCTCTGCCGAGGGCTCGCGGCGCTCGGCCTCGCGGCCTGGGTCGACGCCGGCCTCGTCGACGGGACGGGCGTGCCTGCGCTGCTCGGGGCCGGGGCCGCGCGCGCGGTCGTCGGCCTCGAGACCGTGGCGGGCCCGTCGGGGCTGGCCGACGCGATCGGGGCGGCGGGGCCGGGCCGGCTCGCCTTCAGCCTCGACCTCCGCGACGGCCGACCGATCGTCGCCCCGGGCGCCGACTGGGGGACGGCCGAGCCCCGCGCGATCGCGGCGAGGGCCGTCGGGCTCGGCGTCAGTGCGATGATCGTGCTCGACCTCGCCCGGGTCGGGACGGGTCGCGGGGTCGGCACGCTCGACCTCGTCGGGCGGCTCGCGGGCGAGTTCCCGGGGGTCGACTGGGTCGTCGGCGGGGGGGTCGCCGGGCCCGGGGATCTCGTCGCCATCGAGCGGGCGGGGGCGTCGGCCGCGCTCGTCGCCTCGGCCCTGCACGACGGCCGGATCGGGCCGGGGGACGTCCGGGGCCTTGAGTCGGGACGCTGACGCGCCGGGCTACTTCGCCTTCACCGGCTCGACCTCGTACTTGACCTTGAGGTAGAGCGTGAACTGGACGACCGGCTCGAGGATGACCGGGTCGATCACGGCGTCGAAGCCGTCGCCGTCGAGGGCGTTGAAGAAGAACGTCCGGCCCTTGCGGGCCCCCTGGACCGTCATCCGGGCCCGATCGAAGCCGCCGGCGACGGCCTCGGACTCGGCGGCCGTGTACGAGTCGTACATCCGGGACGGGCGGGTCACCCCGGCCCGCTCGACGATCACCTGGCCGGGGGGCTGGAGCCTGATCCCCAGGAGCTTCTCATAGCGCGATGCCTTCTTCTTGATGATCCGCGCGGCCTCCTCGACGAGCCGCTCCTGGGCCCGCTCGTGGTCCTTGACGATGTAGTCGACCTTCACCAGGTCGAAGATCTCCGACTTCGCCGCCGCGACGACCAGCCGATCGAGCAGGTCGCGCCCGAAATAGTGGACCGAGACGTTCTTCTTGAGCTCGAAGCCGACGAGCCGCTCCTTGGCGACGTCGCCCGAGACCTCGTAGCCGTAGACCCGATTCTGGGCCACGAAGTCGACGAAGACGTCGATCCCGGGGACCCCGGCCTCCTTCAGGTCGGCGGCGAAGGACCGGAGCCGGGCGTCCATCTTCCGGCCGCAGTCGGCGACGTCGGCCCCCTCCTGGGCGACGGCGAAGACGGCGACATACTCGTCGGCCTTGACGTTCATCAGGACGTTCGCATCGACGTAGGTCGACGTCTTGTCGGGGGGCAATTCCTGCTGGGTCAGGGTGTGCCGGGCGCGCTCGGCCCCCTCCGCCCGCAGCCGGGCGCCGGTCTCCGAGTAGCCGACGTTCCCCCCGACCTGGGCCCGCCCGGCCGAGGGGAGGGCGACGACGAGGACGGCCGCGACGATCGATGTCCGCTTCATGGGTCGATGCTCCGCGATGGGACCGGGATGCCGGGACTGCTCCGCCTCACGCTCACCTTGCCGCCGAGGCGCGGACGGCCCGCTCCAGCGAGAGCATCCGGGGAGGGGTGTTGCCGCCGACCTCGACGGAGAACGTGGACGGGGTCGCGGCGACGGTCCGGGTCACGGTCCGGGTCGGGCCGTAGGTGATGCCCTTGCCGTCCCAGCGGGACCGGCCGGCGGGGTCGGGGACGGTGGCCTCCTGGAAGGCGTAGGTCACGACCAGCTCGGTCCCCTCGGGCAGCCGGCCGCCCTCGGTCGCGACCGTGACCCGATTCGCGCCCGGGAGCAGGTGGGGGAGGGCCCCCCGGTTGTGCTCGACCACCGCGACGAGGCCGAGACGGAGGAGGGCACAGGGGAACTCGGCCTTCACCCGGACGTCGTACCTCTGCCGGACCAGGGGGGTGATGTCGCCGGGGGCGGTCTTCCGCCAGGTCGTCCCGCCGTCGGTCGAGACCGAGAGGGTCACGCCCCCCTCGGCGACGGCGACGAGCCGGGCGCTCACGGAGGGGTAGGGCAGGGGGAGCCGGAAGGTGGCGACGCCCGCACCGGAGGTGGCGACCAGCCTGCCGTCGCGAGCCGTGGCGCCGTCGAGCTCGATGTCCGCCAGGTCGGCCGGTCGGGAGAAGTCGGGGGCGTAGATAAATTGGCCGTCGGACCAGCTCCTCGGGCCGTAGTGCTCGGCGACGGGGCCGAGGACCCGGTCGTCGACGAGGTCTCTCGTGCCGCAGGTGTGGTGCGGCGGGTCGCCCTCGGCCGCGAACCCGCCCGGCTCGGCCTTCCAGTCGAGCCGGAGCGACCCGCCGGCCGGCAGCCGGAGGGCCGGCGAGTAGCCCCGGTCGCGCCCGGTGACCGACCCCCAGCCGTCGGAGTCGCCCACGACCTGGCGGCCCTTGCAGCCGGCGACGACGTCGGCGATCGGGTCGCCGCAGCAGAGGTGCTGCCGCGCGGCGCGGCCGTCGCGGACGGCGTCGAGCGCGATCGAGGGGTCGTCGGCGATCTCCTCCTGGCCGACGACGTGGCTCCGGTCCTTCGACCAGAAGTAGCACTTGAGGAAGACGTCGAAGTAGTGCCACCGGCCGCCGTACCTGACCTCGACCGTCGTGTGGCCGTCCCACCCGACGTAGCGGCACTCCCAGCCGGCGGTCTCGAAGAGGGCCTTGAGGACGGTGTGCTCGCCGCCGCAGAGGCTCCACCCGTAGGCGTTGATCACCTTCAGCGGGCCGACCGACTGGGGCGCGGGCTCGGTCGGGTACTGACGATGGAAGATCGTCGCGTGCAGATACTCGTAGAGGGCGATCGCCCGCTCGTCGTCGGTCCGGGCGCCGGACCGCTCGAAGGCCCCCGCCACGATCGAGGCGAGCGAGCCGGAGTCGACGGTCCGGTCGGTCGTGACCCGGAACCCGCGGACCTCGGCCGCGACCGGCCCGGGGGCCAGGAGCGTCAGCAGGCCGATCGCGGGGACGGCGAGGGAGATCGGTCGCATCGGTGGCCTCGGGAGGGTGCGGCGGCCCGGCCGATCCCGACGCGGGCCAGGATCTCGGACCAGGGCCGAGGTTAAGCCCGACGGCGGGCCGGGTCAACCGGGCGACCGCCCGCGGGACCCGACGGGTGACGGCCCGGGCCGGCTCGGCTACGATCGGGCGATGGTCCGATCGCTCGGATGGTACGCGCTGGCGGCGCTCGGCGAGATCGCGGGGTGCTACTGCTTCTGGGCCTGGCTCCGGCTGGGCCGGGGCGCGGCCTGGGCGGTGGCGGGGGCCGCGTCGCTGGTCGCGTTCGCGGTCGGGCTGACCCGGGTCGAGTCCGACTTCGCGGGGCGGGCCTACGCCGCCTACGGCGGGGTCTACATCGTCGGGACGATCCTCTGGCTCTGGACGGTCGAGCGGACCAGGCCCGACCGCTGGGACATCCTCGGCGCCGCGATCTGCCTCGCCGGGACGGCCGTCATCCTCGGCGGCCCGAGGGCCCGGTGAGGGGGTCGTCGGCCTGCGGGACGACCCCGTCGCCGGGATCAATAGCGGTCCTTGCTGATCATCTCGCCGTCGTTCCGGTTGGCCAGGAGCTGGAAGACCGAGGGGCTGAGGGTGGTCTTGAGGAACTGGACCGAGCCGTCGCCGAAGGCGAAGAGGGCCCCCCCCGGGTGGTACGAGCCGAAGCCGCCGACGGGGTCGGTGACCACCTTCTCCGGAGCCTTGGCGGCGCCGGCGCCGGCCGCCTTCTTCTTCGGCGGGCCGTCCGCGCCGTCAACGGCGGCGTCGTCGGACGGGGGCGCGGCCGGGGCCGTCGGCGGGGGGGTGACGGGGAGGAAGGTGGGCCGGGCCTGATTGATCGTCTCGCCCGTGTTCCGCAGGGTCGCCCGGGTGCCCGAGGCCCAGCCCAGCTCGCCCGGGCCGGCGAGCTTCTCGCCGACGAAGATCGTCTGCGAGGCGCCGTCGCCGATCTCCTCGTAGCGGACCGCGCTGTTGAGGAAGAAGACGCCGTGGTTCGTCACGTCGATCGGGGCCTCGGCGTCGTGGTGGACGCCGGCATACGAGCCGAACGCGGCCGGCGGCCCGCCGCCGGTGATGGGCGTCCCGGCGCCCCAGGTCGTCCGGCCGTCGCTCGGGCAGAGCAGGACGTTGATCACCACGACCCGGGCCGAGGCGTTCGCGATGTCATAGACGCCGACGTTGAAGTTCATGTGGTTGTAGATGTTCCTCGACTCCAGGAACGGCAGGACCTGCGAGACCCAGTTGTGGTGATACCCGGGCGGCTTATTGGCGATCGGGCCGGTCGGGTTGACCGTGCCGGGGGGGAGGACCTCGTGGGCGGTCTCGTAGTTCTTGACGGCCAGGATCACCTGCATCAGGTTGTTCATGCACTGGCTCCGCCGCGCCGCCTCGCGCGCGGCCTGGACGGCGGGCAGCAGGAGAGCGATCAGGACGGCGATGATCGCGATCACCACCAGCAGCTCGATCAGGGTGAAGCCCGGGGGGCGTCGGTCGGTCGGTCGGTTCATCGGGGGGCGTCTCCCTTGGGGGCGGGGTCGGTCGGGCCGGGTCGGGGGGCGGAGGAGGGGGCCGCGGCGATCGTCAGGGCGCGCGACTCGCGGGCGCGGCGGGGGGCATCCCTCGGGTAGTCGGCGCGGACGCGGACGGACCGGCGGTCGGGGCGGCCGGGGACGGGCTTCACCTCGATCACGACCGTGCCGCCGTCGGGGCCGCCGATCTCCGAGGCGGGCACGTCCCACGTCTCCCCCGGGTAATCCGGCCGGGCCGAGAGCCGGGCCGCCGCGCGGTCCAGCGCCGACTCGGCGAGCCATTCGGCCTGGAGCCGACGCTCCGAGGCGCGGACCTCGCCGAGCCGGAGGGCGGCGACCCGCACCAGGCCCCCCGCGATCAGGATCAGCGCGAACAGGGCCATCACGAGCACCGCCGAGATCAGGCCGCGGCGGAGGCCCGGCGGGCGCGAAGGGCGAGGCCAGGGGGGCGATCCGGGCGCGATCATGGCGAGTCTCCCCGGGCGATCCGGGCGTGACGGCCCGCGGCCGCCTCGACCCGGTAGCCGCGATAGGCGTGGTCGGCGGGACGGTCGGGGCCGACGGAGGGGTCGGCCGACAGGACGAGCGCCACGACCGGCGAGGCCCCCTCGGCCGACTCCTCGAACCGGGCGCGGGTGCCGGCCGGCCGGCGGTAGGTGTCCGACCCGCGGGCCTTGCCCCTCTCGCGGACGATCCGGAGGACGTCGGACTCGCGGACGAGGTACTCGACCGCGCGGCCGTCGCCGATCGGGATCAGGAGCCGGGCGTCGGACCGTTCGATCGGGCCGGCGGCGTCGCGGCAGTCGGCGCGGAGGTCGCGGGCGAGGCGCTCGAGGTTCGCCGCCGCGAACGACCGGGCCCGCTCGCCCCGGTCGACCCGGAGCATCGCATACAGGATCGCCGAGGCGATCCCCATCAGGATCGCGAGGGCGGTGATCAGGGCCAGCATCTCGAGCAGGGACGAGCCCGCGCGGGCGTGCCGGGACGGCGGCGTGGCGGCGAGCGTCATGGCCTGGCCCCTCCCCGGCGGTGGACCCACGCGACGAGCCGGACGGGGGCGGATCGGCCCCCGCTGCGGTCGCCGGGCCGGACCTCGATCGCGACCCGCTTGGCCGTCGGGTCGCCGGCGACCGCGGCGACGTCGGCCTCGATCGAGCCGCCGCCCAGGGCGTCGCGCGCCGACGACGCGGCCGAGGCGGCGAGCGACCGGGCGGCCGCCGGGGTCAGCTCGTCCCACGGCCGGGCCGCGAGCCGTTCCATCAGGTTGGCCGCCTCCTGGACCGCACGCTGGCGACGCTCGGCCGGGCGTCGCCCGGCCGCGACCCGGCCGACGACCTGGACGACGATCGCCATCGCCGCGGCCACCAGCAGCGCGCCGACCGCGACCTCCAGCATGATCGACCCACGCCTCCGCGTCGATGCGTCTGCGACTGTGACGGGCGTCATCCGGCGAGCCTCTCGATCAGGGCGATCAGCGGGTAGAAGAAGGCCACGGCGGCGAAGCCGACGAAAGCGCCGACGGCCAGCATGGCCAGCGTGAAGAAGACCTGATACGTCACCTGGAGCCGGTACCCGAGCCGGCGGGCCCCGCCCTCGGCCAGCTCCCGCAGCGCCCAGGGCAGGTTCCCCGCGCGGCGGGCCGACTCCAGCAGGGCGACGTCGGACCGGCCGATCAGGGCGAAGTGGCGGAGGGCCTCGATCCAGTCGTGCCCCCCCTCGGTCGCGAGGTACGCCCCCGCCAGCCGCTCGCGGACCCAGCCCGTCGGGTACCACCGGGCGAGGATCTGGAGGCCCAGGCCGATCGGCCGGTTCCCCTCGACGGTCATCGCCAGGCAGCGGAGGATCAGCACCGAGTGCCGCCGGAGGAACAGCCGGTCGAGCAGCGGGACGTGCAGGTTCGCGTAGCCGCCGAAGGCGAACGGGAGGTAGACCAGCAGCAGGCCCTCGGCCAGCGCGAGCGCCGGGAGCATGAACCCGTCGGTCGCCCAGTGGCTGATGATGATGATCCCGATCGTCACCCGGGGCAGGTCCACGCCGAAATCGCGGAAGATCGCCTCGAACTTCGGGGTGACGAAGTAGAGGATGAACGCGACGATCGCCTGGAGGACGAGCAGGACCATGCAGAGATAGCCGACCCGGGAGCCGAACGCCTGCCACCCCGGCGGCCGGGCCGACCGGCCCGAGGCGGCGTCGGCGAGCGCCTCGGGGAGCCGGCCCGCGTCGTGACCGACCCGGACGATCACCCGGGCCGCCGCGGGGGCCGACCCCGGCACGAAGTCGAGCGCGTCGGGCAGGGGCATCCCCTCGTCGAGGCACTCGGCGAGCTGCCGGGCCCGGCGGCGGTGGACCCCGGTCGACTGCTCGGCGAGGGCCGTCACGGCCGGCCCAAGCGGGCGGCCCCGCTCGGCCGTCAGCGCCAGGACCCAGAGGGTCGCCTCCTGCTGAGCCGCGCGGCGGCGGCCGACCAGGTGGACCAGCACGCCGAGGATCACCGGCAACTGATAGAGGACCACCGGGACGAGGACGAACGGGCTGTAGTCGACGTACGGCCCGATCAGGGCCACCGACGTGGCCGTCGGCCCGACGCAGATCAGGGCCCAGCCGATCGACGCCCCCCGGGTCATCCGCTGCGTGAGCAGGAACCCGAAGGCGGCGAGGTCCAGGCCCGTCACGACCACCGCGACGACCTGGTCGACCTCCGAGCCGGTCCGGATCGCCTGCGCGATACTGGCGAAGGCCAGCGCGAGCATGACCGACAGGATCATCAGGTGCCGGAGCCCGAACTGGCGGCGACCGGCCCGCCACGGCTTGGCGGCGGCCGGGGGCTTCACCCTGGGGCCGGGCTTGTCGGGGATCTCGAAGGAATCGTCCGGGCGGGACGGGCTCATGGGGTTCAGCCTGTGAGCTTCGAGAACAGTTTGATGATCGGCAGGTAGAGCGCCACGAGCACGAAACCGATCCCCCAGATCACCACGAGGAGGGTCATCGCGGCGAAGAGTGTGGATGCGAACGAGGCCTGGGCGCGGGTCCTCGCCTCGAACATGTCGCCGGCCAGGTGCAGGGCCGCCGCGAGGTCGCCGCGCCGCTCCGAGCCCTCGACGACCTCGCGGAGCCCGGCCGGGCACCGGGGCCAGGCCCCCATCGACTCGGCGATCGTCCGCCCCGCCTCCGACGACCGCCGGAGCGCGATCCCGGCCCGCGCCAGCTCAGCGTCGTTCACCCCCTCGCCCGCCAGCGCCAGCGCCTCGGGCAGCGGCATCTCTCCCTCGACCAGCAGGCCGGCCAGGTGGCAGAACTCGGCCAGGGCGCTGTACCGGAGGATCGGCCCGAAGATCGGGATGCCCGTCGCGATCGTCCGCCGGGCGGCCGGGGCCATCGTGAACCGGAACACCAGCAGGCCGACGAGCCCCGCGCCCAGCCCGACGGCCGCGACCGTCGCGCCCCGCTCCCGAGTGGCCCGCGCCACCAGGAAGAGGGCCTCGGTCATCCCGGGGCGGTCGACGCCGAAGTCCTTGAGGATGCTCTCGAAGACCTGGACGACATACGTGCAGATATATACGTACAAGGTCGTCAGCGCCGCGAGGAGGCAGACCGGGTAGGCGACGACCATCCAGAACCGGCGGCGGAGGATGGCGCCGAGGTTGGCGTAGCGGACGTACTGGCCGAGGACGTCGGCGAGCTTGCCCGACCGGGCCCCGGCGATCATCAGGCCGCGGAGGTGCGGCGGGAACTCGCCGGCCAGGCCGACCAGGGCCGCGTCGAGCGGGACGCCCAGCTCGAGCCGGTCCGCCGCGCGGGTCATGACCGAGCCGAGCCGGCGCGAGGGCAGCTCCCCGGCCAGGGCGCGGAGCCCCGAGGGCAGGGGCAGGCCCGTCGCGACGAGGGCCGCGAGGTGGCCGGCGAACTCCGACGCGTCGGCCGCCGAGGCCCGCCCGGCCCAGAGGCCCGGGCGCGGCCCCGGCGAGGTCTCGGCCTGCTGCGGCTCGTCGTCGAGGGTCGACATCGGAGTGGGGGCCTCGGGTCCCGGGTCGGTCGTCACGTCGCTCGTCACGCGGAACGGGTCAAGCGTCCGCAGGTCAGGATTCGGGACTGTCGATCCGGTCGGGATGAGTCCCCGGCGACGGCCGGCAAAGCCTCCGCGGCCCCCGCCCCGGCATCCAGACGTCGTACTCCGTGTCCTGTGCTCTGACTTCTGTGCTCTGCGCTCCTCCGTCTCCCCGCGGCCCCACCCCCGTCGCACCTCAACCCCTGCCGCCCCATCGCCGACCGGACTCAATCCGGCATCGGCCCGGACAGCCCGTGCCAGAGCGAGGCGACCGGCTGGAGGACCGCGACGATCAGGGCCATCGCCGCCACCGCCCCGACCAGGCAGAGCACCAGCGACGGCAGCGCCGCCTGGATCACCTCGGCCTTCCGGGTCGAGCGGAGTCGATAAGTCCCCGCGGCGTGCCGCAGGGCCGGCGCGAGCGCGCCGCCGGCGCCCGAGGTCGCGAGCACCCAGGCGAGCATCGGCGGCAGCCCGCGCGACCGGCCCGACCGGGTCAGGTCGTCGATCGGCTCGCCCCGGCGGAGCCCCTCGGCGATCGCCGATGCCGAGGCCCGCAAGGCCGGGGCCCCGGTCGCCTCGGCGGCGAGCTCGATCCCCTCGTCGAGCGGGACGTCGTGCTCGACCATCAGGGCGAGCAGGTCGGCGAAGTCGGCCGCCTGCGCCAGGCCCAGGACCGGGCCGAGCCCCGGGACCAGCCGGAGCAGGCCGCCGAGCAGGCCCGGCCGGAGCGTCGCCGCGCGGCCCGAGATCGCCCACCAGGCGACCAGCAGCACCAGCCCCGCCGGGACGATCGGCAGCCAGTACCCGAGGTACGGCCTCAGCCAGCCCGCCAGCCCCAGCGTCCACGGCGACCCGATCCGGAACGTCTCGAAGACGGCCGCGAACCGGGGCGCGACCAGCAGCACATACAGGACGAACAGCCCGTAGGCGAGCAGGACGACCAGCAGCGGATACAGCAGCGCCAGGCCGATCGACCGTCGGGTCTCGGCGAAGCCCCGGGCGTAGACCGCCAGCCCCTCGAGCGCCCGCGAGAGCCGCCCGGACCGGAGCCCCGCCTCGACCACCGACCGGTAGAACGGCGGGATCGACCGGCCCTCGGCGGCGATCGCGGCGTCGAGCCCGTCGCCCCGCTCGAGCCGCTCGCCCAGCCGGGCCGCCAGCGGGCCGACCCGACCCCGGAGGTCGCGGCCGACGGCCAGCAGGCCCCGGTCCAGCGGCACCCCGGCGTGCACCAGGGCCGCCATCTCGTCGTTCAGCGCGATCAGCTGGCCGAGCGTGATCGCCCGCGCCGGGCCCGGTCCCGTCGTCGCCAAGTCGGCCTCCCCCCGCACCTGTCCCGACCCTGAGACGCTTGTCCGACGGATTCTACGACCTTTGTCCTAGGTCGTCCAGCGGATCGTCCGAAAAACCGAGGACCCGGCGGACCTCGGCCGGCGAGGTCCGGCCCTCGGCCACGGCGCGGCGGGCCCGTTCCCAGCGGCCGGCCATCCCCTGGGCGAGGGCCAACGCTTCGAGCCGACGGACGTCGGCGCGGTCGAGGATGGCCGGCCCGAGCCGGAGGGACTCGGGCTCGAGCAGCTCGGCCAGGACCATCCGCCCGAGGTAGCCGGCGCCCCGGCATGCCTCGCACCCGACGGGCACCCGGTACGGGCCGACGGGCAGGCCGAGCCGGCCGCGCGGGTCGTCCGTCGCCGCCGAGCAGCCGCAGAGGGTCCGCACCAGCCGCTGCGAGACGACGGCGAGGATCCCGCTCCGCAGGAGATACGGCTCGATCCCCATGTCCGCCAGCCGGCCGACCGCGCCCGCCGCGCTGCCGGCGTGGAAGGTGGTCAGGACGAGGTGTCCGGTCAGGGAGGCCTGGAACGCGACCTCGGCCGTGTCGCGGTCGCGGACCTCGCCCACGACGATGACCTCGGGGTCCTGCCGCATCAGCGACCGGAGCCCGGCGGCGAGCCCGAACCCGGCCGACGGGTTCACCTGCGACTGCGAGACCCCCGGCACCGAGCCCTCGATCGGGTCCTCCAGCGTCGCCAGGCTCCGGCTCCCGCCGGTCGACTCGACGAGCTCGCGGAGGCAGGCATACACGGTGGTCGTCTTGCCCGACCCAGCCGGCCCCGAGAGCACGACCGCGCCCGAGGTCTCCGCGAGGAGCCGGCCGAGGGCCTCGCGGACCTCGGCGGGGAGGCCCAGGTCGTCCAGCCGGAGGAACCGCCCGGTCGCCGCGAAGAGCCGGACGACGGCCTTCTCGCCGTGGAGGGTCGGGAACGTGCTCACCCGGACCTCCCCCTCGCCGCCGGTCCCGCGGACCCGCCCCTCCTGGGGGACGTCGGTCTTGTAGGTGAGCAGCTCGGCCATCACCTTCAGCCGGGCCACCACGTTCGGGACGACGGCGGGCGGCAATGTCCCGACGAGCGAGAGGACGCCGTCGACCCGCCACCGCATCTCCAGGCCCTCCGCGGTCGGCTGGAGGTGGACATCGCTGGCGCGGGCGACCCGGGCCTCGGCCAGGATCAGGTCGACCACCTCGACGACGAACCGCGCCCCCTTCGGGTCGAGCCGGCCGAGCTTCTGGCGGAACGGGTCGCCCGCGGGGTTCATGGTTCGGGTCGCTCGCGAGCCGGGGAACCGCCCCGCCGGGGACGGGGATGGTCGGACAGAGACAAGGTTCGGGGGACGGGAGCACAGAGCACAAAGATCGGAGCACAAGCATGAGAGAGGACAGGGCTTGGAGGTCTGGGACGGGGCCCGCGGATCCGGATACGGGGGAGGAGCACCCAAGACACGTAGGTCTTCGGTGACGACCGGCGTGTTCCCCGCCCTCCGCATCCCGGCCTCTGCCCTGTGCTCTGTGCTCCAGCCGCCGCCCCCCGTGCTCCGTCCCCACCCTCCGTCGCTCACTCCGCCTGCCCCGCCCCCGATACCATCGTCCCCGAACCATCCCGCGTCCACTCGACCTCGGCCGACTGGCCGAAGCACTCCTCGACCTCGACCCGCATCCGCGGCGGGATCGGCAGCAATCGGGCCGCGAAGGCCGCGAGGAGGCGGTCGCAGTAGTAGGCGGCGATCAGCTCGGTCGTCGTGTTCGCGACCGGCAACAGGACGCACTCGTCCTTGGGGAAGCTCCAGCGGCGGTCGGCGTGGCGGGCCAGCCAGTTCGACCCGTCGTCCTCGACCCGGATCAAAGGGCTCGCCGTCGGCAGGAGCATCCGGTGGTCGAGTTCCAGGGCGATGGCCCGGGCGATCTCCCTCAGCGCGACGAAGTCGAAGACGTAATGATTCCGGTCCAGCTCCCCCTCGACCTCGACCGCCGCCCGGTAGTTGTGGCCGTGGACGCGCTCGCAGTGGTCGCCGTCATACGTGATGAAGTGGCCCGAGCTGAAGACGAGGTCGTCCTTCGTCACCCGGACCTTGTAGCGCGACACGGCCAAGGGAGGGCTCCCGAACTCGGTCGACGCGATCCACGCCCGGTCGTCCCCGGGCGTCGGCCGGATCAGGCCCCCAGCCAGTCCCCCGGCCGGACGGGCAGGGGGATTGTCCCATCGACGAGGGCGGCGAACAAGGCGGCGGCGATCAGGTCGGCGGTCGCCCCCGGGTTCCTCGCGTGGCCGTCGCCGCGGAGCCAGGCGTCGAGCCCGTCGAGGTCGCCCGATCGGATCGCCTCGCCGGCGCGTCGGGATGCCTCCTCGGCGACCGACCGGCCCCGCTTCCGTGCGATCAGGGTATCGGGCACGGCGGCGAGCGTGGCCAGATAGGCCCCCACGATCGCCGACTCGATCCCCCGCCCGGCCGCGATCCCCTCCGCCAGCGCGGGGAGTGCCAGGCCGAACACGTCGGCATATCCCCCGGCATACTGGCGGGCGACGAGGTCCCGGCCGGCGGCCAGCCGCATGGCCTCGACGAGCGGGATTGTCGGCTCGGCCGTGACATCCTGATCGGCGACCGATCCGAGCCCACCAGGCCGGGCCAGCCGGATCGCCCGGTAGACCAGTGCGGCGTCCTCCACCGTCGTCCGGGCGAGGACCTCGGCGACCCCCGGCCCGAGCGCGGTCCCCTCGGGCACGGCCGCGAGCGGGGCGAGCAGCAGGACGATGCCGAGGTTCGTGTTCGTCGCGACGACCCGACGGGTCGCCTCGACGGCCTCGAGCACGGACCGGCCGACCCCGATCGATCGCGCCCGGTCGAGCGGACCCGCGATCGCCCCGGCGCTGAGGGCGAAGTCGAGGTAATGGGCATCGCCCTCGAAGTCGGCCGACCGGTGGACGTTCCCCGGCTTCCGCGCCGTGAGTTCGAGCAGGCAGGCGATTTGGGCGAGCCCGCCGGGCGAGGTCGTCATCGGTCATGTCGCCTTGGATTGATGTCGAGGGAAGGCGTTGTTATGCCCACCTTGTCCCACAGCTTCACGCCCAGGAATCCGATCCCATCGCATCCGGAGGATCCCATGTTCGGTCCGATCCAACACCATGGATTCGAAGAGTGCGGGTTGGAGCATCCAGACTTCTTGGGTGCAATCGAGGCTCGCCGGGCCCGACAGATTCTCCGGCGGGACCTCGAAGACCAGGACCGTGACATCGTTCGTCCATCCGGGACCTTTCCCCATTTGGGATGGCCGATTTTCGACCCGACGGATACAGATGACGTCGAGCGAACGGTGCCAAGGCCGGTGTTGACGAGAGAGTTGACGGATCTCAAGGCCGCACGGAGGACGGTATGATCCTGACAGCGATGATAAGCCTGTCGGTCCTGGGGCAGCGCCCCTTGCCCGGCAGCACGTTGACCCTGGAGCGGGCGAAGGAGGAGGCCCTCTATATCGTGGTGGCCAGAGTCGGCAAGACCGTAACCCTTCAGCCGAATTCAGCGGATCTCGTGGTCCGCCGTGGCGGCGAAGCGGATGGATTGGACAATCATCTCTGCCTGTGGGGTCTCCTGTCCTCCATGGCACCACTCGCAGACATACG
>JAABUQ010006664.1_pt1 | contig 17321 bp, 19 predicted proteins | sample 5560001 | NCBI WGS metagenome assembly JAABUQ01 (sample SAMN10711888, study PRJNA513371) | rock metagenome | isolation source: Antarctica rocks | place: Antarctica: Victoria Land, Finger Mt nord | collected 2015-12-18
ATCGGGGCTGGCCTCCTTGTCCAGCCCTCAGACTAAACCAGACTGCCCCGTAACCAGCCAAATCACAGATGAGTCAACCTCATGCGGTCATGCTCTAGGATATTCCATCATACCTGAGCTGCACCACCATCGGCGAACAACTCGCTGCCGGTGACGTAGCTGCTGTCGTCCGAAGCGAGGAAGAGAGCCGCAGCGGCTATTTCGTCGGGATCACCCATCCGACCGAGCGGAATCGTTGCTTCCGAGGCGGCCACAAACGCACGGTTCTGCTCTTCAGTCTTGGTGAGACCATGCCAGCCAGGCGTCAACGTCGCGCCCGGCACGAGGACATTCACGCGGATGCGGCGCGGTGCGAGTTCCTGGCTCCAGGAGCGGGCGAAGTTGCGGATCGCCGCCTTGCTGGCGCTATACACGCTGAACGTCGGCGCTCCGGTATTACCAGCCGTCGAGCCCGTCAGGATCACCGACGCGTCGTCGCGCAGCAGCGGCAGCGCCTTCTGCACGGTGAACAGCGTGCCCTTGACGTTGGTGGCGAAGATGCGGTCGTAGTGCTCCTCCGTGATTTCGGGCAGTGCTACGAACTCGCCGCCGCCGGCATTCGCAAACAGCACGTCGATCTGCCCGGCCTCCTCGCGGACGATACGGTAGAGCCGATCAAGATCGGCCAGGTTCGCGATGTCACCCTGAACTCCACGGGCGTCGCCCCCGACCGCAGCCACTGCCGTGTCGAGCTCGGCCTGCCGCCGGCCGGTCATGAACACGCGTGCGCCTTCCTGGGCGAAGCGCCTCGCACTCGCCAGCCCTATGCCGCTGTTGGCCCCTGTGATGACCGCCACCTTGCCCTTGAGCCTGTCCATTCGTCGTCTCCGTCCATCGATGAACGCGATATGGAACAATACTCCCTACCAGGCTAGAACCTACCTAAAGGTAAGTATGGATCAGGATCATGACGGTCGGAGAACCTGTGTGTGGCCTCGATGTCGCGTTGGCCGTGCTGGGAGGGAAATGGAAGCCGTTGATCCTCTACCATCTCAATCCGGGTCCAAAGCGGTTCGGGAACCTCAAGCGGCTGGTCACGGGCATCAGCGAGAAGGTGCTGATCCAGCAGTTGCGCGAGCTGGCCGTGGTGGGCGTGTTGGTCCGTCACGATTACCAAAGGGTGCCACCGATGGTGGACTACACCATGACCCCGTTCGGCATGACGCTCGTGCAAGCGCTCATGCCGTTGTGCAAGTGGGGAAACGAGCATCGAGATCAGGTCGAGGAGATCATACTTGCGCGCTCATCAAAACAGGAAACCCGAGCAGGTTGAGCCTGTCTTGAACTCGAACGCAGTTCCGAGGCAGTGGCATCTTGCGGTCGAACAGTGGCAAAAGGTCAGCTACGATGCTGATTGAGTTTGGACCGTAGACACAAGTTTTCGGGGAACGGGGAACCCCTGGCCGCCCGCCGGGTTCGCGCCGCACCCCATTTCGTGGAGCCAAGCCATGTCTCGCACCCCGTTCAACCTCGGCCGCCGCTCGCTCCTGCAAGCCGGCGCGGCGGCGGCGGTCGCGGCGACGCCATTCGCAAGCGCCCGGGCGGCGGCTCCGGCGCTCGAACTGGTGGCGTCGTTCAAGGGTCAGGTGACCGGCGTGGCGGTTTCGCCGAAGGGCCGCATCTTCGTCAACTTCCCGCGTTGGGAGGAGGATGTCGCGATTTCGCTGGCCGAGGTCGGGCGCAACGGCGCACTCACCCCGTATCCCGACGCGGCCTGGAACGCCTACCGCGACGCCAAGCCCAGCCTGCCCGCACAGCAGTTCGTCTGCGTGCAGAGCGTCACGGTGGACCCGCTCGGCAACCTCTGGGTGCTCGACCCGGCGGCGCCCGGCCTGGCGTTCGAGGTTCCCGGCGGCCCCAAGCTGCTACGCATCGACCTCGCCGCCAACAAGGTGAGCCGCGTCTACGCCTTCGACATGACGGTGGCGCCGCAGGGCAGCTACCTCAACGACATCCGGTTCACTCCGGACGGCCAGCGCGCGGTGCTGACCAACTCCGGGCAGCCGGGTTGCCTGATTGCGTTCGACGTCGCTTCGGGTCAGGCGCGGCGCGTGCTCGACGGGCATCCCAGCACGCAGTTCCAGCCCAATGTCGCCGTCGTGGTGAACGGCCACGACCTGCGGCGTGGCGACGGCGCGCCGCCGCAGTTCTCCGCCGACGGCCTGGCGCTCGATACCAAGGGCGAATACGCCTACTGGCAGGCGACGACGGGCACCACGATGTTTCGCGTGCCGGTGGCGGCGCTGTTCGACATGGCAATGACGCCGGAGCAACTGGCCGGGAAGGTCGAGCTGGTCGCGCAGACGTTCGTGGCCGACGGCTACTGGATGGCCCGCAACGGCGTGCTGCACCTGACCAGCTGCAGCGACAACGCGGTGAAGCGGATGCTGCCGGACCGCAGCTTCGTCACCGAGGTGCGCGACCCCCGCCTGTTCTGGCCCGACAGCATGGCGGAAGGCGCGGACGGATCGATCTACGTGACCGCCTCGCACATTCCGCAGATGAAGGCGTGGCAAGGGCCGGGCGTGCGGCAGACGCAGTTGTTCCGGTTCAAGCCGAGCGCGGCCTAGGAACCACTATACCAGTTGTAGCCTTGGTCTTCCCAGTAGCCGCCGGGATACTTGTTGCTGACGAAGATTTCCTGGATATGCTTGGGGTTCTTGAAGCCCAACTTGGTCGGCACCCGCAGCTTCATCGGGAAGCCGTACTTGGCCGGCAACTGCGCGTTGCCGTAGTCGAGCGCCAGTATCGTCTGGGGGTGCAGCGCGGTGGCCATGTCGATACTGGAATAGTAGCGGTCGGCGCAGGTGAAGCCGACGTATTTGGCGGTGAGGTCGGCGCCGATTTTCCTGAGGAACAAATGGAACGGCACCCCCGACCACTGGCCGATGGCGCTCCAGCCCTCGACGCAGATGTGGCGGGTGATCTGGCCCTCCTGCGGCATCGCCCGCAACTGCGCCAGCGTCCACGGCGCCTTGTTCTCGATCAGGCCGGACAGTTCCAGCTTGTAGTCGGCCTCGTCGATGTCGGGGGCGTCGTCGACCGGGTAGAAGGCGTTGAACGGGAACGGGTTGGTGATGTCCTTGGCGGCGAACGTCGGGGCCAGCCGGTTCGGGTCGAACAGCAGCGCCTGCATCCGGTCGTTGAGCCGCGACATCGCCCACAGCACGCGGTCCACCGTGTCGCCATCGGCCAGGTTGCAGCCGGTCAGCATGGTCAACGCGCCCAGCGACAGGCCGGCGCGCAACAGCCCTCGCCGCTCCAGCCGCAGGATCTCGTCCTTGCGCTCGCGGGCGAGCGGCGGGCGCGGGCGGGTGAACAGGCTCATGGCAGCACCTCGAGGTCGGCTGTCGCGTCGACGCGGGCGCGGCCGGTAATCATCGCCACCAGCGTGGACGGCACCAGGATCACCAGCAGCAGATGGATGATGGTGAATGCCACGATGCCGCTCATGGCGAAGAAATGGACGTAGCGCACCACCGAGTAGCTGCCGAGCGCCGCGGCCAGCCATTGCAACTGCACCGGCTTCCACAGCGCGAGGCCGGACGCCACCGCCGCCACGCCGCACAGCAGCACGCCGACATACAGCAGCTTCTGCACCGCGTTGTAGGTGCCGAGCCGGTGGGTCAGGCGAAAGGTCAGCGCCTGTCTCATGGTGTGGACCACCGCGACCGGGGTGATCGGCAGGAAGTCGCGGGCGAAATGGCGTGAGGCGAGGCCGTAGACGGCATAGACCAGGCCGTTGACCACCAGCAGCCACATCGCCGCCAGGTGCCAGGCGATGCCGCCGCCGAGCCAGCCGCCCAGTGTCGCCCAAGCCGGAAACCTGAAGCCGAACAACGGCGAGGCGTCATAGATCTGCCAACCGCTCATCACCATCATCACGATGGCGACGGCGTTCAGCCAATGGGTGATCCGCACGATCGCCGGATGGATCACGGTAAGCCGGACTTTAACATCCGGAATGGCGCGGGCTTGGCTCATGGTGCTCCGTCTACGTGGCGAGGGGCTTGCCGGATGCCTTCGCCGGCAAGCCCCATATGGTGACGTCCAGCCGGTCACATCGGGGCAATCACATTGGGGGGACGACGCCGTCCACGCCCACCGCAACCGCGCCGACGCCGCCGCTCGGCTTGTTAAACACGATCACATGCGCGCCGGCCTTCAGCAAGCTGCGGTCGCCGGGCGCCATGGCCACGATCGGCACGTTGTCCGGCACCACGATCGTCTTCTCGCCGCCCTTGTACTGCACCTTCATGGTGTGGCCGTTGGAGCCCACGAGGCTGCCCACGGTGCCGTTGGTCATCGAGCTGTGCGGCGCGCTGTCCCAGGGATAGCTGCCCTCGCCCGAGCCGCGCATCGCCGGATCGAACACCTGCACATCGAGCGCCCGCAACGTGCCGTCGGGGTTCGGCACCGCGGCGGAGCCGATGTAGCTGTTCGGCTTGATGTCGGAAATCTGGTCGTGGGTGATGGCCACCATCTTGGTGTCGGGAGAGAGCGTGATGGTCTGGGTGGCGCCGCTGCGGGTCTTGAGCGTGATCGACGAGGCGGTCACCTGCTCGATGACGCCGCGGATGCGGGCCGGCGCGGCCTGGGCCGCGGCCCCGAGCAGCGATGCCGCCATGACCAATGCGGATGCGGTATGACGAAGCTTCATGCTTATAACTCCTTTGTTGGAAGTGTCCCGGTAAGTCGCTTTTCGGACGTGTTGCAACTGACGTTAATTTGCCAAGGCTGATGCTGGACATTCGGCTGCGGCGACAGGGCGGCCAGGCGCGCGACACAGGCTTCAAAGGCGCCGAGGTCGCTCCAGCGTGCCTCCGGCGTCACGCGGGCCACCACCAGCGCGCCGCCCGAGGCATGGATGGCGCCGTCGATCATCAGGTTGTCGACGCAGCCGAACGCCTCCAGGGCCATGCCGTCGGCGTCCCGCTCGGCCGCCGTCGTCCGGCCGGTGAAGGCCAGCGTGCGCTCCGTGAGGCCGGCCGCGACGTTGGTCCAGCCCGACACCGGGCGGCCGAGCGCGCGCATGAAGCCCAGCTCGAACACCGTCCCGGCGTCGGCGCTGGGGCCACGGAACGGCGTCAGGTTGGCGACCAGCATGTCGCATCCCAGGATGTGCGCCTCGTTGCGCCGGGCGATGCGCTCGGCCAGCGGCAGGTCGGCCCATTGCTCCGGGTCGCCGCCGTCCAGCGGGTCCAGCGGGAACACGCCGACCATGCGGTGCCGGGCGCAAACGGCCTTGAGCCGCTCGCCCCGCGCCATCGGGTCGGGCAGGAACACGTCGGGACCGGCGAGGTAGACGCGCACCATCCTGCCGTGTCTCAGGCCGCCGTGGCGCGCAACGCGCTGCGGATCGCCTCGCTGGCGCGCAGCAATTCGGCATCGAGGTCCTGCGCGGCGATCGCCGCCGCCGCCACGTCGCCGAGCTTCGCCGCCGCCATGGTGCGGCGCATCCGCCGGTCGAGCGCGATCAGGCCGTAGGTGCCCGCCATGCCGGCCAGCGCGTGCGCGTTCGCCTCGACCGCGCGCGGGTCGCCGGACGCCAGCGCCTCGCGCAACAGCGGCAGCCGCTGGCGGAAGTCGGCGAGGCACTGCTCGACCAGGTTGGCGAGCACCGCCGGCGACAGGCCCTGCTGCAGGTCGGCCAGCCGCAACGGGTCTATCGGCGGCCCATCCAGCGGCACCGCCGGCGCGGCCGGGGCGGCCTTGACCAACGGCGCCACCGCGGCCGGCCGCCAGATGGTGCGGTTCACCGCCGCCAGCAGCTCCGCCGAGCGCACCGGCTTGCCCAGCATGTCGTTCATGCCGGCGGCGATGCAGCGCTCCCGGTCCTCGTCGGCGGTGTTGGCGGTCAGCGCCACGATCGGCATGGCCCCCATCGGCCCCGGCATGGCGCGGATCGCCCGCGCCGCCTCGTAGCCGCTCATGCCGGGCATCACGAGATCCATAAACACCAGGTCGTATGGGGTGGCCTGGGCCATGCGGATCGCGTCGGGGCCGGACTCGGCGATGTCGACGCGATGCCCGAGACGCCGCAGGATGGTCGCCGTCACCAACTGGTTGGCCGGGATGTCTTCGACCAGCAGCAGGTTGGCGCGCCGTTTGCCCCGTGCCGGCATGTCGTTGGCGGCCACCACCGGCGGCGCCGCAACCTCCAGCGGCAACGTCAGCCAGAACTCGTTGCCGCCCTCCGGCGACGGGCCAAGCCCGATCTGCCCCGCCATCAGCCGCGTCAGCCGCTCGCAGATCGCGAGGCCGAGGCCGGTGCCGGGGGTGCCGGTGTCGCGCGCGTGGCTCAATCGGGAGAACGGCTGGAACAGCTGCACCGCGTCGCGCTCGGGGATGCGCGGGCCGGGATCGCGCACGCCCAGCAACAGCGCCGGACGGCCGCCGACCAGCGTGATGGCGGCCCGGATGGTGACGGTCCCCGGCACCGCGAACTTGGCCGCGTTGCTCACGAAGTTCATCATGATCTGGCGCAGCCGGCCGCTGTCGGCGCGCAGGTGCAGCGGCACGTCGGGCGTCACCTCCATGGCGATCCGCACCCCACGCGCGCCCGCCTGGGCGCGGAACATGTCGGCGACCCCGGTGATGAGGTGGCGGATGTCGAACGCGCCGGGACGCAACGCCAGCTGTCCCGCCTCCACCTTCGACATCTCCAGGATGTCGTGCACGAGGTCGAGCAGCGCGTCGCCGGCCTGGCGCGCGGTGCTGGCCAGCCGGTGCTGCGGCATCGACAGATCCGACTGGTCGAGCAGCGCCAGGCTGTTGACCACGGCGTTGAGCGGCGTGCGGATTTCGTGGCTGACGGTGGCGACGAAGCGCGACTTCTGCTCGGTCGCCTCCTCGGCGATGCGCCGCGCCTCGGCCTGCGCCTCCTCGGCCTGCTTGCGCGCGGTGATGTCGGTGTAGAGCGTGACGAAGCCGCCGCCCGGCAGCGCGCTGCGCCGCAGTTCAAGGCTGCGGCCGTTCGGGCGGGTGCGGTCCTGCGAGCCGACGCTCTTGAACGTCCGCAGCAGCGTCATCCGCCGCCGCACCTCCGCCTCCACGTCGACGCGGCCGAACTCCCCCGCCCGCGCCTGCGCCCGCAGCAGGTCCTCCATCGGCACGCCGACCCGCAGCATCTCGCGCGGCACGCCGGTGAAGGCCGGGAAACGGTCGTTCCACTGCGCCACGCGCAACTCGGGGTCGAGCAGCATCACGCCGTCCGACATGCCGGCCAGGGTGCCTTCCAGTTGCGCCGTCTTGGCCTCGGCGCTGGCCCTCGCCTCGTGCGCCTCGGCATAGGCGGCTTCCAGCGCCGCGCGGTCCTGCGCCAGCCGCTCCTCCCGGCCGCGGGCGGCGCGGAGTTCACGCAGCAGCAGCAGCGCCATCAGCGCGATGGCCAGCGAGATGCCGGCGGCGAACAGGCGCGCGGTGAACATCCACACCTGCGCGTCCCGCAACGCCACCTTGCGGTCGACGCCGATGACGATGGTGAGATCCTCGTCGGCCAGCCGGCGGAAGGCGTGGATGCGCTCCACCCCGTCCGGCGCCGAGGGTCCGGTCCACAGGCCCTGCGGATGCGCCGTCGCCGCGCGGAACATCGCCGAGGAAGAGATGTCCTCACCCGGCCGCACCTCGTAGGGCGATACCAGGGCACGCAGCGCGCCATCGGCGCCAACCAGCGCGATCAGGCCGCGCGAGCCGAGGTCGACCTGTTCCAGCAGGTTGGTCACCGCCCACGGGTCGTAGGTCACGACGAGCGCGCCCGCGAAGCTGCCGTTGTCGCGCTCCAGCCGGCGCGACAGGTTGATCTCCCAGCGCCCGGTGGCCTTCCAGCGGATTGCCGGGCCGATGAACAGGCCGGCCCGCCGCGACGCTTTCTGGGTCTGGAAGTAGTCGCGATCCGACTGGTCGAAGCCGATCAGGTCGGGCCGCGTGCTCGACATCACGAAACCGGCGCTGTCCAGCAGGAACACCTGCAGCGACACGTCGGCCAGCACGGTCGAGCGGCGCTTCCACGACGCCGGGTCGAAATGGATCGGGTCGGCCCTCCACTGCGCGGTGAGCACCTGCATCATCTGGTCGATCGCCTGCAGCTGCCGGTTCAGCTGCCATTCGACCGCAAGCGCCAGGTTGGCGACGTTGCCCTCGGCGTGGGTCTGCGCCTCGCGTTGCGACGTATCGACGGAGACGCTGGTGAACTCCCAGGTGAGCGCCACCAGCGTCAGCGCGGCGGCGACGATCAACGCCATCAGCGTGACGCTGCGACGCGGGCGGCGGCTCACGGAGGCCTGAGACGGTCGGTCACGGCAATGCTCCTCTGCGTCAACCGTCTAACAGCCTTGCAAGGCCGCTCGCAACAACTTGCCCATGCCGCAGTTTCGGTGTGTATCTCCGCCGCAGGCGCGAAGGCGCTCTCCCGCATCAGGCACGAGGGTCGGACATGACGAAGATCAAGGTGAAGACGCCGGTCGTGGAACTGGACGGCGACGAGATGACGCGGATCATCTGGGGCTTCATTAAGGACAAGCTGATCCTGCCCTACCTCGACATCGACCTGAAATACTACGACCTCGGCATCGAGTACCGCGACAAGACCGACGACCAGGTGACCATCGACTCCGCGCACGCCATCCGCGAGTACGGCGTCGGCGTGAAATGCGCCACCATCACGCCGGACGAGGCGCGGGTCACCGAGTTCGGCCTGAAGAAGATGTGGCGCAGCCCGAACGGCACCATCCGCAACATCCTCGACGGCACCATCTTCCGCGAGCCGATCATCTGCGCCAACGTGCCGCGCCTAGTGCCCCACTGGACCAAGCCCATCGTCATCGGCCGCCATGCCTACGGCGACATCTACCGCGCCACTGAGCGCAAAATCCCCGGCCCCGGCCTGGTCACGCTGACCTACCATCCGGCCGGCGGCGGCGCGCCCGAGGTCATGGACGTGCACGACTTCAAGGGTCCGGGCGTGACGCTCGGGATGCACAACACCCGCGCCAGCATCGAGGGCTTCGCGCGGGCGTCGCTCAACTACGGCCTGCTGCGCCGCTTTCCGGTCTACCTGTCGACCAAGAACACCATCCTCAAGGCCTACGACGGCATGTTCAAGGACGTGTTCCAGGAGATCTTCGACGCCGAGTTCAAGGCCGAGTTCGACCAGCACGGCCTGACCTACGAGCACCGGCTGATCGACGACATGGTGGCCAGCGCGCTGAAATGGGACGGCGGCTATCTGTGGGCGTGCAAGAACTATGACGGCGACGTCGAGAGCGACATCGTGGCGCAGGGCTTCGGCAGCCTCGGCCTGATGACCAGCGTGCTGATGAGCCCGGACGGCAAGACCGTCGAGAGCGAGGCGGCGCACGGCACCGTGACGCGCCACTACCGCGAGCACCAGAAGGGCCGCGAAACCAGCACCAACCCGATCGCCTCGGTCTTCGCCTGGACCCGCGGCCTGGTTTATCGCGGCCAGTTCGACGGCACGCCCGAGGTGACGCGGTTCGCCGAGACGCTGGAGCGGGTCTGCGTGGAGACGGTCGAGAGCGGGGCGATGACCAAGGATCTGGCCAGCCTGATCGGGCGCGACCAGAAATGGCTCAACACGCAAGACTTCCTGGCGCGCATCGACGAGAACCTGCAGGCGGCGATGGCGGCCTGATCGCCGACCAAACTGACCGGAGGCGGCGATGGCGGTGCGCAAGCGTGCGGTGTGGATGCTGGCGATCCTGCCTGCCTGGGCGCCCGCCCCAGTGCTGGTAGTGCGCGGCGACCCCGGCGGCGTGGTGCAGGATTGCGCGGCGGGCAGCGCGCAGGTCGTCGGCAACGGCAGCCGGGTGGTGATCGCCGGAGCCTGCCGGACGCTGGGCGTGTTCGGTTCCGGCAACTCAGTCGTGGTCGACCTGGAGCCCGGCGCCGTCGTGCAGGTCACCGGCAACCGCAACCGCGTCGCCTACCGCACCGCTGCCGGAACGCCCACCGTGGCGATCAGCGGGCGCGGTGACATCGTGCAGGCCGCCGCCGCCGCCGAGCTTGCGGCCCTGCCGCCGCCGCCCGGGCCGCTGGTGATCCCAGCCGGCGCGTTGTCGGGCCGGTTCGCCTGCGCCGGCCTCGACGTGGTCATCCACGCGAGCTATGGCCGCTACGACCTGCGCGGCGGCTGCCGGTCGGTGACGGTGGACGGGGCCTCCACCACCGTCGTCGCCGAGCTCGTGCCCGGCGCCCCGGTGGCGATCGGCGCTGCGGGGGTCGCGATGAACTACGTGCTGGTGGCCGATGGCCCGCCGCCCCAGGTGCGGGTAACCGTCCCCGGCGAGCAGGCGACGCATATCGAGCGCAACAACGGCAGCTTCCTGAAGCTGCCGACCATGCAGGTGACGCCGTAGCCCGTTTACGGTAGGCTTGTCGCGACAGGCTTGGCGCGCCAGCAGCGGGAAGGCTCCGATGGATCAGGATTCGCGGTTCGACATGAAGCGGCGTGGGTTCGTGATGACCGGGCTGATTGCCGGGTTCACGCTGGCAACCTCGCGCGTGGATGCGCAGGCGATCCATACCGACTCCGAGGGCTTGGTGGCCGGCCCGGTGCAAGTTCCGGTCAAGAACGGCAGCCTGCCCGGCTATGCCGCGCGGCCGCAGGGCGACGGCCCGTTCCCGACCGTGCTGGTGATCGAGGAGATTTTCGGCGTCCACGAGTATATCAAGGATGTGTGCCGCCGCTTTGCCAAGCAGGGATTCCTCGCGGTGGCGCCGGAGCTGTATGCGCGGATTGCCGATTTGTCGAAGATGTCGGACCCGCAGCAGATCATCCGCGACGTCATCAGCCGCGCGCCCGATGCCCAGGTGATGTCCGACCTCGACGCCGCCTCGCGGTGGACGGAGGCCAACCACGGCGACCCGGAGCGGATCGCGGTCAACGGGTTCTGCCGTGGCGGGCGCGACGTGTGGCTGTATGCCGCGCACAACCCCGACCTCAAGGCGGCGGTTGCCTGGTATGGCCCGATCGCCGGCGCCACCAGCCCGATCCAGCCGCACACCGCTGCCGACTTCGCGACGTCGCTGAAATGCCCGTTGCTCGGGCTCTACGGCGGCCAGGACACCAGCATCGACGTGGCGGCGGTGCGGACGGCAGCGAGTGCCGCCCGCTGGGCGGGCAAGAACGTCGAGATCGTGGTCTATCCCGATGCCGGCCACGGCTTCCACGCGGATTACCGCTCCAGCTTCAACGCGAAAGACGCCGCCGACGGCTGGCAGCGGGCGCTGCAGTTCCTGCACGACAACGGCGTGTAACCGTTCCCACACAACAACGGCGTGTAGCCGTGCAGGTTGGCTGCGTCAGTCCTCGCGGTGGACCCGCTCCATACGCTCGTGCCGCTCCTGCGCCTCGATCGACAGCGTGGCAATCGGGCGGGCGGCCAGGCGGCGCAGGCTGATCGGCTCGCCGGTGTCCTCGCAGAAGCCGTAGTTGCCTGACTCGACCCGCAGCAACGCCTGGTCGATCTTGGAAATCAGTTTGCGGGCGCGGTCGCGGGTGCGCAGCTCCAGCGCCCGGTCGGTTTCCACGCTGGCGCGGTCGGTGATGTCGGCTTCCATGATGCCGCCTTCCGACAGGCTGGCCAGGGTGCCGTCGGCCTCGCGCAGCAGGTCGCCGCGCCAGCGCAGCAAGCGGCGGCGGAAGAACTCGATCTGCTTGGGGTTCATGAACTCCTCGTCGTCCGAGGGCATGTAGTCGGGGGGCAGCGTGACCATCATGCTGGCGTTCCTACGTCTATGCGAGGGCACGTCGCGCAACCGCAATTCCGTTGCGCGTTAGATGTCGGGCCGGGCTATAGCCATGCAGGCGACGGGCCACAAGAGACAACTCGGCGCTTTATCGCCGTAGCCGACGGGTCAATTCAATGCGTGCCCTCAATGTCACGGCGGCGAGCAAGCCGCGCGTGCCGGGGTCCCGCGCGTCCGGCGTCTCCGCCACCAAGGCCGCCAGCCGTTGCAGCGCCGACGTTGCCTCGTGGCCCGCCTGGTCGTTCGCGCAGGGCCGCAACAGGTCGCGCTGCAGGGCGGCAAGCTCGCACAGCACGGCGGCACTATGACGGCGCGCCTGGCGGTCGGCGGCTTCGCCCGGCGTGCCGACCGGAGCCGATTGCTCCTGCATCGCCAGCAAGCCGTCCAGCGCCGTCGCCGCGTCCGCGGTGGCCAGCGGCGACGCCGGCCCGGCGTCGTCGGGCAACCGGAAGCCTGGCGCCGTCTTCGCCCCTGCCCGCGCGGCGCGGGTCGCCGGGCGTAGGATGCCGGCGGATTGGATCGGCAGCATCGGCAGCTCCGTGATGACGCCGGCCATGATAACGCGGCTTGATTGACGGAACGTTTACCTGGCCCAGTCACAATCCCCGGCATGAGAATCGGTCTCGCTGTTCTCCTGCTCCTGATCGCGCTGCCGGCCTTGGCGGTCCATGCCGAGGTGCGGATCAAGGACATCGTCGATGTCGAGGGGGTGCGCGACAACCAGCTGGTCGGCTACGGCCTGGTGGTGGGCCTGCCCGGCACCGGCGACTCGCTGGAGAACTCGGTGTTCACCCGCGAATCGCTGGTCGGAATGCTGGAGCGGCTGGGCGTCAACACCCGCGACCAGGTGGCCAGGCTCAAAACCAAGAACGTGGCGGCGGTGATGGTCACGGCGACCCTGCCGGCGTTCGCGCGCCGCGGCGGCCATATCGACGTCAGCGCCGCCTCGCTCGGCGACGCCACCAACCTCACCGGCGGCACGTTGCTGGTGACGCCGCTGCTGGGCGCCGATGGCGAGGTCTACGCGGTGGCCCAGGGCGCGCTGGCAACCGCCGCGATCGCCGCGCGCGGGGCCGCCACTTCGGTCAGCCGCGGCGTGCCGACCTCGGCCCGCATCGCCGACGGCGCCATGGTGGAGCGCGAAACCGCCTACCAGCTGGCCGGCCACGCCACCCTGCGGCTCGGCCTGCGCAACCCCGACCTCACCACCGCGCGGCGCATCGCGACGGCGGTGAACCGGGCTCTGGCCGCCGGGGTGGCCCGCGCCACCGACCCGCGCACGGTGAGCCTCGACCTCGCCGGGCGCGACCCGGTGGACACGTTGGCCGCACTGGAGGATTTGCGGGTCGAGCCCGACACCGCGGCGGTCGTGGTGATCGAAGAGGCCAGCGGCACCATCGTCATGGGGGCGGACGTGCGGGTGAGCACCGTCGCCATCGCCCAGGGCAACCTCACCATCCGCATCACCGAGACGCCGCTGGTGAGCCAGCCGGGACCGCTGTCCGGCGGCGCCACGCAGACGGTGAACCGCACCAGCATTCAGATCGACGACGGCCACGACAAGAAGCTCGGCATCCTGCCCGGCAGCGCCACGCTGCGCGACCTGGTCGCCAGCCTGAATGCGCTCGGCATCGGACCGCGCGACATGATTAGCATCCTGCAGTCGATCAAAGCGGCCGGCGCGCTGCAGGCCGATCTGGTGGTGCGATGACCGTCGGCGCCACGACCCCGCCGAGCGCCGCCGAGCTGGCCGACCCGCGCACCGCCCGCGCCTGGAAGGCGGCCCAGGATTTCGAGGCGGTGACATTGGGCCAGCTGCTCGGCCCGATGTTCGCGACCGTGAAACCCGGCGATGGCTTCGGCGGCGGCGGCGAGGCGGAAAGCACCTGGCGGCCGATGCTGACACAGGAAATCGCCCGCCAGGTCGCGAGCCATGGCGGGCTTGGCTTGGCGGTGCCGGTGTTCCGGCAAATGCTGCAGATGCAGGAGACGAAATGACCCTTCCCGACCGACGCTCGCCGAGCGCGCAATGGTTCGCCGCGGCAGGAGCGTTGCTGCAGGCGCTGGTGGCGGAGAACCGGGCGCTGCTGACGCTCGACCTCAACCAGATCACCGAGTTGCTGGGGGCCAAGCAGTTGGCGGTGGCGGCGGCGGTGACCGCCCGCGCCGGACTGGGCGCGCTGACGGCGCAGGACCAGGCCGCCGCCCGCGCGCTGACGGCGCAACTGGCCAGTGCCGCAACCGAAAACCGCCGCCTGCTGGAGCGTGCGATGGCGGTACAGCGGCGGGTGATCGCCACCGTGGCGAAAGCCGTCAAAGCCGCCGCCCCGGCCGCTGCACGCGCGCCCCGCTACGGCGCCCGAGGCAGCATCGTGGCCAACGCCGCAGGGCCGATAGCGCATCTGTCGAACGCTTGAACCAGGTCCCGGCTTGCGGCCTACCCAGGCGGGTGGGCGCGTGATAGGTGCGCCAGATGGCTGGTTCCACACACATGGCTGGTTCCGCACACGAGGACGAGATTGCGCCACGCCGCGCCATCGCCATGCTGGTGCCGGCGCCGCTCGCGGCCCTGAACGGCGGCCCGATCTACGACCGCGCCATAATCGACGAACTGCGGGCAGCCGGGCACGAAGTCGCGGCGTTTGAGCTGGCCGGGCGGCACCCGCTGCCCGACGACACGGCGCGCGCGGCGGCACAGGCGGCGTGGGCCGGCTGCGGCGGCGCAATGCCGGTCATCGACGGCCTGGGCCTGCCGGCGTTCGAGGATCTGACCGAGGCGTTGATACGGCGCGAGGCGGTGGCGCTGGTGCATCATCCGACGGCGTTGGAGACCGGCGTGGACGCGGCAACGCGCGACCAGCTGCGGGCGATCGAGCGGCGGATGCTGCCGCAACTGCGCCGGGTGATCGTGACCAGCGACGACACCGCGGCACGGCTGGCGGCCGAGTTCGGCGTCGCGGCCGAGCGCATCCGCGTGGTCGTGCCGGGCACGCCGGACGCGCCGCGCGGCCACGGCCCCGCACGCGACGGCTGCGCCATCCTCAGCATCGGCACGCTGCTGCCGCGCAAGGGCCATGACGTGCTGCTGCGGGCATTGGCGCGGCTGCCCGACCTCGATTGGAAGCTCGCCATCGTCGGCGCCGCGCCACTGCCGGAGCACGCGCGAATGTTGCAGGCGCTGGCTGCGGACCTCGGCATCGCGGCGAGGGTGCGCTTCGCCGGCGCGCTCGACGGCGCGGCGCTGGAAGCGGAGTGGGCCGGCGCCGGCCTGTTCGCGTTGGCCACGCATTACGAGGGCTACGGCATGGCGATCGCCGAGGCGTTGCGGCGAGGGCTGCCGGTCGCGGTGACCTCGGGCGGCGCGGCGGCGGCGATGGTCCCGTCGGCGGCGGGCGTGGTTGCGGCGCCGGGCGATGCCGTGCGCTTGTCGAACGCGATGCGGCGGGTCATCTTCGACGCTGCCTTGCGCCGTGACATGGCCGATGCCGCCTGGACCGCCGGGCAGTCGTTGCCCGGCTGGGCCGCGCAGGCGAGGCTGTTCGCGGCGGCGCTCGGTTAGCAGGGGAAGACGGTCATGGCGCTACTGGGCTGCATCGCGGACGATTTCACCGGGGCCACCGACCTCGCCGCCATGCTGGTGGCGCAAGGAATGCGCAGCGTGCAGCTGCTCGGCGTGCCCGACGCAGGCGACGCGATCCCGGACGCCGACGCGATCGTGGTGGCGCTGAAGTCGCGCACGGCGCCGCCGGCGGACGCGGTGGCCGACAGCCTCGCCGCCCTGGCCTGGCTGCAAACCGCCGGATGCCGGCAGTTCTTTTTCAAATACTGCTCGACCTTCGACAGCACCGCGACGGGCAACATCGGGCCGGTCGCCGATGCCTTGGTGGCGGCGCTTGATGCCGGGTTCGCGCTGGCCTGCCCGGCGTTCCCGGCCAACGGGCGCAGCGTCTACCAGGGGCATCTGTTCGTGGGCCAGGCGCTGCTGAACGAAAGCGGCATGGAGCGGCATCCGCTGACGCCGATGACCGACGCCAACCTGGTGCGCGTGCTCGGCCGGCAGACCGACGGCACGGTCGGCCTGGTCGGGTTCGCCACGGTGAGCCAGGGGCCGGTGGCGATCCGCCGCGCGATGACCACCCTCAAGGAACAGGGCCGCCGCTACGCCATCGTCGACGCCGTCACCGACGCGCATCTGCACGACATCGGCGCCGCCGCCCGCGGCCATGCGCTGCTCACCGGCGGGTCGGGCGTGGCGATCGGCTTGGCCGACAACTTCCGCAGCGCCGGACAGCTGCCGGCGCGCGACGACGCCGACGCGCTGCCGAACGTCTCCGGGCACGCCGCGGCGCTGGCCGGCTCCTGCTCGCGCGCCACGCTGCTGCAGGTCGCGACCGCCCGCGCGCACATGCCGACGCTGGAACTGGACCCGCTCGCCACGCCCGACGCCGCGGCACTGACGGCGCAGGCGGTGGAGTGGCTGCGCGGCAGGTTGTCGTCGGCCCCGGTGCTGGTGGCGGCGTCGCAGCCGCCGGAGCAGGTGGCGGCATTGCAGAGCAGGCTCGGCCGCGACGCCGCCGGCGCGCTGGTCGAGCGGGCGCTGTCGGACATCGCCGCGCACATGGTGGAGCAAGGCGTGCGCCGGCTGGTGGTGGCGGGCGGCGAGACCTCCGGGGCCGTGGTGACGCGGCTGGCGCTGCATCGCCTGCGCATCGGGCCGCAGATCGACCCAGGCGTGCCATGGACCTACGCCGAGGGCCGCGACGCCACGCGACCGGCGATGTTGCTGGCGTTGAAATCGGGCAATTTCGGCACCCCCGATTTCTTCGCCAAGGCTTTCCGAACCTGGGCGGACCCTAACTTGGATGGATGCTGAGGCGATGACCGAGGACGACACCGCCCGCCTGCTGGTCGAGCTGGCAGCCAGCCTGTTCGCCCGCGGCTACTCGGTCGGCAGCGCCGGCAACATCAGCGTGCGGCTGGACGGCGGCGGCTACCTGATGACGCCGACCAACTCATGCCTCGGCCGGCTAGACACGGCGCGCCTGTCGCGGCTCGACGACGGGTTCGCGCATGTCGGCGGCGACAAGCCCTCCAAGGAAGTGTTGATGCACCGCGCATTCTACGCCGCGCGCGCCGAGGCCGGGGCGGTGGTGCATCTGCACTCGACGATGGCGACCGCGGTGGCGTGCCTGCCCGATGCCGACACGAACAACCCGATCCCGCCGCTCACGCCCTACTTCGTCATGCGCGTCGGACGGAGCCTGCCGGTGGTGCCGTATTACCGGCCGGGCGACGCGGCGATGGAAGCGGCCATCCACGAGTTGGCGCGCGATGCGCGGGCGGTGCTGCTGGCCAACCACGGGCCGGTGGTGAGCGGCCGCACGCTGACCGACGCCGTGTATGCCGCCGAAGAACTCGAAGAAGCCGCCAAGCTGTTCCTGCTGCTGCGCGCGCACGACGCGCGAACCTTGACGCCGGCGCAGGTGGACGACCTGCTCGGCACATTCGGCTGA
>JAABUQ010006666.1_pt1 | contig 17312 bp, 15 predicted proteins | sample 5560001 | NCBI WGS metagenome assembly JAABUQ01 (sample SAMN10711888, study PRJNA513371) | rock metagenome | isolation source: Antarctica rocks | place: Antarctica: Victoria Land, Finger Mt nord | collected 2015-12-18
GGGGAATTGCGCGTCTTGCACTATGCGCGCGGCGAGGGAGGACCAGAGGTCGTTGGGGTCGGTGCCGAATGCGCCGAGGGGGACGTATGTGGTTAGGGTTGCGAGGAGGTTGTTGTTGTAGAGGAGGGGAATTTGGAAGGGGTGGCTGGGGAGGGAGATGGGGGTAGCGGTGTTTATTTGGGGGAGTGGTTGGAGAGGGGAGGAGAGGGCGAGGAGGGAGAGGGCGAGGAGGGAGAATGCTAAGATTGGGCTCATGCTTGGGGTAAGGAGGGATTGATGCGGTGTTGCTATCTTTCTTTCAACTCGAAGAGTGCTTAAGAGTATCGTGCTAGGCAATTGCAGGCTCATGGCAGCGGCCTTAAACGGAGGCTTGGACGCGCTCCATGCGACGCTGCTGCAGTACCTTTTTCCAGACACGCGCGCAGAAGCTCCGAGTTGGGTGTGGGGATGAATGGCAAGCTTGGTTGTAAGTATCCGACCCACTCAGTGTGACGCACATGCAGGACTTTTTCCGGACGCGCGCAAAAGCTTCGTATTAAGTGGGGATGAGTAGCATACTTTGTCGTGAGACGGCAAAATGAGATATTATGGCATCGCCCCCTGAATTCATGATCACGAGAGTCCTAAACAGGTGCTCGTAAAGGGGATTCGCCGCATCAGATACATACACACCGCATCTATAGGACAAAGCGGCTCCGATGAAGCTACGGAGGGATCAAAACGACGGGCTCGTTCCCAGTCCGGTAGAACGCGCTCGAAAACCCTCAGGTAGCGCTGCGTGCATCTGATACCACCATTCTTCTCCCCTGCCCTGTTCCCCGTCGCTGCTCCCGCATGCAATCGTTTCACCCGCAGTACGTCCTTCCCGGACCCAGTCACATCGTGAGCCACTTGCAAAGGGGACGAGGAACAGAGACTTGCCGAGGTCTGGAAACGGGCGTAGGCTGTCGAAGCTGCGGAGATGTAGAATGCGGGTATCGGCTTGAAAGCGGGCTACCGTATCCTTCAGGGTTGAGAAGTTGGGGATGCTGGGGGGTGTTGAGTGATGCTGTTGTGAAAGCGGAAACTGTTTCTGCAGACTGCGTGTGCAGAGGAGAAAGGGGGGAAATTCACACAGCCTTGGTCCAGCTGTCCGCAACGATTTTTCATCTTCTGATGGTACTGCTTGCTTTGATGATGCCACTTCCGCCGCTCAGAAGATAGAACGTATATGCGAGTGCTCGATCGCAGTCACATAACTTTCTGCTCTATAAGAACTATTGGCACAGCCGAACCGGTGTTGAAACTCAAACCTTCTTTATTAAATCCCAGATTGACAAAGTCAGAAAGCGTATAGGCGAATCGGGCGATTAAAGCGGTACAGTGTAGCGAGGAGGAGATCCGGATACGTTTCTTCTTCGGATATATCGTACGTTTAGGCGAAAGACAATCATACCGACATTCAAAAGTTGCAACCGAACCAACTTTCGTTCCCCATCCACACCCAGCCTCGTCACCACATCTCCCTTATCGCTGAAGCGCTCTCCTGGAACTTTCAATGTTGCTCGGCGTGGCCAGCCCGTGCTGCGATATGTATTCGCCCCTTTTCCATCAGCTGCCAAGCACAAGGTAGCTTTGCGGTGGATATTTTGCCATCCGCGAGAAGGGAACGGAGTGTACTGTCTTGGATTCCTTCGCACTCCTGAATCGCTTGAGGAGATGGAGAAGGGACTGGTTAGGGCTTGAGAGAGAAGTGTTTAGGAGATGGGCATGCGTGGTAGATGCTTGAGAACGTGTAGTAGAGTTGTGCGCCGCCTGTTGAAGCTAACGGGAAGGATTTGTCTAGACTATGGATTATCGTTTATTAATTGCTCGGTGGTTTGGCCATCGACGATTAGCGGCGTCACTTCCTGCGTCTTTGCTTTCTTACTGCAAGCGTCTGCCACACTTGATGCCTTCGGGCTATTTGTTTCTTCAGACGACCGTGGCCTTTTCTGGCCTGCTACTTCGAGATCAACCGGTGGGGCTTTCCGTCCATCTTGTTTCACCTTTTCACTCTGGGCATCATCTGTGCTTGATGTGTTCAGGGGTGTTTTCCCTTCAATGGATCGTTGTCTTTGCTCGCATGATCCCTCCGAATCAGTAAGCGGAGGAGTTTGTGGTGTCGTCTTTGTAACAAGAGACGTCAGATCTGAGTTAATCCATTCAAAAGCCTGGTCTCTAACCCATTCCAACGCGTTACGAATGCATCGATGGGCCTCTTTAAAAGCTGGGATCATGAAGGGGTTCCAGGACTGAAGCATCATACCATAGTACCGGACTTGCTCCTTGTCAACTCGAGTGGCCCAATAGCAGGAAATTTGGATGCTTTCTGTAGAGATCTCGAGAGATAAGACATGGACCCTGTTGAAGAACCCCAACTCACTCTCTTCGCCGCACTTTCGTTTGAGATGAAGTAGGTTCGACAACATAGTGGCGCCATTATGCAGGCTTTGCAGCCTAGCCACCAGCCCAGACCCTTGAGGGCCTTTGGCTTCTAGGGCGACAAGTGGAAAGGCGAGGAGTCTTTTGTTTAGAATCGGGCAAGCGTGCACACCCAGAGAATCGATGGCTTCTTGCGCCTCGAACGATTTTTTGTGCCAGCCAATTGTTGTGTCTGGCTTGAGTGTCGTCAGCATTGGTGTCATATTGGCGTCGATCATAGCATTGCGGTTCCAAATTAAATCGCTCGCTTGGCACAGCTTGCTGTCACGTCTCAAATCGGGTCCGGGAAACAACAAGTGAAGAGCATCCCGTACTACTTCGGTCTCGTTGACTGCTTGCCTGAGCGCTATCCTGTAATCCTTGGCAACCTGATCGTCCGGCTCGGCGCCATCTCTTGCCGCAAAGATGGCCTCCCTCAGAGTATCTAAATTCGAGGGCATGCCGACATCATCATCGTCAGCAAAAGCAATTCCTCTCTTGTTCAATCCATCCTCAAAGCCAGGATGATAAGCATTAATCGCGCCTCTTGGGTCTTTGGGGTCGGCTGGTGGTTTGCTTTCACCAGAGCTTCTAGTTGAATTCGGGTCGGAAGCCATTGAGTGCGGCTTTTCGGAATAATTGTTGGCCTTATTGAACTCACGGAGCGCTTCGTGGGTCAAAGGGGCTGAAGCAGAGTTTGGCTGTTGCCCCCTGTGCTGTTTAATGTGAGTGGCTTCACGACAGTCGTCTGCCACAACAGCAGGGTTCGCGGACTCTGACCTTTTAGGTCGTTCTTTCGTATGCCTGTCGTTAAATGCTCGCTTGCTGTTTTCGAGTTCAATAGGAGGCTTGGAGGAAGGACCGTCTTCCCGTCCGTGGGATGTTTCTTGACCCTCAATGCTGTCTAAGCCAACCGAATTTGATAAGGCTTTGGCTATTTCCGGTCTACTGTGCTGGTGTTCGGTGCTGTCCTGATCAGACAAGGTAGGGGAAGACTTCACTCTCTTGAGCAGTTTTTGGTGGTTGTCCTCAAGGTCATTTCCTTCAACTTTAGAATGTTTTCGCTTCCCCAGCACACCTTTTGCAGTTCCAGCGCTTGTAGACATCATTTGGGAGGAAGCTCTTGGGAAACAGGAGTATAGATGAGTGGCTGAGCTTCCGACCAAGGCTGGCCAACGAAACAGAAGTCTCCTGGGATTGTTTACGTTTCATGTGTCTAAGAGCCTGGTCTCATCGTATATGCATACTGCTTCGGTGTCGCTCCTAGCCTATGATCGGAGTTGAAGTCATGCGGCCGATGAATTAGGGCTGGACTACGGCCAGTTTCAAGATCAGATGCGGATTCAGCAGGCAATACCTATCGAGGCTCACACTGTAATGAGGCAGAGCCGCCGGGGTGTTCAAAAGGTCATGCTTCAGACAATGAAACAAACGGTGTTTCTGGATTAGACCCTGGAGATCAATGGAATACGCGTACTGATGGTAAGTACGGGTGCAGTATACTGAACAATGGGAAGTAGAAGATGTTTTGGACTAGGCGGCTCTATTCTGGGATTTTGAGTTGGCCAATCAACGCGTCGCATGTAGGCGCCAACCCAAAACTTGAGACCTGAAGCTCCTCTCGAAGTGCCCTATCGTGCTTGTGTAGAGGCCGAGGCTTCATTCTTTATATACATACGCATGGATAAAAAGATTCAGATATGTACTGTCTGTTTTGAGCCCTACTACAAGCAATGGGTGTGGGAAATAGCAATGGGTAGTATATGTACATGCATCCACTCATTGTCCATTTTCATATTTTCATGTTCCGATGTTTAAGGTGGGAACTCGAGACCGCTTCCCTCTTCCTTTATCAGAGACATCCGAGAGACATCCCAGAATAACGCCACGCCGACCACAGCCCTTTCCTCGACACTGTAATGAGAGCATATCCCCCAATCGAACAGGATATCAACTCAAGTTCCCAAAAGCCCAATGGCGGACACAAATAACATCCGAGTCTTTAGGGTAAAGATTACGTCCCAACCCCACCGCCATGCTGCCGCACATCCTTCTTCTCCAAAACCTCGACATGCCGGCTCAACAAGCCCCTCAACTCAGGACTAATCACCCTCTCCTTCGGCCGCTCGTCTACCGGTCCCGACGCCGTCATCGTAGTCGTAGTACCCGGCGGCCTCCTCCCACTAGCACTTGCGCGTCTGGCATCTGTGCCCGTACCAGTTGCACCTGTAGTGGAGGTAAAAGGGTTGGGCTTCTTGACTGGCTTGGCGGCATTAGGGTTGGCGGTGTTGGGCTTAACAGTGGAATCTAGTTCGGAGGTGGGTTTGCGTTGGCGGACGGTGGGAGTGGGGAAATTGTCTCGTTTGTCAATTGCTTCGACCGTGCGTTGGAAGCGGCGAAAGAGGGATTGGGCCCGTAGAAGGGTGGAGGGGAGATCGATTTTCCCGGACAATTCATTTACTGTTTCCATTGACATTAATTTGACAGCGCCCACTTGAGGAGGAGAAGGAATGGGGAAAGGGGGTCCAGAGAATTTGGAGTAATGAAAAGGGACTTACCGTATTTCAACACCTCATCAAAGTGCTTCAAATGCCCCATAATAACATCCCTATGCTTCTCCAAGATCGCCAGTGCAATGAACACGTGAAAATTTGAGCTGAGCCAGTCGGTCCAGAGAGACTCCCAGAGGCGAAGGACGTCCGCCCATTCAAATTCGCGTTTGTACCACACGAGAAGCATGCGGAAGAAGAAGAAAAAGTTTGTAGAGTCAGCGGATTGAAGATGAAGGTAGAGGGCTGGGTCCATGAGTTGGACGAGGTGATCGAGGGTCAGGAGTTGGGTGCGCATGCCGGATTGGTCGCGGAGGAAATTACGTTCCATTCGCTCCATGAAGCCTACGAAGCCCCAGAATGCAATGGCGTCGTCTTGTTCCACGGCGTAGATTGGAGCAAGGAGGTCGCTCATGCCTTGGACGTAGCCTAGATCGCGGTTGTACTCGTTGTATGTGAGAAGCATGTCTTTCATTTGCTCGAGATGGACGTTGGTGCCTGTTTCGGCGAAAGGGGAGTCCAGGTCTGGATGTGGGATGTCTTCGCCCTCGAAAAGGGGAATGTGACGATCGGTGCGGTGAACGTCTTTCTCTATATGCCGGGTCCCAAGCAATGGGATATGTCAGCCATTTATCTCTTGAACAGAATTGCGGGGTTTGGAAATATACCTATCCTGTTCTTCTGCTCTTTCCACCACTCCAGGTCTTCTGGACTGGAACTACCATCGACCATTCGCTCCCACCAGGCGCTCTTCAGTTTGACAAACTCGTCTCGTTTGCTGTTCATCGTGGCTTTTCTTTCGTCTGCTGTACTATCCCAGTCGTAGACACCCAGAAGAAACAGCCAAGCCTCTTTTCTCACACTATCGGAGGGGTTGAGGCCACCGAAGAATATGCGTTCCTTGACTTCATTCGCAGTGACCTGCAAACGTCCCGTTCGAGCGTCAAAAAAGGTTTTCCATTCCTTTAGGGAAACGGGCTTCCTCTTCTCAACCAGCGACATATTTCCAGCTTCCATATCCAGGATCTCAAATTCCCCTACGTCACTGTCTTCCATCTCAAGGACGTCCTGGGCAGTGAATATGCGCTGGCTCCGCTCCTTTTCACTTTGTTCAGCAATCCCCATAGCCCATCTTGCTAAGTACACTCGAGCGCTGTCGAATTCGTCTTGTAAAGTCTGAACCTCGGGGTTCTTCATGAGCCGTCTCACTTGAGGCGGCACCTTTGGGTTTTCCACGATGTCTTGAGCACTTCTCCTCGCGAAAGTAGTGACTTGGCTCATCTTCTCCAGAAAGCTCCATCTCGCTTGCTTCAACGCTTTGGTCACGGGATCCATTCCAGCATCTCGGTCGCTGCTTGAAGCTGCACTTGGGCCGCTGAACCCAACGGGACCTGCGCCAGGGCTTCCCAGTCTTGGACTAGGTGGCGAGGAAGGAGGCTTCGCAAAGCCTAGCCGGTCCTCTGCGCTCGGCTCGATCAAATAGGTCGACGGATCTGCTCCAGATCTTTCAACGTTGACATATCTTTTCAGCCACCTCAATACCTCATCTCCCCCCCAGAATGTCCCTCCGTCTTCACTGAAGGGATCAAAGCTTTCCCTGACCTTTTTCTTCTTCTGCAATATGGTCGATTGACACTCGTCATCATGGAAGAAGAGAGCAGGGAAGCTGTTGCCCGCTCGTGTGTTTATGATTATACTGCCAAACCACCATCCAAAACTCGGGGGCCGAATGAGAAGGGAGTATATCTCGCTAACAGGAACAGCGAATGCGTAAGTTCCGATGGCGTCGCTGTGGGTGGTGGTTGTAGGCGGCTGCCGTACGAGAGGTGTCTGCTTGGGCGGAGAAGATGCATCCGATAGCTCTACCTTCACATACGATTCATATGCACCACCCAGAGAGGACTCCGGTAGCCATGCTAAGAGGAAAGAGGCGGCTCTGGCATTATTCGAAGAAATGGAGGATGAGGTTCGCGGGCGAGATTCGCCAGCAGGTGTCTTTTGCTGTATGAGGGCTATGAAGCCTGGTATGTTATCTTTTGAGGAAGGTGTAGGATGAACGTAGACCTAGAATCCCCGTGTCAGCTTTTGTACGTTCCGCAGATTTGAACAGTCGCACCTTGCTCTTAGAGAACAAGAGCTTCACTCCTCGACCAGAGCTGCTATGCATGATGGTGTTGTATTCGCCTTCTTCATCGTCGGAGAGATCGTAGAAAGAGGCTGTAGGGGATACAGGAGACTCTGGTGGAGAGTGCGGGGTGGCTGTGGAGGCCATCATCAGCTGTGCAGCGTCATTCGTGGCTTAGGTTCGGTGGATGCCCAGTGTCAAGAAGGCCCCGTCGCTGAGCGAAATGCTTCGAAAGGATTTTGTTTGGGATTCTAGGGTTCAGTAAATGATGAGAAAAGGAACATAGGGACTGCGATCAGGGGAGAAAAGGGGTTGTCGAGTAGAAAGGGCATCGCATAAGGAATGAAAGGCAGCCTGGAGGAGGGGCACAGTGGCGGTGTGCTATGACGACGCCTCGCCTCTCCACGCACTACAGGCAGGGAGAAGCACTTACTACAAGACATGTATTTACTTTCCCTCTGTCAAACGTATCAATATGTAAAGCCATAGACGTCTTTCACTATGCTTATTCTCCTGATCTGTGCTGCAGTACTTTACTGGGGTCCAGAGCTCTGACATCCGCACTCTTCGCATTCCCATCAAACACAAACTCAGATATCAATTTCCCCGTGCCAGGGCCATTTTGGATTCCCCAACACGTATGCCCTGCTGCCATCAACAGTCCTTTCACCCCTGTCTCTCCGATCAAAGGCCCACCACTTGCAACCTGAACGTCTGGCAAATAGCAGGCCTGCCGCGCGGTTACCTCTCCGTCTCGGAGTTCGTCCGAGATCGAGGAAACATAATCGATGATGTCCTGACAGCGCGCATCATCCGTCACCACCTCGTCCGTCGTTTTTGGTAGAGGTACCAACGTATCCCCTTCACCACAGGCATAGGCTTCATTGTTCGGCCGTGCGTAGATTTCAGGACTGACCTCCTTACCGTGCTCGCTTTGAGATTTTAAGAAGGTACCCGTTTGGCCAAAGTTTGACGGAAGACTGATGTCTGTAAATAAAGCATAAGCAGAAATTGGTTCAGACGGTCGTATTGTGACACTATGTGCCCTCAACGCCGATATAGGTGCTGGAGGATAAATGGACCTGGTCCACGGCCCAGCTGAAATAATCGCGTCGGTAGCTGGTATTGTATGAAACTCCGAGGTCTCTTTATCGGTGTATGTCACAGATCGGACTTGACCATCGGATTTATCGATGCTGGAGACAGACCCAAGAATGATACTTGCGCCCTTTTCCTTGGCCAACTCTGCAATTGATGTAGTGAACTGGTATGGATGGACCTGAGCTGTTGTGGATGGATCTCCCATGTTTTTGTACCCCTTTACACTTTCTGCCGCTACCCAATCAAGATCTGATGGGACCCCAGCTGCTCTCAATTTTCCGAGTGCTGCCTTGTCCCTCTTCTGTAGCGATATTGAATCGCAATTCTTTGAATTTCCGTTCTTGAAATTGGCTTGACCCGTAGAACGTCCTTTGGCACTTAGCTGTCCGCAGTGTATCTTCCGGTAGCCCCATCTATCTTCTCCGCCATGTTCCGATGCTAGCTCAGCGTGGAGCTTGTAGCTTAAGGGGACAATGTTCATGGGGTATGCCCATAACGCAAGCAAGCCGCCAGCCTTGCCTGATGCTCCTCCAGCGATTTTGGACGCTTCGAGGAGAGTGATGCGGTGTTTAACAGGATCATAGGATGGATGGCGAGTCAAATAATAGGCGCTAGTACATCCAATTATCCCGCCTCCTTCATGTTGAGTACGTTAGAAGCAGTATAAAAAACAAGGGAGGTGGCGAAAATACCAATTATGACGATGTTGCGCTCAATAGAATGTTCCGACATGGTTAGTTTCCTGGCTTGTGAATTTTGCGCCTTCCAAAACTTCACTGTTGTACCTTTTCTATTCGGAGCCAGATTTTTAAGTCAATTACAGCTTAGATATATATACTCGACTTTGTTGAGAAAACGAGGTTTCCGAGAAAGGCGGCATCTCAGGGAACAGGCAGTCTCAAGCGAATTCCCATTGTGCCGTTGCCGCTAATTTAGTCGCCTGAAGCCTCCTGCTGTGCCTAGAGTTTGCCCCTAAGCAAAGATCTTCGCTGCCAGAGCTGAGGAAGACTCGGACCGAGAGCTGTTGCGTTATAGCCAAGCTGAAAGGTAAGGCAGTATCAATGATTATATCGATACATATCACAAACTGTAATACTGATGATCTCTAGTGCATTAACACCACTCATCAAGGTGCTGGCTTCACAAGGCGAAAACCCCTACTGAGTGGCCAGAAATGGAAACTAATTAGTTAGAGGATACCGAGTAATGAAATCTTTACGTCTGCCTGAATAAGCTGTCTATGCAGGGTGCAAATTCGTGAAGTGAAAGTCGAAAGATTCATCTCCTGGATGCCTGGGTTTGACAGATGCCCAATCCTTTCATCTACATATACGATTGATGAAGCTCAATTATACAACACAACATTGTAATAGCTAACCTCACACTTTGCGAATAGAGCTTCCTATATCTGATTACCTTCAAGGGATGTACTGCTCTACAGTGCACCGGATTCTGCTCGACCTACCTCCAACCTCTTCAAGCTCTTCTTCTTGGGCTCTCTTCAACCGTGCCTTGCATCCTGTCTGACCTCGCTAACAAGCTTCTTCACTGGTTGTACCTCATGACTTTCTCGCCGTGTTCGCTACCCCTTGTGATCTCGTTCGAGCCAGGTCACCGCAATTAGATACTCGACTTCTGCCAGAAACTTCTCTGTTCGCGGTGGTAAGACGGCTCTCTGTGGGTTTCTCCATGTGAATCATCAATGAGCGTTTCTTATTTTGTTCTTCTGAGAGCATCAACTCTTGAATTCTCGATGCAGTCTACTACTCCGTAGCGAGAATGCAATAAATAGATCACCGTTATTGCATCCGGCACTTTCCCTTACATGGATGTTCATACACTCTCTTAGACATTGCTATCTTTATGCCATACGCAATGCGCTACTAGAGTAGAAATGCAAAGCTGTCTGTTGCACTGAAATATCCTCGAGCTGTAAAACGGAAAAACAAACAGCGAACTTCACTTTTAGTCGTAAACGCGAGAATGAGAGATCGATGGTGCAGAAGCTGGAGGTTCATCGCCGCCGTGCAGCATGTGCTACAACCTACGATGAGTGAGGACTGACGCCATACAGAAATTAAAATCTATATTATCTGTATCCAGATGACTGGGCTGATTGGACCTATCTACTCGGAAGTCGGCTACAAAACAGTTCGACCGCGAGATCGAGCATGCCTCGACAGCAATTGAAATCAGCAGAGAGTGTGTACAGAGTCAGAGATGGAGTACTTTAGTCGACGTTAGAGACATTCTCACCTATCCAAGGTTTTCCATGCATCTCAATTTCTTGCAATCCACCAAATTCCCTATTACCACGCAGAAAGATGCAAGAAGCTCAATCCAAAGCTGCGCTATATGCAAGACAGTGCAAGATGCCCCATACTACCATGTGTAGTAATGTTTCTTTTCACGTTCTCTTCAGCCTTGAATAGGATGGAAATTTTGTGCTTCGTAAATGCTCGACTGATGCACAAGGAGGGTTGAGCGAGCCGGGTTTCTAATGCAAAAAACAGAATAGTCTAGGTGGAGAAATGGGCTTTCTACGTTCTGTGAGAAGACCGACTTTGCCCGACGTGATTCGACTTCTCTGAGAAGCCGGATTCCCTGAGGAGTCAGATCCATGATGACAAGTGGCTACAGTGGTTTCGGAGAGGAGGGCAAGATGCACATAGTGTGCTGTAGGTAGTTATCATTGGCACTGCTAAAGAGTGATGGAATGGGTCATCTCGACCAGACTATCATGACCCCGCTGATTTTCACTGTAATGAGAGTACCCTTGCCACCATGCAGATCCTCCGTCCCCTGACCTTGATGTTGAATCGCAATACTTCCTGATATCTCCCCACTGTCAACTTCCTAGACCTCGTAATCGTGTATACTTGATGTTGGATCAAGTTTGTTTGGCATGAATGAAGATAGCCTGCTTTTTATTCACCCACCTTTTCATAACGAGTCCAAGTACAGTGCTTACACCATCCCCATTCAGGTTCAAAATGAGTTATCCATCGATCCTTAGAGCCGCACCAGGGATCACACTCCTTAGATACGCAGCACCGAGCTCCGTAAGCGATACAGTATGAAGCTGTAGGTATTTAGTTTTGAACGCTTCCAAGTGTCCGGAGTGACCCACCATCAGTCCCAATCTTCGAGACTTCTTCGATGGGGGCTTGGTCATGTTCAGGAGGGGCTTCGAAGATCGTCTCTGCCTTATCACAGCATTGGTAATATTCCTGAGGGGAGAGAGCTGTGAGCATTCTTCCCATAGGCTGAGAACGAGGTTACTACTGACACCAACTTTGCTAAGAACCTGAGAGGAGGATCGCTAATTGACAGTCCAGCCAGTGTGTTGATAAACATACCATGCCTGTGAGACAGTCGTGCTTTTCTTTGATGGTCACACCTAAGCAAGTCCCCCAGTCATGCGTTTTTGGTTGATCATCACCATCCAATCGGATATTGATGGCCAAATTGACGTTGGGGTCAGGCTGAGAGAGTGCTGAAGCCAGCGCCGCAAAGAGGAAGGCATCAGCCAAGATAGTAGCGAAGATTTACATCTTGTGGAAAAGATGAGCCTTCGCGAGGAAATCTGTGGATGAGGGCTATGAGAATACTCTGTAAGTTGAACAGACGTGGAAGGATGGCGAGTGAGGCATATCTTGGGGGCCCAAGTTGGTCTAAATGCTTTCGAACGGGTCATTGCCCAAAATCAAGGAACCATTCTTCAAGCTTCGGGCGGCACATTCTCCTCTTCATGAAAGGAAACCATTTTGGTTGATCCGAATTCTTGCGTGGATACACACCGCCAGGGTTGACAAATGCATTGTGTATGTATTGAAGATTGGATGGCTATGTTCGGGGCCACCAATGCGAAAGTCGAAGCATTTAGGTGTGTTGCTGGAGGATTTTGATGATATTGTAGAAATCAACGAGAGCAAGTAAGGAGCATGGGAATCGTGGTGGTCGAGACATATTCTAAAGACCAGCCAATGAGCACTATTTTGAGCAGTAAAATAGGCCATGTGCACAGCATATTTGCATCGTAGTTTTGGCCAACTTGTGACTCTGACTTCTTTCGATGTGGGATTAGATTGTTCACTTCTATAGAATACGGAATTCGTGCCTGTTGAATGTATAGCCCGCAGTCTACAATAGTAAACCAAAGAGCATGTTCGTACTCCCCTGCACTATTCCGCATTACATCGAATTTTCATTGTAGCCGTTAGCCGGACCGCACTTGAACAAGGGTCTTTTATCAAACTTGCGGCCAAATCGCACTGCCTAGAACAATTCTCTAAAACCGTTACCTTCCAATGAAAGTACATAGGTACTCATGAGAATGTTCGGACAGCTAATGTCGATGAAGGTCGATCGCCGAGATGAGTAACTATATTTAGGTAAACAGACCGAAAATGTGATATGGAGATGTAGATCGGCTTTCCTCAGCCACCAGCAGATTCTATACTTGGGATTCGTGCATTAGTGTGTTTCGTCACAACATTAGGATAACGGCCTTCGTATCCGCCAATCGAGTATCGACCATGATATATACCGGCTGCAGAGGAGTATGTTCACGGAGGAGTGCCGTGGTACCGAACACAAACAGTATATACTCACGAGTGATTGCACCGCTTGCACCCCTCACCATGTTCCACTACAAGCCTACTCAACGCCCAGATGATTGTCTCCATTATCGGCACGTGCAGAAAGCTGACTTCACGATAGTTGAAAATCACGCACACCAGATTTGCTGAATGAGGTGCAACTCGTGGAGGTCGGAATAAGCTGGACAAGCCACTAACTAGAGACGATCCCCTAATTTCGCCTTCTCCAATCATCAAAAAAGGATAAATTCTCTCCTACACTTAGGCTAATCAGCTGCCCAAAATTCATGTTTGGGCCGGAGTATCTCAGGGAGAGTCAATATAGGAGAAGAACCACTTTTGGTGAATGGACAAGGCAAAACAGCCTACCCCACGTATGTCGGGCGGACTGTCTTTCTAAAGTCGGTTTGGCGAAAGAAGAATGAATGAAGAGGCACTTGCTTAGACGTATCCGCGGCGCCGTTCTCTTACGACGCCTGGTGCTCGAAGGCGGCAAAGATAATCGCCAAATGTGGGCTTTTGTGGGGGCTCAGACCGAAGCGTATTAGAAGTAAGCGCCGGAAGGTCGTTGGTGGCCTTCTACTGTGATTGAATCATTTCGGGCGGCCAGACCTGCGCCTTTGTTGTTGGCGTACGCACAAGACTCTGCCGGATTGATCCTCTGCATCAATTGGGTCCGAGGCTTATGGAATGGGGGATATCCTCAATTTTGATTGGCTTAGACTCTCGCTGACTGTACAGCTCCACATAGAGCTCAAGGCCATCGTGCCTCAAGTGCAGGTGGAGAATTGTGATTCAAATGTGAAGTTGGAGAAGCGAAGGAAGAGGATCGATCATGTACGCTTGTGGGTCGCGCCCACAGTGGCGTGACTTACTAGGCTTTACTTCTAATCGGCAGCTTGAACGGAGTATAGTGGGTACAAAAAATGAGACGCTTGTTTGTAGGTGGCAAGGCAGAAATTTCCATATATATAAGCGGAACAATTCCGATCAAGATCGATGGCGCGCGGCTAACCTTCCTACATTGTTTTTTTTTGGTTGTACTCCTCAGCAGCGAGTGCACCACTGCACGTCATCATTAAAGTACCATCCCTGTCCATCGCCATGCTACTTTGCATATGTTTGCCTCGGTCAAAATGCAGACTTCCCGACTGACCCCTAAGCTGGTAGCCAAGCCGTGCTCACACCAGAATCTCAAAGCAAGAGTTTGTGCCAGTATTTTTACTACACGAGCAACCTTACTGAGATCCCCTAGTATCCAGTCGAGTCAGTATCGGACCCTCTAAGCTCCGAACAGATACTTACCGAAATCTAGTGAGAACGGCAATGACAGTGCTCCTACTGTCGCAAGATGGCGAAACAGCCTCGTAAGTACCAATCTCTACAATAGCGCCTAGAAGGGCTCCCCTTAGCAGCTTGTTTCTGACATGATGGCTCTCTTAGACGGCTCTCTCCCAGCACCAAAACCTGTAGGTGTATCTACTGTCATATCTTTACCATCCACAGAGGTTGTTGGGCAATGAAACATGTCACACGCGTTTCCACACTCTCGAGACAAGCCCTGCTACGCATACATCTAGCTTGGAACAGTCTTGCTGACACTGGAGTAGCCTTTTTGTTGCATACGTTGACCAAGTCCATGTGCTCAGGCCGACTTTTCCACTTCAACACCTCCTAAGCAAGCCAGAGTTGGTCATTAAAGTCGCCAATTCTAACACTTCTCTTCGAGGACACATAGACATAAGTCGACCACACGCAGTCAATCAGTTGATAATTGGCAATCTCGGAAACCAGGAAGTATTACTAGTCTCTTGTGATGATGGCGATGCGATCGGGTATGAAGTCCGAGAAATCCAAAAAGCAACTGAAGAGCAGAAAGGCTCCACGTCCAAGTGTGATGTCACCCCTTTTTTCCTGGAGAATATGGGTAACAGCTGTTGGGGTCTGGCAATTCATACGGCTGCTCGATTGATTGCGGCGAGCGCCAATGGTGGCCGAATCATAGTCTTTGCGTTCGCTCTGACTGGGCCACAATCTTTGGAAAAGACGTCGCGACAGCGTGACCGTGAAGATGCCATTACGACCAAAGTATGTGGCAAGATACTTGGAGCCCGCCTTTCTCCATTATGGCGCGTTGTAAGAGCCGAACACTTGAGGCAGCCTCTCAAATTACGCTACCTTCTGAATATTGCATTTGAACTCAAAGGTCATCACGAAAATATACCAAACATCTCTTTCTTCAACCAAGATAATCGCAAGGAAATCTATTTAGCAAGCACTGATGTCGATGGCTGGGTCTGCGTCCACAGCGTATGGGAGCAGATGCTTCTTTTCCGTCGCAGAGTAGGTATGTGCTCCGTAAGACTGCCGAATGTGAACGCTACTAAGGCGAGGATAGCAGGGTCCTGCGGCTGGGGGGTAATATGCCTGGACCCTCGCTCTTCATGCTCAACTGGCAATGACGAGGAGACTTACGGTTGCCCTGCACCCAACGCGCCCAAAGTGAGCCAAGTTGACCGGATCGACAACTCCGGATGTATTGCAACAATCAAAGACTTCTCTTTGTATCACCCAAGATGGCCCGAACATGCACCAGCTCCGAGCACAAATATCGCCGAAGATATTATGAGTGAAGCACTAAGCGATGAGGAATCCAGTGAAGACTGCGAGAATGACGGCCCAGAACAAACAGTTTTGTCGGATGAGGACACACTCTCTGACGCCACGGGTAAGCTCAATGATCTCATAGGTCTCATCCCAAATTTCAACCCTACTGAGCATGATACACTAATGCAAGTCTTCAGATCCAATTATCCCGCCCGCCTTGCCTTATCCACTTCATGAGACTGGTGGGTCTTCTGCTGCGCTACGTGGCATACATGACTTACACAGATTGCAGAGGGTCTGAGTGTCGGTCAAAGTCTTCATGACCTAAAGCTTTCACTGCGGCATCGCTATTCAGACTCCGATCTCTCCGATCTGGGTCCAGCAAGTCAAGACGGTCGAAAAATTCTGCCTTTGAATCTCCTCGTCACGGGAGAAACATCCATCGTACTAATGGAGGGCGCAGGCCTATGCAAAGAGGGAAACCATTTCTTCCGCTCAGAAGTGTATTGTAAGTACGAGTTAAACTCAGTCTTAATATCTGAGCTACAAACAGTGTTTTGTAATTTCGATATAGTTCCACCAAGACAAAGCTCTAGCTGGTAGAAAGTCTCCTAAAGCTATTATTTGATGCAGTCTACGCTTCCATATGTTAAAGCACGTAAATCTATGCTGACTCGAATATTACATAGGTCAGAGAGCCGGTCGCCAATGCATGCCGCCTGAATTGATTATTCTGGACAAAAATGAGCACCTTAACATGATACACCATGTTCCTGAATTGGGTGTTGTTGCCGTAGGAAACCAGGCCGGGCGGGTCATTCTCCTGACTTTGACCCGCTGTGCTCCTCCCGCTTTAGAGCGTCACGGATTCAAGATCGAAGCGATTGTGCCTTACAGGTCGGAAGAAGCCCGAGGATGTAGACCCGAAGAACCACTGATGGGCATCGCAATTAGTCCAATTCAAGGCCAAAACACCAAAGAGTGCTCGCCGAACACACCAACATCGACTGATGATAAGATTGGGAGGAGATTGGTTGGGATGGAAAGCCGATACCGATTACTTCTGATCTACCAGGATCATACGGTGTTGAGCTACATCATCTCCCGTCCAATCCCAGATGAGCCTCTACTAGTTTTGTGAATGGTAGACGCATGCTTCCATGTCCATGCATACGACGCGTGAACGAGCCGATCATACCGAGAGGAACGGGGGATGACTGAATGGAATGGGAGCGATTCGGATTTCTTGAGAGACTAGGTTTTGTTCATGTGAGGCAAGTAATCCTATGGGCAATTGATTAGTAATACTGACAGTACTTTAGAGACTCAGGGCCATGCTATTTTGGCACGGCCGAAAAATCCACATGCTCGAATATATACATGGCAGTCGGATACTAAGTCTGCGACCGATGCCGAATTACCTTGACCAAGAGGCTATATCTCATATACTTTACAGAACGTATAGTGGAGAAAAGCACTCTCAATGTGAATGGCTATGAGCACACAAATCGTTGAATGATTCAGTAAATACAATACCGTAATACTTGTGGACCTACTACTTCCACCCTATTTTCTTAACCAAAGGCTCGGAATCGCCTAGCGTTAGGGCCAAACAAACAACACGCTATTGACGTCGAGTGTAATTCCCATCGTGCTCCCTCAACTTCACACACCCAATATCACTCTCCACCCCCAATCTTGCAGGCAAGATGGAGAACACTCCACTTGCCTCACTATCTCTTACACATGTCCACTACGTAACCCACCCTCTCTCAATCCTCCCACCCCCAATTCCTCAGCCCCACTCCCTCCCTTCCCACCCCCAAACCACCACCTCCCCCTTCACCACCCCAAAGAAACCCAACAAAGTAACACTTCCCCCCCCCC
>JAABUQ010006667.1_pt1 | contig 17300 bp, 21 predicted proteins | sample 5560001 | NCBI WGS metagenome assembly JAABUQ01 (sample SAMN10711888, study PRJNA513371) | rock metagenome | isolation source: Antarctica rocks | place: Antarctica: Victoria Land, Finger Mt nord | collected 2015-12-18
TTGCAGAATCCCATATCGATTCCATGATCAATGCTCGACATAAGCGCAAGCAGAAGATGCAATGGACGAGAGAAGGGGCTCATAATGTCTTGCAAATTAGAGCGAGTATGGTAAGTAATGAATGGGGGGAGAAATGGCTAGAGTTAGTATTGACTAATTTAGAGAAAGCTGCTTAATAATTTACTTCCTTCATCATAATCTAATACGCTTCCGTATTCCGGTGGCTCTCAACTCTATACAGACACAAGTAGCCAAAGCGCGATCACCAGCGTGATTTGTGAAGCTCAACAGCCTGGAACGAGCCCCCCAGCAATTCCTATCCTGACTGGAACAGCCACGAATGGTACGATTCAATGTGGGGCGAACGAGAATCAAGTCAAGTGAGCAAGCAACAGCTAATCTTTAGCGACATCAGGTCAACGACATTTAAAATTCGACTGAAACGACCCTTTGCCCTTGCCGGAGGCACGTTCGAGAGATTGGTGGAACTGAGGTGTCTGGACGATGCTATCGAGTGGGTTGGCATGATGGGTTATACGATTGCTGAGATTGATAAAATTTCCTTTCAGCAGCCAGACGATAGTTGGCATTGCTTTACCGCTAAAGAGATTGAAGCGGCGATCGTTGCCTACTACCGTGGAATTAGAAAGGAGCTAGATGAAGAAAGTCGAACTCAGCCAGCGAGTGGAGTTGGTCCACCCAAAATTGAGCAGCTATTCCTCATCCTCATCGGTGACTTCAGGTTATCAAAGTTTGTTGATCACACCGCTGGTTATGCAATTAGAGGACATCTATCAGTTTTTTCAAAATCCGCCGCCGACTTTTTTAGTTCAGGAGCAAGCCGTGTGTTATGTCTTATCAGTCTTGCTCCAGGAAGACTCTTACGGCACAGAGCTGATTGAGCGAGTGGAAAGGGAATACCCAAACTATCGGCTATCTGATACTATCCTCTACACCGTCATCAAATTTCTGGAAGACGAACGAGTGATTGCTAGCTACTGGCAAAAAATGGAAGGGCGCGGACGCCCACGGCGGATGTATCGGGTTAATCTTCAATGGCTAAGGGTCGCTCAGGAACTGGCGCGGCTGTGGCGGGAATCCGCAAAGCCAATCTCAGCCAAGTTACCGTCCACTAAGGTCTGATCTTGGAGTGGCAATTGTTGCTCAGGAGGCAACCGCTGTTTCAGCCTTGTCTCCTTCTTCCCCCAGATGCTTGAGACGAATCTGCTTCCGCCCTAATGAAATCTCAAACTCATCTCCGGGTTTGAGACCTAGCTGTTTTGTATAAGCTGCACCAATCAGTAATTGACCGTTCGATTGGACTGTAATTCGATAGCTAGCAGCGCGTCCACTACGTCCACTAGTTGAGGTTTTACTGCCCAGGTCGATGTCCTCAGCCTCAATTAAGGCATTTAGAAACTGCATCATATTGACGCGCTCGATTCCGTTTTTGGTAGTGGTAATATAGCCACAAGCTTTAGCCTTTTCTTCCTTACTGAGATTGCCCAGCTCCTTAACTTTATTAATGAGTTCTTCACCTGTTAACGATTCACTCTTTTTCGGCTCAGTCCTTTTTTGTTCAGTTTCCTTTTGTTTGGTCTGTTTCTGTTCAGTCTTTTTCTGTCTTGCCATTAACTTTTTGCTGGGGAGTGGAAATGGAAAAGTGGTCAACCCATATCTATCTTAATATTGAAAAATTTGCAAGTCGATCGCTGATTCTTTCATTTCTTTGTTTTAAAGTTTGGTTTAAACACTGTTTTCATCCTACTATCCTCCTAACTCCAACAACTCTCCACTAATACCAATTGCCCAATCAGACATTTCCTTTGCGTGAGAGCGAGTTTCTCTTACGCAATCCTTGACAAAATTAAGAGACTTAGGCTATGGTAGTCTTGTATTCCAATTGATAAAATCAGGAGATTCGCGCTCCAGCCTCCTCGATTGTAAAATACTTAACTGCTGATTTAGCTTGACCATCTGACCAGTAGTTTAGCTGTGATGGGCTGCTAGAGACGACACCAAGAGTGAGCTTTAGCAGCCTGGGTAAGCAGGGTAAGTGCGTCTGAAATTAAATTGGACAGAGAATATTCACTGAAATCCCATGCCTTGCTGGTGTGGAATTTTTGTGTGTGGCGTCGCTAATCCCGGCAAAATTTGGCTGAGCAAGGTATACTGCTTGCCTTTCTTTAGCTACCGCGAACTGATAAAGTCTTGTTCAACTAATTCCTTCAAGAACATCATCTGAAGTGGCTGTTTACTTGTCGGTTTGCTCTGCTCCTTTTTGGGAACAGTTAAAAGCTGATTGGTAATTTTTGCGTTCAGCTTTCGCGAAGCTCTGCCTCCCTTGAAGCGCTATCGCGAACACTTACGTTCCTGAGTTCAATTAGGTTAAGAAAAATGAAGAAGAACTTAGTTTACATCAGTCTGGGGCTGTTGACTACCGCTATGGCATTATTGCCTCTTCAGAATCAGCACACTTCGGTAGCTCAAGCCGAGACTACTCAACTAACTGAGTTGATTACTGCTGGTAGCCAGTATTACAACTACGATGCCAACACGGGGCAGTTGTTGAGTTCAGGCTTTTTAGTTGGTGTACCGCGCTATATAGCTCCCTGTGGCGGTAAATTTGCCTGTGCAACACTTCAAACTCGTGCTTTTGTAACCCTTAGCGGTCAACCGATTGAATCAATTACTGCTGAAGGCTATTATTACAACTACGATGCCAACACGGGTCAGTTGCTGAGTTCGGGCTATACGTTTGATATACCACGTTATGCTCAAGGGCCTTGTCAGGGTCAACCCAGTTGCAAGTTTGATACTCGGACTTTCGCGACCGTTAATGGTCAACTGACAGAATCAATTACTGCTAATGGTCAGTATTGGAACTACAATGCCAACACGGGCCAGTTACTGAGTACAGGGAATTTGCTCGATGTCTCGCGCTATGCTCAAGGGCCTTGCCAAGGTCAAACCAGTTGCAAGTTTGATACTCGGACTTTTGTGACTTTTAATGGTCAACTGACAGAATCAATTACTGCTAATGGTCAGTATTGGAACTACAACGCCAACACGGGTCAGTTGCTGAGTACAGGCAATTTGCTCGATGTCCCACGCTATGCTCAAGGGCCTTGTAGTGGTCAACCCTCTGGAACCTGTACTTTCACAACTCGTAGTTTTGCATCCACGCCCACCTCCCCCTCAACCAAATGATGAGACAAAGACCGGCAATCGCCCTGGGTTAAGCACAGTTGGGCAGTGGCTCCAAAGCAACCTGGCTAGCTTGGGAAGCCGGTTAGCGCAGTTGTTTTGCTCACTGAAAAGAGGCTAGGAGTTGGAAGTTGGGAGTTAGGGGTTAGGGGTTAGGAAAAGAAAAAGAAAAACCTAACCCCTAATCTTTCTGAAAGGCCGCTCAGTGCTCCATCTCCAGAAAGGTATTTAGACGCTTCACGAGGTGGGTCAGTCGAGTCCATTTTTCTAAGTGCGGGGTTCCTGTCAGAACCTCGCAAACCCTCTGTTTGTCACGATCGAGTACAGCCTTTACTAGCTCCTCTGAACCACCATTTGGTAGTAGCTTGCTGAGGACTAAATCAACAAGAAGGCAGAAGGAACTTCTGCCTTCTTGTTGAAAGGGGAGGGCTTGTCTCCCTCTTTAATTGCAAATTGCGAATTGTTCTGTCACTCAATCCCTCCCAGGGGTTGGGCTATTTCCCCTGCGGTTAGTCTAAACTTCAGATTCGGATCTACGCTATGAATCGGCATTTACCCTCACTCGATGGCATCCGTGCTGTTTCCTTCCTGCTCGTGTTTGCAGCCCATGCAGGACTGGAAAAATTTGTACCTGGTGGCTTCGGCGTCACGATATTCTTTTTTCTCAGCGGCTACCTGATCACAACACTGCTGAGAATAGAGTTTAACAAAACCAAAACGTTGAGCTTCAAGCGTTTTTACCTACGTCGCGCACTGCGTATCCTGCCAACGTTCTATTTAGTATTGGGTATCGCAGTGCTGCTCACCCAATTCCATATCTTGCCGGGAGAGCTTCACTGGACTGGAGTGATTGCCCTATTTCTGAGTTTTTCGAATTATTGGAGAATTTTTCAGGATGGAGTGGGGCAGCCCTTTGGCACTGGTGTCTATTGGTCTCTAGCAGTTGAGGAGCACTTCTACCTGGTATTCCCCTGGCTCTACCTAATGCTACAGCGACGCCTTCAGACCGCTCCACGCCAACAGGCACTTGTCCTTTGGGCTATCTGTGCCGCCATTTTTGTGTGGCGCTGCATACTCGTGTACGGATTTCACACTTTAGAGAACTGGACTTCCTACGCCACCGATACTCGCGCAGATTCGATCCTCTTTGGGTGCGCACTGGCGGTCTACGGCAACCCTGCCCTCGATCCTAAAGGTCAAGTGTCCGAACGTACATGGAAATATCTCCTCCTCCCCTTGGGGCTTGCTGGTTTGTTATTTAGCTTGATGTTTCGAGATCCGCTTTTTCGCGAAACGTTTCGCTACAGCCTTCAAGGCATCTCATTATATCCGGTGTTTATCGTTGCATTACGCTATCCCCACTGGGGAGTGTTTCGTATCCTTAATATTAACTGGGTGAGCTTTCTGGGCGTGCTTTCCTACCCTCTCTACCTTCTGCACTATATGGTTATCTACATCGTCAAGTCCCATCTGCCGGTGGTGCATCCGCTCGGACAAGCAGTCTTAGCTTTTGGGCTCTCAGTGCTTCTTGCATGGGGTATCTACCAACTTGTCGAAAAACCGTGTGTGAAGCTCCGCAAGCAGCTCTCTAGCACCGAAATCCAAGCTGCGCCTAGACTGTGGATAGAAACTAGGGGGCTGAAACGCTGATAAATCTGTCAGTACAAGTCAAAAGCGGAGCCGGAGACGCTCCGCCTCCGGTCAAAAGTCAGAAGTCAAAAGTGAAGAACCCCATGAGTAAACTCACTCTTCTTGAATATGGAAGTCTTGTTTCTCGCTGCCAGCAGTCTCGAAACAAATGTTTTTAGCTCTCCATAAAAAAGTTCAGGAACTTGTACTGTTTTTTTTGACTTTTGACTTTTGACTTCGAGCGCAGCGAGGGTCACCCCCTGTAAATGAATAGGTTTCAAGAGGAAAATTTTGTAATGAAAAGAAGCATTCTTGTGGTGCTAGCCTTGCTGTTTGTACTGAGTCTAACAGCAGCTAGGATCGACAAAACAGATAATTCGTTTTTCCTTCACAATGGCGATACTGTTGTTTTCTACGGTGACTCAATTACAGAGCAACAGATGTACGGACGCGACATTGAAAACTACGTCGTTACCCACTATCCTGATTGGCACGTTAAATTTATCAACTCAGGATGGGGCGGAGATTACGTTACCGGCGGTGGCGGTGGCTCAATTGAAACGCGACTCAAGCGAGACGTGCTGCCTTACAAACCGACCGTTGTGACAATCTTGCTAGGTATGAATGACGGTGAGTATCACGCCTACGACGAGGGAACCTTTCAACGCTTCGCTAAAGGGTTGATTCACATCGTGGACGAGTTGAAGCAAACTTTGCCAAAAGCGCGTCTTACCCTGTTAACACCATCTATGTTCGACAAAGATGTCAGTGTTAAAGGTCCCGCAGTTAGCACGTATAACGAGGTTTTAATCAGGTACGGCGAGTTCATCAAGCAGCTCGGCACTAAGCGTGGCATCTCTGTTGTGGATTTGAACGCCCCAATGGTTACTGCCACCTTGAAAGGTCGCCAATTAGACCCTCATTTTGCCTTATCTGGTGATGGCATCCACCCAAATGAAATCGGGCATACGATCATAGCCGCTGCCGTACTCTCGGCTTGGCACGCCAAGCCGAACATTACTGATGTTACATTGGAGCCGGGCAAGTCAGTTACCATCACTCCTCCCCTGCTTTGGCCTCTTCTCATCAACTCGACGAAGGCTTTTGCTGTGTCACCCCTGCCTGGTGCATTAGACGTTTTTCGTGTCCATGCAACCAAATTATCTGCTGGTAACAACTACACACTGGCTCTAGATGGCAAAGATATTGGGACGCTGACGACCGAACAGCTGGTCAATGGGCTAGACATGCGGCAATACCCTCAGCTGCCTCTGAACCAACAGACACAACAAATATTCCAAATTACTGAGGAACGTACTGAAAAGTGGCACGGTTTTTTCAATGGGGAGCAAGTCGGTATTGCCTCTAAAAGCGACCTTCCCACCAAGGTCGAGATAAATGCACTGCTGGCTATTGACGGTTGGTTGGACGCATGGCGCTCCAAAGCATATGATATCGCTCAGCCCAAGCCACATACATTCTCCCTACGGTCAACGACCCTTTGAGGGCAGAAAGTATACCAGAGAAGCTCCTCAGGTAGCAGTCATGCTCGTCAATACTTCTCGGTTAAGGCTGAAATTGATAAATTACAGGCACTACTAGATTCAGCACCTATTCCATGCAACTGCGAGAATTCACCCTGATTACACCCACGATTGAATAGTAACTCAACCGAGTCAAAACTTAAAGATGACGACGGACGCTCCCACAGGTGCTGCTTTAGTAGCTCTCGGTTTTTCCTGCCAGGCCGCCTCATAAGAAGGGAAAACTCGGGCGGCACCTTTGGCTGGAATCCAAGTGCTGCCTTCCCAGTACAAAAGGGGTGCATTGCTGACTGCTGCCAGATAAAACCGCTGCTTGCTGCTTGTATCTGTCATTGGAGGTCTTTCTAAAACTTGGGTCATGATTTACCTCCGGCTTCCATGCGCTTCTGGTGGGGTTAATGACATCCAGAATGAATCCAGGGTCAAACAGTTGCTCCATTGTATCTAGCTACTGGAATTTTGACCAATTGCGCGTAGATGATTGGTTGTGCGAATTCGACAATTTGGCTCCAGACGACTAGTAAACAGCCTCTGGCATTTGGCACGGTTTGGAGTTGCTACGAGTGATTTCCATTGTCAACGGTTCTGCTAAGGGCGAACCGAGGTCTACAATTGTAGACCTGGCGAGTCACCTGAATCCGCGTCGCACTCGATGAGCCCGTAGCCAATCGATTAAATCTGGTGTTCTCGATAAAATAAGTAGAGTTTCACCCAACTCTTCTACCGGCTAAATGGGGTAAGATCACCGAAGCTGACGTTTGCCGCCACATACCGTCTAAAACCCTTGCCGTGCAAGAGATTTGAAAAAGAATGTCGTTCTTCACGCTTCAGGTCGCATGTAGTACGCTACTACAGTGTCAATTGACCTTAGGCTTTCTGGTACAGAGTTTAGCAACGTAGCCATAAGGGTTTCAGGTTACAAAAATCGGTAGACTTCAAATGGTACAGCCTTAATGTGTTAAGTAAGTCCGCCAAAGCCTTCGCCAACGGTTGAAAGTGAGATTTTTTCTAGAAACTTTACACGGCAAGGCTTTTGAGAGTTAAGTGGCGGCAAATGATAGGCTCGCTGATCCCACCCCTAAATGGTTTGAGGAACTAACCAGTGAGAAGGTAGCCACAAGTCCCGTAGCCCTCACCGAACCTGGATATTGAATTTACCGATCTTTTTTGGCTGTGACTCGGTTTTGGCAGCAGATGGTCTTGCCAAGGGATCGGGTTTCTCTGTCGGCTTGGTCTCCGCTGAGGAATCTTTAGTCTCCGTTTTCGTCTCCGTTTTCGCCCCGGATGCGTTCGTCATCTCGCTCTGTTGTGCAGCCGGTGCCTCAGTAGCTTCTGCCTCCACCTGTTTAGCTGGCTCGCCCTCGCGGACCTTGCGCTCAAATATAGCGGTTTTCGTTAGGGTGGTGTACACTTGAGATAGGCAAAGTTTTTGACTAGCTACGGTAACGATGAAAGCATACTCCCTCGATCTGCGTCAAAGAATTATTAATGCGCATAACAACAGAGAAAATTCAGTACGCCAATTAGCCGCGCGATTTCAGGTCAGCGCTAACTTTGTGCAGAAGTTGATCAGGCGATATCATAACGAAGGGACGCTAGAACCTAAACCTCATGGTGGGGGCTCAGTGCCAAAACTAGCAAATCATTTGAGCCTAGTGCAGCAACTAGTCGAAGAAGACAATGATGCGACATTGGCAGAGTTATGCGAGCGCCTAGAGCAACGTACAGAGGTACGCGTGAGCCAAAGTACTTTATTCCGGGTGTTGCAGCAGCTCGAACTGACGCGAAAAAAAAAACCTTCCATGCAACCCAAGCAACAAGTGAGCGGGTGCAACATCTGCGAAGGGAATACTGGGAACTCATCCAGGATGTGCGCCCTGAAGACTTAGTTTTTATTGACGAAACCGGAATGAATCTGGCGATGACTCGCTTATATGGTCGTGCCCTAGAAGGTCAGCGGGCTTATGGCGAGCGGCCTTACCTTCGGGGTAAGAACGTCACACTGATTGGAGCATTAGGATTAACTGGTTTTGTCGCCGCTTGGACGACGGATGGAGGCATTAATGGCGATGCTTTTATCGGCTTTGTCGAACAAATTTTAGTCCCCAACCTCTGGCCAGGCGCATGTGTTATTATGGATAATCTTCCGGCGCATAAAGTCGAAGAAGTTCGCCCAGCTATCGAAGCTGTTGGGGCAAGATTAGTCTATTTATCTCCTTATTCTCCTGATTTTAGTCCGATTGAAAACTGTTGGTCTAAGCTGAAGCAATATTTACGTTCTGTTGCCGCACGAACCCGAGATGATTTGGATCAAGCGATTAGTGATGCCATGAACCTTGTGATAATTGAAGATATCCGTAATTGGTTTACTCATTGCTGCTATTGTACATTACCCGTTTGAAAACCGCTATACTTGGATGTTTGGCTGCTCTAGGACAAATCCGTTTTTCGTAACCGCTCCCATCTGACCGGCGATCGCCGCTACCCATTGGGGATAAGTCGCACTTGCTGTCTCCAGTTTGTTCCACAGTTTTTGCTTCACGGAAATTCGCACCACCCGCCCATTGCAGTCAACCTTGAAGTGACACTGACCGTTGGCTTTCGTGACTTGGGGTAGGGTATTAAGCTTGATCGTCAGTTCTAATTTGCCAATCACTGGTGTTAGTTCCTCCCAACAGATATCTTCAGAGGTTGTTGCTGGCTCGGATTCAATTTGAGGTTCTCCTGGCTGCTGCTTTTTGGGCTTCGATTTCCGAGTTTTCTCTAGTCGTGGAGGGGAAGGGAATGGTCCCTCCGCTGCCAGAATCTTAAAAATGCCATCAACTAATTCCGCTTTGAGCTGCCAAAAAGCTTCGTCTGGAGGCGGTGCCGATTCCCAACTGATGGGCAGCGCTCGCGGTCGCCGATTGAACCTGTTGAGCCCGCTGGCGTCGGCATTACGCCAAATTCGAAGTTCCCCTGGCTCAATCCAGTCACCCTGGAGAGTAAACTTTCCCTGCCCGATTTGGGGTTGGTCAACAAGTGTTACGACCCGGAAACTCAACTCTTGCTTGATGAATTGTGGGTACACTCGCCAATAGAGTTGCTGACCCTGATATTTTTTCTGATATTTCTTGGTAATTCTGAGCGGAACGGATGCCGGGTATTGCTCTTCTCCAGTTTGCAGAAACTTAGTGCCATCTTCTGCTACTACCAGGGTGGCTTGCAACTCCCCAATTGCTTGATAAAAGTGCTGTGCTTCAGACATTCCTGTTTCGAGTGCTAGCTTGAATTAGCTGACACGGATTTAGGCTTCACCTGATGAGGCTTGCAGCCAATCTGTTAAATCCTGTGCTAAGGAGAAATCCAGCAGTGCTTCACCCAATTCTTCTAGTTGTGCCACGGGAAGCTGTTGAATCTGTGCTCGCACCTCTGGAGCTACCTGACCCAATCGACGTGCTAGCAGACGCAAAACTATGGTTGCTGCTTCTTGCTGTCTGCCTTCCTGTCTGCCTTCCTGTCTGCCTTCCTGCTTGGCTTCTTGCTGGATTTCTTGATAGATCACTGACTCCCGCATGAGTTCCTCCCTTAGAAACCGCCGAATTAAGTCCTTGTCAAACTTTAACCCTGCCAAGATCTCAGTATAGGCCGAGATCTCCCGCTACTGCTGCGGTGCGTCAATTAGCTCCACTTGAGCCGCTACTTGCTGTAACAGAGATGTCGGTGCATCTGTCCTTGCCAAGACTGCCAATGGTAGCAGAGCTGGATTAGCTAGCAGTGGCGTTGGGTCTTGCTCCCAGATCCGCACCACTCGGTATCGGTGCACTGTATTCCCTACAGCAAATTCCTCCGTGAAGACAACCTCAGAGTTCGTGGGTTTCAAGAAGATGACGACCTGCTCGATGGTACAACGGTGTTGTCGGTACAATCTCACCCAGTAATCCAGTAGCCGCAAAGGGAGAGGTGGGTTAGATTGAGGCTCGGTTTGGAACTCAATGTGCAGGATTTGACCGAGCTGGGGAAGGAAATAAACGGCGTCAGAGCGAACGGGCTCTAGACTCAGCTCAGTCGGCAGTAGTTCGATATCCTCTGCATCGACAGCCAGCAGCCATTGGACGAGGGCAGAGGGATATTCAGCAGCGAGGCGTTTAAGGACGTTATCGTAGGACAAGAGGTTTTAGGCGCTTCCAATCTCTAACAGTATTGTGACTGGTTTCAGCAGCGACAGATTAAGGAAGCTTTAACCACTGCGATCGCAGTTGTCTCGTTTGCGGTCATAATTGTCTCATTGTCAATGTGCAGATTAACTCCAGAAACAGTGGTGATTGCCTGTGCCAACTGAGGCCATGTAACCGTTCACGGGGGGGTACATCATGCGCATAAAGTTCAAAGCCTTGCTAAGCAAAAGCTTTGGAGTGTATGCGCATAAAACCATCGTCCATAAAATGTCTATTAGACAATTGGCAGACCCGTATAGCACTTTTAACTACTCACAATTATCAGGGGGAAATCAAATCTAGACTGGTTTTCGTACTGATTACGTGTGATTTCATATCAGACATTTTTTTGACCCCCCCTGAACGGTTACTGATGCCTTTAGCGATAGAAGTGCATTCCGATCAATAGCTATCAGGATTCTCAACCATAGTTAGGGATGGTTACTGGACTTAGCATTCTTGTTCATCATCAAATGCCACCGTTATAACGCCGAAGAACGAGCTGATTATTCCTACTGGAAACAGCAGCCACCAAAAATTAACAATTGCTTGTTCTACTGCATTCAGTTGAATCGGAATTGTTTGGGGGACATTGTAATCAGTTCCTAGATTGGTCCCGAAAATATTAGTGAGCTTGATTTCTGCAAAATCCCGGAGTGATTTTAAAGCAATTTCTTCTGCCTGGAGTTTTTTCAGAGGAGAAGCCGCAGATTTTTCCACTTGCTCTGCTAAGGCTAGCTGATGATTAACTCCTAACATTCCTGAAAACCAATTGTTAAAATCTTCTCCGGCCTCTTCTGCTAAAGGATGCACTTTTACATACTTGTCTAGCTCGGTAGTGGCGTCGTTTAATTGCTGAAAAGCTATATCTACTCTGTTACTAGTGGTCGCAGTAACAAACCGTTTGCGGATTTCGCTCAGTACGACTACCTGGTTTGGGTCGAAAAAACTGGTTGGAGAAATGATCGCGAAAGTCAGTCCCAAAGAAAGACTAGTGGCTCCAATCAGAAGAGAAACTCCACCAAAGACTGACCTTATACTAAATCCCAAAAGGGACATTTGTTTATTTTCGGGAGCAGTGTTCATTCTTTTATCTGTGGCTCTTTTCTTGCTTAGCTTAGCAGGTTTGCACAACTTATTGGTTAACACATTAAGAGATGAAAATGAACAAACGTAAGAAATTGATAGGACACGAAAAGTTTTGGCTTTGGGCAGAATGCATAGCAGGTTCCTCCAGTGTGGAAGTTGTACAGAGAAGTTCTAGAACTCAATTTCTTGAAAGTCGTAGGGATTGCCTTGCTCGTCGAAGACCGGCTCAAAATCTGGGGAATTGTAGGCCCATGCCAGAGCTTCTTTACGCAGGATGGGGTTACCGCTGTTGAGCCAGGAGCGCATTTTCTCTAGATGGGTGGTGGGGTCTGGTTGCCTCCGCTGCTGCTTGGGAAGAGATTTGAGGCCCTGAATCATTTGCCCTAAGCGACGGATATTTTGTTCCTGCTCTTGGTAATTGGGGATGGAGCCTTGAGGCAGATGCGCTTTCGCCGTCGAATTGCCATCTAGCAGGGCGCTGTTCACTGGGCTTTCAATACCAGTGGGCTGAGAGTCAGGAAGAGGCAGAGAGGCAACGTTGGTGCGTTCACTAGTGAACTGAACACCGGACAACATGGCGTCAGTGCCAGTAGCCGACTCACCAGTCTCTAAGGCCAAAGAAGCTGAAGCCAAGTTTGACTGAGCGCTAGCTGTGCTGGTGTGAGATGTCGCCAGGTACGGGGCAGTGGCAGTACAACTGGAAGTTGCCACAGTTTGAGGTAGCGCAACTTGCGTTTTACCTACCAGGGCTTCCAGCTTGGGCAGCACCTGCTCTTTGGTCAAAATTCTGGCTAAAGCTTGCCTGTGAGCTGCCAAGCTGGTTTGGCTACTTGGAAATAAGAATGGGGAGAGATTTTGCTATTTGGAGTCCGATGATTCTTGTTCCAACTCTTCTGGCTCAACCGCATTCGGATCAATGGCAGTCAGCCATTCTGAGCGGTGTTCCGGCCAGTTCTGCCAATATCCTGCTAGCTCAGGTAAACCCCAGCCGAGTTCAAGGTTAATTTCCTGATAGTATGGTTCAGGTTCTAGCGTCCAGCGCCGCAGTTGGCGGTCGAAATGATTGGTTGAAAGGGCGGCCCATTCGCACTGAGCCATCAGGCTGTCAGCTTCAGCGGGACTGATTACCATTTCTGGTCTTTCATGTGTCTTCCTGTTGTCACCAGACCTCCACAGTTGCAATCCCTGAGTGACATGGCACCAGAAGCCTACTACATACCCCTTGTAGGACTTTATCAGCTCAACATCAGAAGGCAGAGATAAGAGCTGGTCGTCAACTGCGGGGAATCGCAACTGCTTGCCGTCAATGTCTATCTCTTCCCAAACAATTCCTGAAACCAGGTTCTGAACTTGATACTTCCAGACCTCAGTGCGGAAATCGTGATAAGCTCCTATCTGTTGAATCCCTCTAGAGCCGAGAATTGCATCTGCTGCTTTGCAGAATCCTGTGTTTGTCGCACTCAGTTTGAGACGAGCACCATTCATGCAAGCATCGCGTTCATTGTCAAGGGGTTGAATTAAGTCTTGGGTGGTGTAAGTCATTGCTGTGCTTCTTCCATCACCAGAGCGATCGCTGTATCAAGGATATCAACATCGGCTTCAGAGTAGACATTGACTATCCGGGTAGTTCCCCCGACAAACTGCTCTCGCTGCACAGGCTTGCGACCGTGACGTTTTTGGTAAAGCCGAACTGCTTTCCTTCCGATTTGTTGAAGTTGGGGTGGAGATGGACGGTGGCCCAGAACCACGGCTCGATCTGAGATTGGCCATTCGACTTGACCAGGTAGAGCAGGCTGGAGCTTGTCTTCTAGCAAGATACTGCGAAGCTGGTCTTTGAGCAGAAACTGGGTGCGTGGGTCACAGCCGCCAAGTTCCTGGAATAAACGAATGCCGAAATGGATGATTTCTAAGCGTTCCCTCGTTGAAGGGAGTGATGGGGAAGGAGTAGCAGTATCAACAGAGTAGCTGCCTGTCTTGCGGATGGACGGGATTACGTCATGAAACACCCATCGACGAAACCGCTTCGCTATTACCTTGCGAGATTTAGACAGGAGATGATACAATCCTTGCTCATTGACTGTAAGCATTTCCTGCTCGCCTCCGGGGGTATGGACAATCACCATACCCTTTTCGTCTTCATCAAGACCTCCTTGGAAAACGACAGTTCCATCAGATGCCTTTCGTTTATGTCCATTGACTGCTTCTGAAGTATTCAGGTCCAAGATGCTGCATACATCTGCGGCGACCCATTCAGGTCGCTCAGCCGTTCCGACAAGACGGACCTGCTGTCCTTCAAAGGCAAAAATTGGTAGATTATTCATTGCTGCAACCTCCAGTACACAGCTAAAGGGTTGGGTTGTGGCATTCCGCGATCGCTCCAGGTCGTAACTGGGCGGTCGCATTATGTTTAACGCTTGCGGTAAATATCGCTACGGTGTCCGACTTTCACGACACGGACAAGAAATCGGTCATCTTCTACTTGGTAAACAACTCGATAGTCACCAACCCGAAGACGCAGCTCTCCCTTAGCCCCCTGTAACGTCTTTGCTCCGGGTGGGCGTGGATTATTAGTCAGAGACCCAATCTTGGTACTGATTCGGCTCTGGACTTCAGAGGGTAAGCGCTCTAACACTTTTTGTACCGCTGAAGATAAGACAATACGGTAGGACATGACCTACCGTCCTAGTTCGGCTTTGACTTGCTCGAATGGAATCCAGTCTTCCTCTTTCGTTTCAGCCAAAATTTTTGCTGCATCCGCAATGTCAATGCGGTCTTCCTCCTCTTCAATTAGCCGCTCTAAAAGATGTAAATCCTCAATTGAAATTAGGGCAGCAACTTGCTTACCGTTGTAAGCCAGAATAACGGGCTTACCGTCAGCAACCTGTTCAACGGTATTAACTAGGTTGGGATGAGCCTCAGTGAGGTCAAGTTGTGTTGCATCTAGTGCGGCGTCGTTTATGCTTTCCAAGTGGTCATTCATATTTCGCTCCTTTAGGTGAGTTATTGGTGATTCAAAGACTCTTGGGGAGGCTGCCTGATAAAGAAGAAGCAGCATGGTAATAAAGGGGGTTTAGGCTGACTCTGCCACTTCAGGGATGACAGTAATTAAGGAGCGAGTGCGTTGATCCTTGCTAGAAAGGGTGTTATTGATTGAGTCTCTACTTTGCTTTAGCTTGTCTTGTGCAGTGGTAACTTCCCGATCACTGTCGTTCTTGTCTTGTTTGGGACTGGGAGGTTCTAGGTTAGGGGCGTATTCAATAAGCTCCCCCGGCGTAATGAGAGTTTTTTCTTGACTAAGCTTATTTAAGGCTTGACAAAGCTTCTCCAAGGTTTCCTCGGTCAATCTAGGCATATTTCTTTTACGAAGATTGGAAATGGCAGAAGGACTAACGTCCATTTCCTCCGCAAGCTCTTTGCCTCGGATACCATGCCTAGCCATAACCTCATTTAAGCGCCATCTAATCAAAGCCTGAGCCATAGAACTCTCTGCCATGACTCTACTATAGGTCGCGGTCTTCATGATCTTGGCGTCTGAACTTTACTAATTAAGTCTAGCATAAATTATTATAGGTCAGAGGTTGACAATCTAGGTTAGACCTGTAATAATTTAGGTATAGGGCAGAGGGAAGGGACCAGCCCCCACCGTGAACGGAATCCAGAGGTTCGCCAAGGTTACAGACAACAACCCAGTCGGAGAGCGCAACTAGAACAAAGAGCGCCACTACTAAGGAGTACAGAAAGTCACACCAGTTACTCCCGCTATACTGAGCCGAACCGAGCAAACGACGTAACTGATGGTGAGGCGAGAAGCGAAAGTCTTCTAAACGATTGCACAAGGGCAGTTCTACACGCCTTTGAGGACTGGAGCTGCCCCAATAGACCGGCGCAAAAGCCCTAGTTTCTAGTACCTGGACTGGAGTGAGCGATTTAAGGCTGAGACGACCGACGAAAAGCCCCAGCAGATGCATACTGACTGGGGCGATCAATGTTTACGTTAAGGACATTATTGCTATGAATCCACTAATTGGCAACACAATCAAAGTTTTCCGCGAAGCTTCAGAGTGGGACAAGGCTGAAAAACTCTGGCAATTACCAGGGGAGAAACGGGAAGAACTTTATGTAACCACTTATACAGTGCCCGTTGATGAAGATGGAGATCCCATTGATCCACAAAGTGCTATTAGGTATGTCAGGGAAAGGCACCCTGATTGCGTCCTTGTGTATTAGTAGATACTTTCCTAAGTATTATTTGTAAAGCATTTGCTATTAGTTTACTACAGGTGGATTACATGGTGAAGTTAACCGCAGATGATTGTTTTGAAGTTCATGAAGCTTGGGTATTTGAGGTTTCTCGTCGGCTGAGAATGACTTATGGGACAGTGCGAGAATTCAGCATGAGTAACAACATTGATTATCTAAATGCCTTGTGGTTTGTCAAAGGGAAACCTGTTAGAAAAGAGGTATTTAAAGCCATCTGTGGAATTTTAGACTTTGATTGGGAGCGGGTTCAGCAAGATCTATAACAGGGCATTTCGAAGAATTCAACGAAGGTAGAGGGCAGAGGTTTTAACCGAGATGACCGCGAAATCCCTCATAGCTATCGCGCTTGGGAAGTTGAGTGATTGCGGTTTTAGCTGGCTACTTAGAACAGACTTCAGTCCCGAACGGCTGGCAAGGGAAAGACGATACTGGCGATGCAGGAGATAAAGAAGTTTCCTGGTACTAGGGAAATAGTCTTGTCTTAATCAAAGTTGAACTACTCCAAAGGTGGCTTTATGGGTCAGAGACATCAGGTTTATTTACGGTTGCGCAAAATTGACTACGGCGACAAGAATCCAAACAATAAACCAGAGACAACTATTGGCATTCACCATCAATGGTTATATGGGCAAACAGCCCTCAGATTACTCAACAATTTAATGACATTCTGGGAACAGACAAAAGATGACATGTACCCGCCTCTACATGACTGGTACATAGGAGATGCGCGGGGAATTTTGAGTGCCATCGGGAGCGTAACAAATTCATATTATTTGTAGTACGCGCCTGAAAGCTTAAAGTTTAATGAGAATGAGTAACGAGGAATTAGGGTTTTGAGCAGCCTGATTCTCAATAAAATGGTCGATCTTGAAAATCATGCTTCAATGTAGCATGGATAATATGAATTTGTTACGCTCCCCTATCTAGGTGTTCGTTCCCAGGTAGAACCTGAAAATGCAGGTTGTAAAGTTCTGGCTCATCCACCACTGCATGTGACAGACCTGAATTTCGATCGCAGGTCATGGTTTCGTTGCCGGAGGCTCTGCCTCCGGAATGCTGTTCCTAGGCAGTTTTGTTAGGGAGCGTAACAAATTCATATTATCCATGCTACATTGAAGCATGATTTTCAAGATCGACCATTTTATTGAGAATCAGGCTGCTCAAAACCCTAATTCCTCGTTACTCATTCTCATTAAACTTTAAGCTTTCAGGCGCGTACTACAAATAATATGAATTTGTTACGCTCCCCCTAGATAGAACCTGGAAACAAACACACAGAAAAGTTTTTTTGGGAAACTAGATGTGCTTGCTTGCCCTGTTAGAGTGATATGTTCCCTCTTGGGATATTTGTGTATTATTAGTTACTGGCTGTCCA
>JAABUQ010006668.1_pt1 | contig 17300 bp, 14 predicted proteins | sample 5560001 | NCBI WGS metagenome assembly JAABUQ01 (sample SAMN10711888, study PRJNA513371) | rock metagenome | isolation source: Antarctica rocks | place: Antarctica: Victoria Land, Finger Mt nord | collected 2015-12-18
ACAACATCCTTGAGTGGACGACACGGCTGACTCATCGCTGTCACCTCCATGACGGTGATTCTTTTCCCAGAGTCAGCCTACGTCATCCACTCCTTCCCTTCCTTCCCGAGAATGAAATGACCCTGGGGTACACTCGTAGGGAGGTGGTCGGGTGCGTGCCGCGTGGTCGGATGCATGCCGCAGGGATAGGACCAAGGATAGGAGATACAATGCTCAGACAAGCTATCGCCTGCGCCCTGCTCGTCGGTGCTGTGCAGGGTTGGCAACATGGCAACCCCACGGGTACGTCCACGAGCGTCTCCGACTGTCGAGCGACGGACCTGCATGCCTCGGCCATGTGGCGACATATCAGCACAATGCTGCAAGGTACCGTTACCATCACCAATCGCTCCTCAGCGGGATGCACGCTGTACAGCGGCGCCGACGCGCCGGTAACAATCGATCTTCTGGACGTGAGGGGCCATCCTCTACCCGTCTATCCACCCAAGCTCGATAGGCTACACGCGATCGCACCAGGCGGACTCGTCCGAGGGCTACAACCGGGACGTCGTGCGACTGTCTCGTTTCGATGGAGCAATTGGTGCGGCCGCGTTCCGGCAACCATCATGATCCGTGCACGGTTAATCCCGCGTCCTCTTGCGGTGACGACGGGCATCCGGGGTGATGCTCCAGCGTGCGTCAACCGCTCAGAGCCGTCAGTTATTGACGACGTGGAAGGCCTAACATTCTAAATCCACTGTGCGAACACGGGAATGGAGGGCAAGCTAATGACGGCCTTTCGCCTGCTCTCCTCGGCAGCCACACCACTGACCGCGCCGAGGGCGGCAGGGTGTCGGCGTAGACGGGATGGTAGGCCCGGCGTAGCGCCGCCATGACCGGGGCGTACAGGGCGATGTGCCGATCGACCACGACGACCGGGTAGCGCCCGTGGGCCACGGCCCCTACCATGCCGCGCACCCAGGCCACGGCCACTGGGTCGCCATGATTGGCGCGCTGGGCCAGGATGTAGGTGTCGGAGACGGCGCTATGATCCAGCTAGGCGCCGCGGCAGTTGCCGCCGTAGAGTATAGCGCAGCAGGCCGGGTAGACGCAGCACCAGGGTGGAGATGAGGCGACGGTAGTCCAGCGTCCCGCCCACTGCCCACGCGGCCAACTCGCGCAGGTGGGCGCTCAATGAGACTCCCTTTTACCGTCGCCATCGACGCGCCCTATCTGCTCGTGGAGATGGATGGGACGCATAGACTATCCTCTCTATGTACCCTACCTGATCGAGGGGCTACGCAAAACTCGTTGGCGCGCCAACCAAAAATCGGGCGCTCGCCTGACAGGGCCATGTAGTTCTCGATTTTGCGGGTCGTCTCCCAGGGGTAGGAGCGTCGTGCATACGTCCTCGCGGACAGGACAAGGGCGTATACAATACGTCCCTACCCTGGCTTGTGATGCAAGGGGATAGGCCGTGGCGAACAGGGCACTTCTGATGCTCGCGGATGCGGACGATCCGAACGCGGCGTACGACGATCTCGCAGACCGCGTTGTCACCGCGGCCAACTCTATGTTGCCCGTCCTCTGGTTCAGCGCCTTTTCGTGGCACGATGTTCATTGGCGCACCCTTGCATCAAATAGCGCCGATGATGAACGGGACAAGGGCCTCGACGATGAGCAGGGAGACGATGGCGATGATAGCGTCGCCGCCTATCCGGTTTTACTGACGTCTGTCGACACGGCCAGGCAGCGCGCCAGGGAGCGTAAAGCCCTATTCCTGGTTCGGTTCCCCTCATCGCTGGAAAGTGTCTACGACGACTGGCTTGCCCTCCTCGACGGCATCGACGCGCCCTATCTGCTCGTGGAGGCGGTGGAGTTGTGGAGCATGGGTCAACCCGCGGAGTTCGAGATCTTGCTGGATGCCTGCCTGCGCGCCTTCGAGGACGATGACCCCAGGGGCTGGGCCGCGCTCCTCGGCCAAACCGCCGGCATGCGCTACAACGTCATCACGGAGCACGTCTTATTCCTGGACGACCGCCACCTGACCATCGAACTGCACGGCTACGAGTGGATGAGGCCCGTGCCCTGGCTTGAGTAGGTTGCGCTTGTTGTTGCAACTCGTAGAGCGCCCGCAGCCTCCCACGGACCTCGGGATACCCCAACAGGTCCGTACTATCCGATAGCTGGTCGACAGCCCCGCAATCCGGGAAGACGCGCACCGTCGGGTCCATGATCGCGCCAATGAGGGCGTCAGCGACAGTCTCGGCGTGGATAACCTGGTAGGGGCGCGTGTGGTAGGACGATACTGCCGTTTCTATGGGCAGCGTGAGGTCAAGCCCATTATGTAGCGCGGCCACGGCCTCGTAGGCGCGGGTGAGCCGGCCCTCGCGTTCGCGCCACTGGCTCGCTCGGAGCGTCCGCTCCAGGAGCGGGCCGAGCGCGGGGCCGCAGGCGAGCCGCGCGAAGGCCGTCCCGAACCACTTACTGTAGGGGGCGTAGCGCCGCTCGATGAAGAAACAGACGCGCATCAGGTCGCGTACCAGGCTCGCGGCGATGAGCGTGGAGCCCAGCTCGTCGCCCACATCGCCTGCCCGCCCCACGAACGCCTCCTGCTGAGCGATTCGCCGCCACTGCGCCGCCATCAGGTAGAGCCACACGTCGCGGGGATAGTAGGACAACCGCGCCCGCAACGGGGTGAGTTCGCCCAAGCCGTCGTGGTACACCGCGCCGGCCGTGAGATCCAGAAGGGTCTGCTCGGGCACGCCGACCCAGTCGGCCGGCCGCACCTCCCCGGACGGGTCAAACCCGAGGCGCGTCGCGAAGAATCCGCCAACGGTATGGACCTCGACTCTATGGTCCACCGGCCCCGCCGTCTCGTCGCGGAGCCGCACGCCCTCGCGGTCGGGCGGGCCAAAGTGGGTGGAATAACCGTGGAAGTTCCGCGGCAGCGCGCCGCTCAACGCCTCACGCACCCGAGAGGCGTACGCGTCATACTCGTGCGCGGCGAGGAACAGGACGAGGCGTGGCCCCCAGTCGTGGTCGGTGGAGAGGGGCGTATCGTAGCCCAGGACCTCGGAACCGGCGCCGATGAGCGCGGCGGAGTGCGCGAGGGCAGGGAACGCCGAGGCCAGGATAGGCCTGACCGCCTCCTCATAAAAAAGCTCACTCAGCCGCAAGCCGCCGATGAACTTTGGCACGATTACTCCTCGTGACGCCCGGCCGGCCTACCCTGGTTGGCCGTTTCGTCCCAATAGACTCGTTGCCGAATAAGGCAAGTGCCACTCAGCAACTCGGGAACGTCGTCCGCCTCGCCATAGGCATGCGACAGCGCGTGCCAATCAACCTGGTCGAGATCGTCAAGCATGGATGTGACCTCCTCGTTTTCCGCCGCCGGTAACAGGGTACCTCTCCTCTACTCGCGGCACGGTTCCTTGCGACAGTAGTCCCATTCTGCGGTGCAGACCCCCTCTGTCCCTGTCTCTTGACTCAACGCGACGCCGCTTGTTCTACTGGTCGACACGATGCAGATAGCGCGGCGGGACCTCGTCGACCAGCCAGACGCCGTTGTCGGAGACGTAGAAGGTGTGGCCGTCGCGCCCCATGGCTGCGGCGTCCACGGCGAAGATGACCGGCTGGCCATGGCGCGCGCCGACGGCCCGCGCGGTCGGTACGTCGACCGAGAGGTGGACATGATGGCGTTTCATCCGCAGCAGGCCGCCTTCCGCGATGGCCGTGGCCGTGCCATGGCCCGTCCCGTGGTAGAGCACGTCGGGCGGGGTGGCCGGCGCGAGCTGCAGGTCCACCTCGACGCTGTGCCCCTGGTTGGCGCGGATACGCGCGCCCGCCTCGTCGCAGGAAAACCGCTGCTTGCTGTTGCGCTCGACGACCTCTTGCAACTCATCGCGCGTGATGGGGAAACCCTGCCGAAGGCATGCCGCCAGCAAGTCGTCGACCGCGACCCACCCTCCCGGCGCGAGCTCGAGCCCCAACCGCTCCGGCTGATGCCGCAGCTGCTTCGACAGGTATTTGCTAATCTTGACGAGCCTATTCTCATCCATGGATTACTGCTTTCGATGACAGCGGATACGTGTACCCGTCTTATCGAAGGACCAGCACAAGGGGCTATTACGTCTCGCCACCTCCTGTAGTTCATAAGGTAACACGTATGTGCCGTGCTGGCGACAGGCAGCCAGCAGATCGCTGACTTGAACCCATCCGTCGGAGTCCAGCGTCAGACCCAACCGCTCAGTCCAATAACATAGGTGTTTGCACACGTACCTATCGACCCTGATGAGCCATTCCTCGTCCATCAACCACTGCCCACTTCCAGGGCGTATGCAATACGCCCCTACACCCTTGCTCTCTACTCCTCGTACCCGTGCGGGTGCGCCTGATGCCAGGCCCAGGCCGAGGCGATGATGGCCTCGATGTCGGGGAACCGGGGTTGCCAGCCGAGATCCTGCTGGATAAGTTCCGAGGCGGCGACAAGCACGGGCGGATCACCGGGGCGGCGCGCCATGTCAACCGTCGGGATGGGGTGGCCGGTGACGCGCCGCGCCGCCTCGACCACCTGGCGCACCGAGAAGCCCAGGCCATTGCCCAGGTTATACTGCGCGCTGCGGTCGCGCGTCACGTCCAGCGCCATGATGTGGGCACGGGCAAGGTCGGTCACGTGGATGTAGTCGCGCACCGCCGTGCCGTCGGGCGTGTCGTAGTCCGTCCCGTAGACCGACACGCTCTCGGCGTGTCCCAGGGGCACGGCCAGGACGTTGGGGATGAGGTGCGACTCGGGATGGTGGTCCTCACCAAGCTCGCTAGCGGCGCCTGCCGCGTTGAAGTAGCGCAGCGACACCGAGCGCAGCCCGTACGCCTCGTCGTAGCGCCGCAGCAGCGTCTCGACCATCAGCTTGCTCTCGCCATAGGGGTTGATGGGCCGTAGCTCCGCGTCCTCGTAGATGGGCGTGGAGACCGGCTGACCATAGACGGCCGCCGTGGAAGAGAAGATGAGGCGACCCACGTCCGCCGCGCGCATGGCGTCTAGCAAGGAGATGGTGCCCGCCACGTTGTTGCGAAAATAGAGCGCCGGCTCGGCCACCGATTCGCCAACCAGCGAGAGGGCGGCGAAGTGCATCACGGCGTCGACGGAGTCCTCGCGCAGCGTCCGCTCCAGCAACGCGCCGTCGAACAGATCGCCGCGCACGAAGCGCGCGCCCGGCGTCACGGCCGCCACGTGTCCCTTGTACAGGTTGTCGTAGGTCGTCACCCCATGACCGTCGGCCAGCAACTCCGCCGCGACGACCGAGCCGATGTAGCCCGCGCCGCCCGTGATCAACACGCGCATTCTATCCGTTTCTCCTCATCCGTGTATTGATGGTCGGACCGCACCCGTTCACCGTTGTCAGGGACACGTGTAGTCTACACCCTTGAGTCTCTGCCGTGCGGCCCGCCCTATTACTAACCCGACTATTGATGACGGATAGGCAGCGATCGTCTGTCCTGGGAGCGCCGTCTCTCGCTGCGCTGCCAGCCGGCACAGCATGGCCGGCTGGCAGCCGGCGCTCCCAGGAACGTACCAGCACTGCCTAGTCACGCTTTGCGGCCCTCGCGCTCGGCCGGATTCGACGCGCGCGTCCGGCTGGGCGGGATGACGACCGATTCCGCCTCGTCGTGGTCGAGCGGCGAGTCGGTCATCGCGGCGGCGACCTCCGCTTCCGATGTCTGGGCCGACGTGCGTCGGCGTGGTTGCCCTGTCGCGCGCGCGGGCGTCGCCGTTGCCCCGTGTCCATCGGACCCTGCCGTGCTTGTGCTATCGTCCAGCGCGTCGGACCGGTTATCGCCCGGGAGCGGGAGGGGGCTGGGCACGGTCTCGGGGAGGACGACGGTGATGACCTCGCAGTCGCCGGGGTTCATCAGGAACTCGTAGCGTTGCTCCTCGTCCACCAGCGGCGCCTTGAGGCTTAGCGTCACGCCCTGCCGCTCGGGCACGCCGACAAACACCACCAATTCGCGTGCGCGGCGCAGGGCAATGACGTAGGCGTTGGTCTCGACCAGGAGGCTGACGTCCTCGTCGAAGATCTCGAGCGGATAGCCGGTGTCCACCTGCTGCGAGCTATAAATAGTGCCGTGGTGGTAGAAGAGGCTGAAGCGGCGGCCGCGATAGGGCACGTCCTTAATGGCCAGCCACTGCCAGCTCTCCGGCAGGTGCGGCTGCACGCTCAGTTCGGTGACCTGCGGGCGGAAGCCCAGCAGCCCGTCGATGGCCAGCCAGATAAAGGTGGCGGGCATCCAGGGGCTCAGCGCCATGCCGCGGCTCTGGTAGGTGTCGCCGTGCAGGCACTCGGCGTACTGACCCGGCACCACGTTCTTGTAGGCCAGGGGGTTGTCGACCTCGCTGATGCGGAAGATGTTGCGCATGCCCTCGATCATGCGCTCGGGGTGGTCGATGCGGTTGGCGTAGGCCACCCAGCCGGTCAGGTTGGGCCAGATGCCGCCGATCAGGCGCACGCCGTACTCGGGGTCGTACTCCGGCTCGTTCTTGGGCACGGTGCGCACCCCGAACGGCGTCCACGAGTCCTCGGCGTAGAGGCGGTCCAGGATGCGCTCGCGCATCTCCTCGTCGGCGATGCCGAACATCACCGGGAAGACCAGGTCGCCCGTCACGTTGTGGTGTTTCTTGCCGCCGTAGTCGATGTTGAGCACGTACAGACCGGTCTGCTCGGAGACGAGCTGCCGGTTGATGTTTTCCTTGAGCTCCAGCGCCTCGCGCAGGAAGCGCTCCGACTCCTCGAACTCGCCCACCATCTCGGCGCAGCGCCCGGCCAGGCGCAGCGCCATGTAGCACTCGGCGTTGATCTCGGTCACGGCGCCGCTGATCTGGTACTCGGGGATGATGTTGCGCCAGCTGGCGATGCCCCACACGTTCGCTTCTTCGGAGGCGCACCAGATCAGCCCGGCGCGCTTCTGCTGCAGGATCCAGTCCGCCGCGCCCCGCACCGTGGGCCACATGCCGCGCAGGAACTCCTCGTCGGCGGTCAGGGCGTAGTGGTGGTGCACGGCAAAGATGAAGAGCGGCGTGTCGTCGTTGATGTTGAGGTTGTAGTTGGACTTGAAGGGCGGGTCCTCGCAGGCCATGATATACTCGGTGATCTCGCCGCCGGGCTCGACGCCGTAGTCGCGCACCAACTCCATGGTGCCGCGCGAGAAGTCGGGGGTCATATAGTCGGAGCCGACGCTGAACCAGGCGATGTCGCGCACCACCAGGATGTCCTGCGGCGGGTCGTTGGTGAAGCTGTTGCCGATGGGATAGGCACGCTGCTCGCGCAGGGTGTTGATCTTGGCCCAGCGGATGGCGCGCGTGATCACGGGGTCGGGCGTGAGGATGTCGCTCATATTGAGCACGCGGCCGAACTGCTGCTCGGTCAGGGTCAGCACGGCGCGCGGCTCCTCCGCGGCGCTCGCGCGGTAGCGCGCGACGGCATCGTCGACGCCCTGGTTGGAAATGACCAGGATGAAAGGGACCTCGCGCTCTTCATGCGCCCCCAGCGTGACACGGTAGGTCAGTTCGGCTGTACGCGCGTCGAGCCGGGAGTCGACTAGATCGATGGCCGCCCCGAGCACGCGCACCTCGTTCTCGCGGCCCTGCGTGACGGTGACCACGAGGCCATCGCGCACCTCGGAACTGACGCGCTTGTTCTTCTGCGTCATGTCGGGCAGCTTGCTGAACTCGGCCCAGGCGAATTGCGGGTACTGCACTGACAGGGTGAGCTCGACGGTGCGCTCCCGGGGCTGGAAGTTGCGCAGGCGCGCCACCTGGAAGACGCGGCGCAGGTCGTCCAGGCCATAGGGCACAAAGAAGGTTTTCTGCACGGAGAGGTCGTGCCCTTCGTAGGTCGTCATCTGGCTGACCGGGTTGAAGGTCGTGGTGCGCGTTTCCAGGCGCTCCCCGTCTACGGCCACGTTCATGACCATGCGGCCGACATAGAACTGGTCATCCTCGGCGCACCACAGGCCGCCCAGGTTAGAGCGCGCGTCGGTGCGCGTGAAGATCTCGATGTTGCCATAGCTGCCGCCCAGCCACAGCTTGTTGACGTCGTACTCGTAGCTCAAACCCAGCATAACGCTCCCGCCGTCACCCTATCCATGCACCACGATCAACAGGCTCCTCGACGCGACGGGCTGCCGCGGTCACCTCGTCGCGTCGAGGCAATATCATTCTCATTGTCGCATACCGCTCCAGGGCTTGTGATCGTGGACGGAGATAACCTTTCCCACCCCTCTCACTCCGTGTGATCCCGCCCCTTCTTCCAGCTTCTCTCTGTGAACTGGCCCCAATCAGATTTGCTTGACGGACCGGCTCCCGACCGACCCTGACCGGCCCCGCCCGATCCAGCCGAATTGCGGCCGGTCCCAGTCCAGATGACCATGGGAGAGGGGAGCAGACCTTCCATCACGATTCTTGGGGCGATTGCTGCCGCGGTTCTACGGTCTCCCGCACAAGCAGTTCCCCTTTGACAGAAGGTTCTCGATGTGAGAACATAGAGCGGTAGGCGAAAATGAGAGGGGAGGAACTTGGTGCATATCATCACCAAGCGACGGCTCAAAGAGTTCGCAGACATCCATGCCAATGCAGGACCAGGTCTCGCCACCTGGCTCAAGGCCGCCGAATCTCAGCGATGGCACAACATCGTCGAGGTCCATGCCGTTTTCCCCTCCGCTGACACCGTCGGCCAGCTTACCGTCTTTAACATCGGCGGCAACGCCTACCGACTCATCACTTTCATCGACTATACCTACGGCAAGGTGTTCATCAGGGCAATCCTGACGCACGTTGACTATGACAAGGATAGGTGGAAGAATGACCCCTGGTACTAGCGCCAGCCCAACTGATTCGTATGCCGAGTTGCTCGCGCGGGTCGCGCCAGCTTCGATTACAAGTGAGGCGGACGCCGAGGCTGTGCAGCGCCAGATCGACGATCTGATCGACCAGGGTACGCTCTCGCCCGCGGAGCGCAAGCTGCTGTCCCTCCTGGGCGATCTTATGCTGGCCTGGGAGGGCGACAGGTACGATCTGCCTATGGCCTCTCCCTCTGAGGTGATACGCGAGTTGCTGGACGCGCGCGGCATGCGCCAGGGCGAGTTGGTGGGGCGAGTGTTCCCCACCAAGGCTATCGCCTCCGAAATCCTGCACGGTAAGCGCCGTCTGACCTACGACCATGTCGCGCGGCTCGCCGAGGTCTTCCACGTCTCTCCCGCCCTCTTCTATCCTGTCATGCCCTCTCGATAGGTCGTGAAGATGATTCCTTCCGGTCGAGCAGGCGCGCGCGGAGATCATGGCCGCCGCTGAGCGCTCGTCTGCCCGCTGGGCAGCCCTCCAGGCCGACCCCGCGCTCATGACGGCAACCGTGCGCGAAGCCAAGGCGCGGAGGGCAGCGGGGCCACCGACGGCCTGATGCCGCTTCCACTCTCGCGGCCATTCCAAAACCACCTCGCCGTCGGAGCGCAAGCTGCTGTCCCTCCTGGGCGATCTTATGCTGGTCTGGGAGGGCGGCAGATATGAGTTGCCCGTGGCCTCGCCTCCCGACGTGATACGTGAGTTGCTGGACGCGCGGGATGCGCCAGGGTGACAGTGCCAGGGCTACCGCCTCAACGCCGCCCAATGAAGAGATAGTGATCGCTGACGCCAAGACCTTCAGGGGTTGTGCCTGTTTGCTCAACGAGGTCTAGCCAAGCTTCGGCATTATCCGCAGAGGCCTGGAGAAACGCGTCGTGATACTCGCTTGTGAAGGACTCGACGCCGGTCAGAACCAGCGGGTCAAATGTGGCCGTAAGCTCAGTGCGGAACTCGTCCACCGTGGTTAGGTGGCCCGTCGGCAACTCCGGTGTATCGCGCGGAAAGAAGTTGCCCTCGTGGAGGAAGCGGCGGTGAAAGTCCACGCGCTCTACCGCGCAATTGGGGGCCTGACGCAGCATGTCGCGGAAGTAGGCGAGGCGGTTGATCCCGGCCGCAAACACAAGCCCGCCGGGACGCAAGATACGCGCGGCCTCCGCGATAGCGCGGTATCGCTCCTCCGTGACGCCGAGATGATAGAGCGGGCCGAGCATCAGCGCGACATCGCAACAGGCGTCAGGCAGAAAGGACAAGGCCGTCGCGGAGGCCCGCGTGACGCTGGCAATCTGACGCTCCAGACCCGCTGCGGTGAGCCGTACGACCGCCGCGTCGAGGAGCCGTTGGGCGACGTCCACGAGATGCACGATGCAATTGCGGCGGGCAAGTGATTCACTGTAGTGTCCGGCGCCCGCGCCAATAGCTGATAGCCGCGCCGTGCCCAGAAGATCAGGGCCGGCCTACTGACCACCAACGCCGGCAGCCCGACACAGGTGGTTTCCAGTTGGGTGAACACGCGCCCCCAACTCGCTTGAAATCGTCTACGAAGGTTGGTATATTATGCGTAGATGGATATCTAATAGGATGAGGAGGGTTTATAGTGATCGACATCGTTCCTCTTTTCAAGGCGCTGGCCGACGACAAGCGCATCCGTATTGCCGCGCTGATCGGCGCGCGCCCGCTCTCGGTGCAGGAGATCGCCAGCGCGGTCGACCTGACGCCGGCCACGGTCTCGCACCACCTGGCCGTGATGCGCGAGGCGGGGCTGGTCGAGGCGGCGCACGAGCAGTACTACACCGTCTACCGCTTCCGCCAGCAGCCCTTGCTGGACGCCCTGCGCGCCATGGCCGAGCAGCCCGCGCCGCCTGACCTGGCGGACGACCTGGCCAAGTACGACCAGAAGGTGCTGCGCGACTATCTTGTCGACGGACGGCTGCGCTCGATCCCCACCCAGCGCAAGAAGCGCGACGTGATCCTGCGCTACCTGGCGCAGCAGTTCGAGCCCGGCCGTGTCTACAGCGAGAAAGAGGTCAACGCCATCCTCGTCGGCTACCATGACGACGTGGCGACGCTGCGCCGTGAGCTGGTGCAGGACAACCCGCGAATGCTGGGCTACAACGGCGCTGCGTCGCTGGGGCAAGACGAGACGAACCGCGGGCGGTTGCTGGCGCGCAAGAATGGGCAGTACTGGCGCGTCGAGGACTCTCCCGCTCCCCCCACCGATGGCTGACCCGCTCCAAGGTTCCTAAGCATGTGACCATAAGTTCGGCACGTTTTTTCGCCTGAATCACGCCTAAACAGGCAGGCCAGACTTTTGAGTACCTGCTTAGCGCATATGCCGTCGCCGTACTGGCGGCTTTGGGAGATGCGGTGTCATCGAGCAGGCAGACATGAAGCGCAGCCGCTATGCGCAACCCCGGTCCTTTTCTGGCTTACTGCCACGGTGACTCGTGCCCCGACAACTGTATCCTCGTGGACGGTGCGATGCGCTTGTTCGACTTCCAGTGGAGCCGCTTCGGCCACGCGCCCCTCGACGCCAGCACGGCGCGCATCCACTTCGGGACGTGCTGGTGCGTCAACCGCTTGCCGGCGCACATGCCGCTACTGATGGAACGGGCATATCGCGAGGAACTGACCGCGGGTTGCCCGGCGGCCAGCGATGACCGATCGTTTTATCGCGGACTGCTCGCCGCCTGCGCCGTACGCATCGCCGGGTTTTGTCAGGACTTCCCCCTCGCGCTGCTGCTTGAGGGCGACCGTAAAATTGCGATCTCGACGGCGCGCCAGATCGTCCTGCTGCGCTTCGATAGTGTCGCGGCGGCGACGGAAGAGTTCGCGTATCTAGAGGCGCTGGGCATGACCTTGCGGGAGATGGCAATGGTCTTGCGGACGCGTTGGTCTCCCGAGACGGGAGATATGGAGATGGCCTACTACCCCGCTTTCCGTCAGGACAACGCCCTTGTTCGCAGCCACTCGGCCTCGCCGTCGACGTGACGAGGAGTAGGGCAGCGGGGTCGTGGTGAGATGGCCGCCGCGGGCCGATCCCTGGCCAGGTTGGTAGCGAGCGCCACGCGCCCCCAGAAACGCTTCTCCCATCGCCGCGGGGACGACGTTTCACAGACCCTGGGTTGGTAGCCGCTCCGATGGCGTGGTATCGTAGGGTGCGATACATGATGCGACGATGAGTCGGCCTGTTGGAACGTTGCCGACAATGTGATGCGGGAGGATGCGGACGTTATGAAGATGGATCTGGAGGCGGTGATGGCGGGGCTGGTGGATCAGCTGCGCGCCAGGGAGACTTTTAGCGAGGTGCATGGCGCGCTGACCGGAGAACGGCTCTCGACGCGGCCGCAGATTCGCCTGACCTTCAGCGCGAACGGCGAGGAACGCACCTTCCTGTACCATGTGCAGCAGGAAGCGCCCGTGCATACGGTCGTGCGGTCGATGGTCGACGACACCGCGCGCACCGTGCCGCAGCGCATCCTCGAGCCGATGGGCGGACGTCTGCAGCCCAACGACGTTTACTACCCCAGCGCGCTGGGCTTCACGCCCACGCGCATCCCCGGCCAGCCCAGCGATTGACGAGTGGGCAGTGGGCAGTGGGCAGTGGGCAGTGGGCAGTGGGCAGTGGGCAGTGGGCAGTAGGACCGCGATCCTGGTCTTTGACAACTGACGACTGGCAACTGGCAACTGGCAACTGGCAACTGGCAACTGGCAACTGGCAACTGGCAACTGGCAACTGGCAACTGGCAACTGGCAACTCGTCAGATTTCCTCGCCCGCCCGACTGGCGCGGGTGGAGCGTAGTTGCGCGTCGGGAGCCATGCGGTCGGGGAACAGCACGCCGTCGAGATGGTCGACCTCGTGCTGGAAGATGCGCGCCAGCCAGTCCTTTGCCTCGATCGTCACGTGTTTGCCGGACAGGTCGAGCGCCTTGACGCGTACGGCAATAGCCCGCTCAACGTCACCGTAGAGGGTGGGCAAGCTCAGGCAGCCCTCCTCGCCGCTGGCGGTTTCGTTGGACCGCCACGCGATCTCGGGGTTGGCCAGGGCATAGTGCTCGTCCTCATATTCCACCACGATGAGACGCTCGGAGCGTCCGATTTGTGGCGCGGCGAGGCCCACGCCGGGGGCTTCGCGCATCGTCTCCAGCATATCCGCGGCCAGCTTGCGCGTCGCCGCGTCGACGCGGCGGAGCGGCCTGGCCTTGCGCCGCAACACCGGCGCCGAGCCCTCGTAAATCTTCAAGATCGCCATCGTCCGGCTAGTATCCTCACTTGTTATTTGCGCGTCGCGCAAAACCCGCCATTGTAGGATACCGCGTCGAGGAACACTGACGCCCACCAGACACAAAAACAGAGAGCCGGACCCCAGGTCCGACTCTCTGCCCCCTGCCGAAGATTACGATCCGTACCGTACCGGTGGTCTCCCACTGTCCGGGGCCTCTGTGTCGATGCCCTTTCAGGCGCCGCTCACCTCAACCACCATCATCATAGAGGACGGGTGTTAAGCCCGCGCTAACGGCGTGTTAAACCTGCGTTAAAGAATGTGGGCAGTTTGATCCGGCCGCTGGTTGACAGCAGTCGTGTCCGTGTGCTACGGTCACAGTGGGTACAACCACATCCTCGTACCCTGATTGGGGCGCATCTATGTCTCTGATATCCTTGCTCAAGGTTTTCCCGGAGATGGGCTCGCTGGCCACGGTCTGGAGTCTCTGCGCCTCATGGCTCGCGTTTATGCTGCTGGCCCGATCCCTGTGTCCCTGTCGCGGCCGTCTCCTCGCCGGATAGCAGGGGAGCTCGCCGCGACACGCGCGTATCGTCGCCGTTGTCGCGCGCTTCCGGGCCAACGTTGTTCCTGACGCTATAGAGATCCCATCGGCATGCTCCGCATGAGTCTGTGTATCGCGCGCCGCCGTTGTCTCTTCCCCGTTGCTCTCTCTGCATCCGTATGCGCCGGCAGGCTTGCTGCCGTAGCTTCCCCTACGCATTCGAAAAACCTATGAAATCCATCGACTATGTATAATTTAGGACAAGGTACGCCGGGTGGGCGCAAGAGTGGGAGAGGGACAATGGATGTAGCGCTACCTCTATTTGCAGAGCATGAGCGCCCCGTCCCTGTAGGGCGAGGCGAGTCGGCGGATGCCGTCGTCCTCAGCGGAGACGACCTGACCATCGATGGGGTGTTGCGCGTGGCTCGTTGCGGGGCGCCGGTCGAGGTGGCGCGCGCCGCCCTGGCGCGGGTGCGGGCGGCGCGCGACATGGTCGACCGCGTGTTGGAGCGCGGCGATGTCGTCTATGGGTTAAACACGGGCCTGGGGCCGCTGGCGCGCTACCGCCTGGCGCCGGAGAACCTGGAACAGGTGCTGGTGCGCACGGTGGTCGGCCACACCGCGATGCTGGGCGATGAGCTGCCGCCTGAGACGGTGCGGGCTATGATGCTGGTGCGGGCCAACGGCATCGCCAAGGGCGGCGTGGGGGTGCGCGTCGAGGTGATGCAGGCGCTGGTGGACGCCCTCAACCGAGGCGTCCAGCCAGTGGTGTCGCGCGGCGGCTCCGTCGGGCAGGCCGACCTATCGGAGATGGCGCAGGTCGCGCAGGTGTTGATCGGGCTGGGACAGGCCGAGTACGGCGGCCGGCGCCTGACGGGCGGCGAGGCCCTGGCCGCGGCTGGCCTGCGGCCCCTGCGGCTGCAGGCCAAGGAGGCGCTGGGCCTGATCAGCGCCAACGGCGTCACCGTCGGCCAGGGCTCGTTGGTGCTGGCCGACCTCGCCGAACTGCTCTACACCTTCGATGTCGCGGCGGCGCTGGCGTTGGAGGGGTTCGGCGGGAACCTGACTATCATCCATCCCCAGGCGGATCGGCTCAAGCCGCACCCCGGCCAGCGCCTGACTGCGGACCACCTGCGCGCGCTGCTGGAGGGCAGCTACCTGTGGCAGGCCTCGGGCGCGCGCAACTTGCAGGACCCGCTCTCGTTCCGCTGCATCCCGCAGGTCCACGGCAGCAGCGCCGACGCCTATGTCAGCGTGCGCCGCACTCTGGAGATCGAGCTTAACGCTGCAAGCGACAACCCGCTGGTCAGCCTCGACGACGCGGCGATCATTTCCGTCGGCAACTTCGACGTCACCAACATCGCGCTGGCCTTCGACATGCTGCGCATCGCGCTGGCCAAGCAGGTCCAGGTGGCCAATGAGCGCATCCAGAAGCAATTGTGGGCACAGTTCAGCGGCCTGCCCACGGGGTTGGGCGTGCTCGACGAGCCGGTCGGCGGGATGCACCAGCTGGCGCGTATGTGCGCCTCGCTGGCGGCCGAGGCGCAGCTGTTGGCCAACCATGTGTCGCTGATTTACCATACCCAATTGGCGGAGGGCATCGAGGACCACGCCAGCATGGCCCCGCTGGGCGTGCGCAAGACGGAGGAGTTAATGCGCGTGGCCTGGCGCGTGGCCGCCCTGGAGATGATCGTGGCCGCGCGCGCCATCGACCTGCGGGGCCGGCCCTCGCTGGGCCGCGGCACCCACGTGGCCTACCAAGCCGTGCGCGCCCGCGTCCCCGTCGACGTCGTCGGCTGGGAGCCGGGGGTCGAGGATGTGGTGCGGGTCGTGGCCGGTGGGCAGCTGGCCGCGTGGGTAACAGAGGAGTTGAGCGGACGGCACGCGGTGTCGTGGGCGCCGCGGGGCGAGCCGGAGCGGCACGACGGCTGCCTCGTTGCCGACCCGACCCCGCCGCTGGGGGCGTGAGATAGTCGTTAGTCGTTAGTTATTAGTCATTAGTTTCGAGGTGCGAGGGACATCCGCCGGCGCCGTGTTGCTGATAGGCAACGACTAACGACTAACGACTAATGACTAATGACTAACGACTAATAACTAATGACTAATGACTAATGACTAATGACTAAATGGAGTGACACATGACGACGACCGTACGCGAGGCGACGGGCCAGACGGGCCGCATCACGGCGGCGCGCGGGACCGCGCTGCGCTGTCGCGGCTGGCGCCAGGAGGCGCTGCTGCGCATGCTGGAGAATAACCTGGAGAACGGCGAGCGGCCGGAGGATCTGGTGGTCTATGCCAGCTTCGCGAAGGCCGCCCGCGATTGGGACGCCTACCACGCCATCGTGGCCGCGCTCAAGCGCCTGGGCGACGACGAGACGCTGCTGATCCAATCGGGCAAGCCGATCGGCGTCTTTCGCACCCACGACCGCGCCCCCCTGGTGCTGATGGCCAACGGCAACCTGGTGGGGCGCTGGGCCACCCCCGAGGTCTTTTGGGATCTGGCCGACCGCGGCCTCACCATCTGGGGTGGCCTGACCGCCGCCGACTGGCAGTACATCGGCTCGCAGGGCGTCATCCAGGGCACCTACGAGATATTTGCCGCCGTGGCGCGCGAGCACTTCGGCGGCTCGCTGGCCGGGCGCCTCATCCTGACCGCCGGGATGGGCGGCATGGGCGGGGCGCAGCCCCTGGCCGGGACGCTGGCCGGGGCGGTCATCATGGTCGTCGAGGTCGACCCGGCGCGCATCGAGCGGCGCATCGCCTCCGGCTACTGCCAGCATCTGGCCCATGACCTCGACGAGGCGCTGGACCTCTGTCGTGCCGTTCAGGAGCGTGGGGAGCCGCTCTCGGTCGGTCTGGTGGGCAACGCCGCCGAGGTCTACCCCGAACTGGTGCATCGGGGCGTCACCCCGGACGTGGTGACGGACCAGACCTCGGCTCACGACGCGCTCTACGGCTATGTCCCTGTTGGCTTGAGCGTCGCCGAGGTCGAGGCGTTGCGCCGGAGTGACCCCGACGCGGTGACCCGTCGCGCGCTGGAGTCGATCGCGGCCGAGGTGCGCGCTATGCTGACTTTCAAGGAGCGCGGGGCGGTCGTGTTCGACAACGGCAACAACATCCGTTCGCAGGCCGCCGGCCAGGGCGTGGCGGACGCCTTCAGCATCGACATCTTCACCGCGCGCTACCTGCGTCCCCTCTTCGCGCGCGGCATTGGCCCCTTCCGCTGGCTGGCCCTGACCGGTGAGCCGGAGGATATCTATACAATCGACCGCCTGGTGCTCGACCTGTTTCCCGACAATGAACTGGCTACCAACTGGATCACCCTGGCCGGGCGGCATATCCGCTTCGAGGGCTTGCCCGCGCGCATCTGCTGGTTGGGGCACGGCGAACGCACCAGGCTGGCGCTGGCCGTCAACGCGGCCGTGCGCGAGGGACGGCTCTCGGGACCTATCGCCTTTACGCGCGACCACCTGGACGGCGCGGCTATGGCCCACCCACGCATCGGCACCGAGGGCATGCGCGACGGCTCGGACGCCATTGCCGATTGGCCGCTGCTCAACGCCCTGCTCAACACCGCCTCGATGGCTGACCTCGTGGCCATCCACTCCGGCGGCGGCGGGTACGCCGGCTATATGACCAGCGCCGGCAGTACTGTCGTCGC
>JAABUQ010006669.1_pt1 | contig 17300 bp, 15 predicted proteins | sample 5560001 | NCBI WGS metagenome assembly JAABUQ01 (sample SAMN10711888, study PRJNA513371) | rock metagenome | isolation source: Antarctica rocks | place: Antarctica: Victoria Land, Finger Mt nord | collected 2015-12-18
TGGAACGCATTCATCACCGATGTCGATCGCGTCGCTTCCGTCACCCGACGGGTTTGGGCGTCGGTCAGCCATTAGGGCGGTTGGTATTACTCCTCCTGCGCCACCCCGCTACCCGCTTCCAGCTCGGCGACCCTGGCGCGGGCGGCCGCGAGATCGTCCTCGCGCTGGCGGAGCCGCAGCCGCAGCTCCGCGAGTTGCTCGCGGCCGCCCGTGGGCGGGCCATCGTCGTCGTCCTCCGTGCCCGTTGCCATGGCGGCCAGCGCGGCGGCCAGCGCGGCCGGGTCCACAGCCCCCAGAGGCTCGGCTGCGCCGGCCCGCTCGACGCGGTGCGGTGTCTGCGAGCTGTCGAGGCTGCGGATTCGCGGGAAGGACACCCTGGCCACACCCCGTCCGAGGGCGCCCACACCCATCCCTCGCCGCGGGCCAGCCTGGGGAGCGCGGCGAGGATGCGTTGTCCTGCGGCACGGTCCGCCTGGCGGTCGATCCAGCGCCCCACGGCGGCGCGGTCCTGGCTGGCGGTGAGCTTCATCGACACCAGGATGTCGGCCTGGGAGAGCACGTCCTTGTGCAGCACGGCAGGGCGCTGGGTGATCAGCCACGGCACGAAGCCTCGCACCCGGCCGCGGCGCACGATCTCCTCGACCCTTCCCAGCAGCTCGTGGCCGTCGGGGCCGATGCGCTGCGGTGCCCACAGGTCGGCCTCGTCGAGCACGAGGTGCAGGGGCTCGGCGTTGCTGTCGTGCAGCGCCCCGGTGAACGCGGTCATGAACGCCCGCCTGCTGGCGGCGCTGCCGAGGTCGGACACGTCCACGACGCAGGCCAGCGCCTGGGTGCCGACCAGCCGGCCGAGCGCGTCCCCGATGCCCGGGGGGAAGGGCCACGTCGGCGTGCGGGCCGCCGAACACCACCACCGGGTGCGGGCCGGGGGCGCTGCCGTCCGCGGCGGTGCGCAGGCTCCACCACACCCCGAGCGGGTCGGCGACGCAGACCCGGGCGCCGCGGTCCATCAGCCGCTCGACCAGACCCTTGGCGGCGTAGGTCTTGCCCGACCTCGAGGTGCCCACGATGGCCAGGCGCTCGTCCAGCGCCGCCAGGGGCAGCACGCCCGCGATCCGCTCGTCACTCCGCCGGTCCGTGTCTTGCGGCCCTCCGGCTCCGGGCGACCCCGCAAGCGCACGATGGGCGGCCATCACGCGGCTGATGGTGGGCTCGCTCACCCCGTGGCGGCGGGCCATCTGCGCGGCATTGTGCCGGCCGGACAGCACCTCGCCGGCGACAGCCTGCGCGACCACCGCGACCGCGCCCTGATCGCGCTGGGCATGGCCGCCGCCCTGCGCCGCTCCGGGCTGGCGGCGCTGCGCGTCGAGGACCTGGCGCGCGACACGCAGGGGCTTCGGATCAGGATCGCGCGCTCCGAGACCGACCAGCAGGGCGCCGGGCAGGTCGTCGCCGTGCCGCACGGGCGGCGCCTGCGGCCGGTGGCGCTGCTCGACGCCTGGCTGCGGCGGCCGGCATCACCGAAGGCCCGGTGTTCCGGCGCTTCGTCAGCCGCGCCGACCATCTGTCCGACGCAGCCATGGACGACGCCGGCGTGGCGCTCGTGGTCAAGAGGCGCGCGGCGGCCGCCGGGCTCGACGCGGCCGGGTTCAGCGGCCACAGCCTGCGCAGCGGCTTCCTGACCTCAGCCGCACACGGCGGCGCAAGCCTGTGGAAGATGCAGGAGGTCAGCCGGCACAAAAGCGTCCAGGTGCTGTCAACCTACGTCCGGGCCGCCGAACTCTTCGATCAGCACGCAGGAAACGGGTTCCTGTAGGACGTGACCTGATTGTGTTGCGTGGACCGAAAAACGGGCGTGGAGCACCGACCTGCGTCGGCTGTCACACCCAGCGGACGTGCTCCGGCCGTCCGAGTTCGAGCATGCGGTCAAGGGCGCCCAACTGACCGTCCGGTGCGGTCCGGCGGGGTGCCGGCCATCCAGCGAGTGCCGCCTCGTCCAGCCGAAAAGTCATATCGCCGCGCTGCCGCAACCCAGTCTTGCAGGCCGGCCAGTTCGTCACCCGGTAGCGGGCCTTCGGGATGCGGTGACATCGAGCGGCGTTGTGCTTGAACGGCACCTCAGCAACGTAGCCGGGTCATCATGCCCGGTCTGGGCAGTCACCTCGGTGCATCAATACCTGATACGTTCGGCTTCATTGGGTGACGTACGCCGACCTGAGGTGTTTGGTCCCGGGGAGTTGCGACGCCAGCCTGACGCGAGAGGTGGAGGAAGCGCTACGGCAGGCAGTCTTCACGGCTCAGCCCGAACGACGCCGCGAGTTCGAGCCGGGCTCCAAGCGTCGAAGGAGACGACCAGCACCCTGGCCCAGCGCTATGGCCTGAGCCGCACCACCGTCGCCAAGTGGCGCACCAGGACCACGACCGATGACCTGCCCATGGGTCCGACGGCGCCGCGCAGCACAATCCTGACGCCAGCCGAGGAGGCCATGGTGGTCGAGTTCCGCCGCCGCACCCTGCTGCCGCTCGACGACGTGTTCGGCTGCCTGCGCGACGCCATCCCGAAGCTGACACGCTCCAGCCTGCACCGCTGCCTCGAGCGCCACGGCATCTCCCGCCTGCCCGACAACCCGGACAAGGCCTCTAGGCGAGGCAAGCTCGCCGAGACCGCAATCGGCACCCTCCACATCGGCAACAGCGAGCTGCGCCTGGCCGAGGGCAAGCTGACCATGGTCCTCGCCATCGATCGCGTGTCGAAGCTCACCTACGCCGAGTTCCGCGACGACGCAGGGAAGATGAACGGAGCCGACTTCCTCCGCGGCGTGGTGGCGGGTTCCCCTACGCCGTCCACACCGTGCTGACCGACAACGGCGTGGTCTTCGCCGATCTGCCCAGGAACCGGAACGGGCCGACCAGGCGACACCTCGGCGCCCACGTCTTCGACCGGGTCTGCGCCGAGAACGGGATCGAGCACAGGCTGACCAGGCCCTGCCATCCCTGGACCAACGGCCAGGCCGAGCGCACGGACGCACCGTCAAGGACGCCGCCATCGAGACGTTCCACTATCCCAGCCTGGCAAGCCTCAAGGCGCACGTCCTGGCGTTCGCGTCGGCCTGCGACTTCGCCAAGCACCTCAGGGCTCTCAGATTAAAGACGCCCTTCGGGGCCGTGTGCCAGGCCTGGGCCACCACTCCGGACATCTTCAAGCTCGATCCACGCCACCTCACCCAGGGACCAAACACCTAAGGGTCGGCAACCTCCTTACGTGTCAATCAACTTAGCCGAGCGTATGAGACCAGCAATCGCCAGTCCTCTGCTAACCGCCCAACAGACGAAGACTGTCGAAGTTCCCGTCACGTTATGTTCGGTTCTGCTCTCGCAAGGCTTCAGCGATGCGGAGGAAGGCCAACTGGCCGGGGTCGACGAGGCCGACGCTGCCGGCGCCGAACATGCGGGCGCGGCCGAGCTTGTTAGGCTTGGCCTTGAAGGTCTCGACCACGTCTCGCGCGGCGGCAATCGCGGCCGGCAGCATGTCGCCTTCGGAAACGCCTTCGAGGGCTGTCACCACCGTGGCGAGGCTGTCCAGCACTGTCTTGTCGCCGAGGCTGCCCTTGCCGCGTGCCATCATTGCCTCGAGCGCGCCTCGCACGATGGCCGGGATCTCCGCGATCGGCACCCGGTCCCGGCCCTTGGTCGCCTTGGCGGCCGACAGGAATGCGGTGGCGACCAGCGTGCCGTAGGACGATGACGACACGCGCTGAAAAGCCTTGGCACATTCCATGAAGGCAAGGCCGACATCGGCCGGCAGCGCGGCCGACGAGGCCTCCAGAAAGCCGCGCGACACCGTGACGCCGAGGTCGCCGTCGCCGAGCGCGCCGTCGGCGGCGTTCAGTTCGGCGGCAAAGCCTTCCGCCGCCGTGGCGACTTGCCTGACAGATGCGGCCAAGGTCGGGGCGGTGATCTCCGCCATCACGCCACCGACCAGTAGGCGCAGTGGGCCGGAGCCTTGAGGAGACGTTCCAGCTCGCCGTCGAGCCGGCAGACGGTCACGCTGGCGCCGGACATCTCCATGGATGTCGCGTAGCGGCCGACGAGCGGCATCACGATCCCGACTCCGCGTTCGTCGAGCCGGGCTTTGACGCGCCGATACATGATGTAGAGTTCTTCGAGAGGCGTCGCGCCAAGAGAGTTGACCAGGACGGAAATCCTGTCGCCCCTGCCGAGCGGCATGTCGGCCAGGAGGCGGTCCATCATCTCGTCGGTGATCGCGTCGGCGGGCTTGATCTTGTCGCGCCAGATGCCCGGCTCGCCGTGGATGCCCATGCCCATTTCCATCTCGTCCTCGCCGAGCTGGAACGTCGGCCTGCCGGCCTGGGGCACCGTGCAGGGCGACAGCGCCATGCCGATGGACCGGCAGGCATCGGCTGCCTTCTGTGCGGTGAGGGTGACCTCCTCCAGGCTCGCTCGCTCCTCGGCGCGTGCGCCCGCGATCTTGAACGCGTAGATCATCCCTGCCACGCCCCGGCGTTTCGGCCGCTCCTCCGGCCCCGCGGAGGCGACATCGTCGGCCAGCACCACGGTCGTCGAGGCGAGGTCCTCCAGCTCGAGCATCTCGCCCGCCATGTCGAAGTTCATGACGTCGCCACCGTAGTTGCCGTACAGGCGCAGCACCCCGGCGGCACCGTCGGCCCGGCGCATGGCCTCGGCCATCTGCTCCGCCGACGGGCTCGCGAAGACGTCGCCGATCGCCGCGGCGTCGAGCAGCCCTCTGCCGACATAGCCGGTAAAGACCGGGAGGTGGCCAGACCCGCCCCCGGTCACGAGGCCGACCTTGCCTGGCGTGGCGCCGCCCGCCCGCGCGATCACCCGCGGGCTTGGCTGGGCGTAGATGTCGGGATGGGCGGCGCACAGGCCGTCCAGCATCTCGTCGACGTAGTCGACCGGCTTGTTCAGGATCTTCTTCACGCGGATGCCTCCTGGGTGGGCGTCGAAACGTTGGCGTGCCGGCGCGCGCGATAGGTGCTGATCCGTTCGATGGCGATCGGCAGACCGGTCCCGACCAGGATCAGCAGCCCTACCACCAGACGCTGCCAGTAGGTCGGCACCCCGATCAGCAGGAGCGACGAGTTGATCATGGTGATGACGAGCACGCCGATGACGGTGCCCGACACCGTGCCGTACCCGCCCGTAATTCGGCCTCCGCCCAGCACTACGGCGGCAATCACGTTGAGTTCGCTGCCCACCAGATCGAAGGGGTTGGCGATGCGGATCAGCGTCACGTGGGTCACGCCCGCGAAGCCCGCGATGCCGCCCGCCAGCATGAACACGGCGAGCTTGACCCGTTGGACGTCGATGCCGATGCGTTCGGCCGCTTCCTCCGAGCCGCCCAGCGCATAGATCTTCCGGCCGAACATGGTGCCGCCCAGCAGGAAGGAGGCGAGCGCCGCCACCAGCGCAAAATTGAGGAACGCCATGGGCAGCTGCACCAGGCGCCCGTTGGCGAGGTGGAATGCGAGCAGCGGCTGGCGCGAGTAGGCCACCATCTCGGCAGGCAGGGTGCCGTAGTAGAGCGTGCCGACAAACGTCAGCAGCGCGCCCCGGAACAGGCTGAGGGTCGCAAGCGTGACGATCAGGGTCGGCAGGCCGAGCAGGCCGATCAGCAGCCCGTTCACCAGTCCAAGTGCGGCGCCGATCGAGATGCCGATCGCGAAGATCGCCGCGATGGGCAGGTGCACTCCGGAGACGAGCAGCAGCTTGCAGGTGGCATAGAGCGCGAAGGCGCCGATGGCGGTGAACGACACGTCAATGCCGCCTGCCGCCAGCACGATCATGACGCCGATCGCGAAGATCCCGGTGACGATCGTGTTGCGCAGCAGGTCGACGAGGTTGGGGGCCGACAGGAACGCCGGGTTCAGGATGGAGAACAGCAGCGCGAGGGTAAGTCCCGTTGCCAGCATGATGCCCTGGGGCGAGACGGCGAGGCGTGACAGGGTCCTGCCCATCAGGCGGCATCCTCGGTAACCTGGGCGGTGATCTCGCCCTCCGAGGCGCTCTCACCGGCGAAGCTCGTTGTCAGGCGGCCCGCCACCATCACCAGGATGCGGTCGCTGATGGCCAGCGCCTCGCCGATGTCGTCCGTCACCACCAGCACGGCCGTGCCCCTGGACCGCAGCTCCACCAGGAGTTCGTGGATGTCGCGCTTGGACCCCACGTCGACCCCGACCGTCGGGCTGTTCAGGATGACGAGGGGGGGGTTGCGTTCCAGCCAGCGGGCCAGCACCACGCGCTGCTGGTTGCCGCCGGAGAGCTGCACCACGGGAGCGCCGATCGCCCCCAGCTTGATCCGGAGCCGGTCCACCGCCGCCCTGGCGCGTCGGGTGAGCCCACCCGAGTCGAGCCAGCCCAGCCGCTGGTCGCGATCGAGGCTGGACGCCACGATGTTGTCGCGGATCGACTGATCCAGGAACAGGCCTTCGGACAGGCGGTCCTCCGGCACGTAAGCGATCCCGGCCGCCATGGCGTCTCGCACCGATCCGAACCGCCTGCGTCGCCCCGCGACCGTGAGCGTGCCGCCATCGGGCGCGGCCGCGCCGAACAGGGAAAGGGCAAGCTCGGTCCGGCCCGACCCGAGCAGACCCACGATCGACACGATCTCGCCGCGGTGAAGGTCGAGATCGACGTCCCGGTACTCGCCATGACGGGTCAGGCCGCGAGCGGAGAGGAACGGCTCGGCGACGGTGCGCGGCTCGCGCGCCAGGCGCTGGCTGTCGACCGCCCGGCCGGTCATGGCGGCCACCAGCGCGGCCGCAGTGAAGTCCGAGGCCGGCCCGGCGGCCGCGAGCTTCCCATCGCGGATCACCGTCACGCTGTCGCACACGGCGAAGATCTCCTCGATCTTGTGGCTCACGAAGATGAAAGAGACGCCCTGCGCCCTCAGGGTGGAGACAAACCGCAGGAGCTGGCCGACCTCCTTGCTGGTCAGGGCGGTGGTGGGCTCGTCCATCACGATGATGCGCGCGTCGTTGGCGAGCGCCCGCGCGATGGCGACGAGTTGCTTGGACGCGACCGGCAGCCGCTCGACCGGCCTGTCGAGATCAAGGCTCACCCCCATGCGCTCGAGCGTGCTGGCGGCGAGGCGCCGGCGGCGTCGCCAGTGCGTGACCCGCTCTCTCGCGGCGGCGGCGCGCAGGAAGGTGATGTTCTCGCCGACCGTGAGGTTCGGGAACAGCGAGAAGTCCTGGTAGATCACGGACAGCCCGGAGGCGATCACCTGGCCCGGATCGGTGCCGACTGCCTTGCCGAACAACAGCACCTCGCCGGAATCGGCTTTCACCACCCCCGACAGGATTTTGATGAGGGTGGACTTGCCCGACCCGTTCTCGCCGGCGAGGCAGCGCACCTCCCCCAGGCCCAGAACGAGGTCGACATCCTGCAGCACCCGTACCGCCCCGTAGGATTTGTGGATGCGACGCATCTCGAGAACAGAGTCTGACAAGCAGATCCTCGGAAGGGACATGAGGCCGCAGGTTGCCGTGTCCGCGCGCAACCCGGTCCGGCGCGAGCGGCGTCGATCAGGACTCCAGGGCATTGCCTGGACACGACGCCCGGCCTCGTGGTGCGCCCCGCCCGGACCGATTCCCGGCCGCCCTGCGCCGGAGGGACGCGCTCAGAAGTTGAACTTGGCCATGTTGGCCTTGTTGCAGTCGACCCAGGCCTGGCCGGTGATCACGTGGCCTTTGAGGATGACCTTCTCGTAGCCCTCGACCCCAAGGTCCATGCCATCCGTCACCGGCTTGCCGTCGAGGGCCATGGTGGCGACCTTGTCCACGACGTAGCCAGCCTTCGCCGGGTCCCAGAAGGAGATCTGGGCGATGCTGCCGCTCTGGATGTAGGGGCCAGCGATCGACGGCAGGCTGGTGCCAACCACCGACACCTTCCCGCCGAGGCCGGCGTCCTCGATGGCCAGGGCCGCCCCCGCCACGTCAGTGCTGGCGCTGCCCTGGATACCCTTCAGGTTGGGATGCGCCTGGAGCAGTTCCTTGGTCTTGGTGTAGGCGACCTGCTGGTCCTCGAGGCTCTCCTGCTTGTCGGCCACGAGCGTCATCCTTGGGTAAGCCTTCTTCTGCCGTGCTATGGCGGCGTCCACCCATTGGTTGTGGGTCTTGGCGGTGAGGTGGCCGACGAACACGGCGTACTCGCCCTGCTCGCCCATGGACTTCGCCAGCACGTCCATGAGGTGCTCGCCGAACGCGGCATTGTCGAAGGCCTCGACGTCGTAGGTGACGTTCTTGAGATCGGAGCCTTCGTGGCCGATCACCACGATCTTGCTGCCGAGTGCCTTCTTAAGGACGGGCTCCATCGACTCGGGTGAGTTCGGCACGACCGTGATGGCGTCGGCCTTCTTCGCGATCAGGTCCTCGACCATCTGGTTCTGCAGGGCCGCGTCGGCGGAGGCGGGCCCCACTTCGGTGGCGTTCTGCCCGCTGTCCTTGGCGAACTGCTTGACGCCCTCGTCCATGCGGTTGAACCAGGCGATGCCGGCGATCTTCACCACGGTGGTGATGGTGTATTTCCTGCTCTGGGCCTGGGTGACGCCGGCGGTGCCGGCGAGCAACGCCGCCGCGACGGCCACGCCCGCGATGGTCCTGGACTGGGCTTTCATGATGTTCGTCCTCCCTGGCGTGTTCGGGTTCTGGAGCGCTGGATGATTGCGGTTCACCCATGTCGGCCCGTACGCTTCGGCATCTGTAGGCGGCAATGCGGCGGGCGTAAATCCGGCCGGCCTCACGGGCGTGCGGGCAGGCGCGCGAGCCAGCGGAAGAGGCGCGCCTGCCCGAAGAACACGCGCGCCGACATCACCACCACGAGCAGGCCGCCGAAGAACAGGTCGCGCATGAAGGCGCTGAACGACAGGAAGTTGAGCCCGCTCGATATCAGCTGGAGCAGCAGCACGGCCAGGATCACGCCCGTCACCGTGCCGAAGCCGCCTGACGGACTCACGCCCGCCAGGATGTTGATCAGCACGACGAGCAGCATGTAGGAGCTGCCATAGTCGGCATAGGCGGAGTTGGCACGACCCAGCACCACGAGGCCGGCGAGGGCCGAGATCAGGCCGCTCGCCGCATAGATCGACAGCAACAGCCGACGTTCGGGGATGCCGGCGAAGCGGGCCGCGACCGGGTTGGCGCCGTACAGGCGGGTCTGCAGCCCGAAGCTGCTGAAGCGCAGCACGAGGCCGAGCAGGATGGCCACCGCGGCGAAGACGAGGAGCGGGAACGGCACCAGGCCGCCGAGGGAGGCGTTGACGAGGCCCGGATACCAGTCGGGCAGGCCGGTGATGGCCGGGCCGCGCGTGACCACGATGCCGAGCCCTCCCACGAGCTGCATGGTCCCGAGCGTGGCGAGGATCGCGGGAAGGCGCGCGTAGCCGACGAGGACGCCATTCAGGAGGCCGCACAGCGTGCCGGCGAACACCGCGACAGGCATGGCGGCCCAGCCGTGGCCGTCCTTCAGCATCAGGGCCGCGATGATCGAGGCCAGGTTGGCGACGCTCACGACCGACAGGTCGATGCCCCCCGAGATCATCGTCGGCAGCACTGCTAAAGCCATCAGGCCGAACTCGGGACATTGAAACCCCATCGAGCTCAGGCTCGCGAAGGACAGGAAGTCCGGGTTCGCGAAGCCGATGGCCAGGAAGGTGACCACCGTGAGCGCCAGCAGGCCGATCAGGAAAGAGCGCGGATTGCCCTCGTGTCGCCCCATCATTCCTCCCCTTTTTTGTGACGAGCCGAGTCCTTCCTACCGTAGCGCTGGGAGAAGTAGCTTGACAGGGCATTGGCTCCAAGCACATGCCTGACTGTAAAGAACAGACGCCGTAACAAATTCGGCCGTAGATCGGGGGGAAACGATGCACAGACGTAAAGTCATCGGCGGCGGCGTCGGCTTGGCTCTGACGACGGTACTTCCGGGCCTGGCGCGAGCCGCCTCCGGAAAGCCGGTCAGGATCGGCTACAACGTCTCGACCCTGGCCAATCCGTTCTTTCAGGGTATGACGAAGGGCGTGGTCGACGCGGCCAAGCAGTTTCCCGCCATGACGCTGCTCAACACCAACGCGAACGGCGACGCCAACACCCAGGCCAGCATGGCGGTGGACCTGATCAATCAGGGCATCGACGCCCTGATTCTCAACCCCATCAACGCCAATGCCATCGTTCCGGTGGTCCAGCAGGCCGACAAGAAGAAGATCCCGGTCTTCACCCTGGACCGCGGCGCCGCCTGCGGCGACTGCCAGACCAACTTCCTCGAGACCGACAACGTCGCGATGGGGCGCGAAGGCGCGCGCTACATCGCCGAGCAGCTCAAGAAGCGCTACGGCAAAATCCAGGGCAACGTGGTCGACCTCGTCGGACTGATCGGCACCACGGCGGGCGACGACCGCGACAAGGGCTTCATGGACGAGTTCAAGGCGATCGCAGCCGGCAATCCTGACCTGAAGCTGGTTGCGCGCCAGGAAGGGCAGTTCGATCAGGAGAAGTCGTTCAACCTGATGAGCCAGATCATGGCGGCAAATCCGCAGATCGACGCCGTGTTCAACGGCAACGACGACAATGCGGTGGGAGCGCTACGCGCGGTGCGTCAGGCGAGCCGCAACGTGCCGATCGGCGACCCCAAGCACATCATCATCATCGGCATCGACGGCACCCGGCAGGCGCTGACCGCAATCCGCAAGGGCGACATGGATGCGACGCTGTCGCAGAACCCGCTGACCATGGCGTCGCAGTCGGTGAAGTACGTCGACATGTTCTACAACGGCGACAGGTCAGCCATCCCGGCCCACCAGTTCTGGCCTCACATCCTGATTACGAAGGAAAACATCGACAGCCCGGACGTCAAGTCCTACGGGTTGTGGGGCGAGACAGTCTAGGCGGATGGCGGGGGGCACATCGGTGGCGCTTCTGCTCGACATGCAGGGCGTCTCGAAGGCGTTCCTGGGCGTGCCGGTGCTCACCGACGTCTCGATGACGCTGCGCACCGGCGAGGTCCTAGGCATCGTGGGAGAGAATGGCGCCGGAAAATCGACGCTGATGAAGATCCTGGCCGGCATCCATCGGCCGGACGGCGGATCGATCCGGCTCGACGGCGAAGCCTTCGAGCCGCACACCCCCCGCGACGCGCTCGCGGCGGGCATCAAGGTCGTCCACCAAGAACTCAGCCTGTTCCCGGACCGCACGGTCGCCGAGAACATCTTCGCGGGCGTGCTGCCCAGGACGCGGTTCGGCACGATCCGCCGTCACCGCCTCCTGCGCGACACGCTCTCGGTGCTGAGGCGGGTCGGGCTTGACATCGCGCCGGGCGCCAAGATACGCAGCCTGCCGCTCGCGCAGCGCCAGCTCGTGGAGATCGGCCGGGCGCTGTCGCAGAAGGCGCGCATCATCGTGATGGACGAGCCGACCGCGACCCTGACGGGCCACGAGGTCGAATTCCTGATGGGCACCATCCGAGCCCTGAAGGCGAACGGCGTCGGCGTCATCTTCATCAGCCACCACCTCGATGAGGTGTTCGCGATCTGCGACCGGATCGCCGTGATGCGCGATGGGTGCAGCGTCGACGTCCGGCCCGCCGCCGAGTGGACTGAGGACACCATGGTGCAGGTCATGGTGAACCGGCCGATCGACAAGTTCTTCCCCAAGCAGGACATTGCGCCCGGCGCGGTCTTGCTCGACGTGAGGCGACTGACCAGCAAGGGCCGTTTCAGCGACGTCTCGTTCACCGTCAGGGCAGGGGAGATCTACGGCCTCGCCGGGCTGGTGGGCGCCGGACGGACCGAGGTGCTGAAGACGATCTTCGGGGTCCTGCCCGTCACCTCCGGACACATCCAGGTGGACGGCAAGGCCTACCTGCCCCGCTCTCCGCGGCAGTCGCTCCGAAGCGGGGTCGTGCTGACGCCGGAGGATCGCAAGCTCGAGGGGCTTGTGCTGCCGTTCTCGATCCGCAGCAACGTCGCGATGTCCACCCTCGGCGCCTTGTCCCGCTGGGGGATCCTGTCGGCACGCGCGGTGGCGACGTTGGCCGAAGTGTCGATCCGCTCGCTGCGCATCCGAACCACCTCGGCAGGCCAGGAGGTGCGCCGCCTGTCGGGCGGCAACCAGCAGAAGGTCGTGCTCGCCCGCGCCATCAGCGTGGGACCCCGCGTCTTCATGCTCGACGAGCCGACCCGCGGCGTCGACGTCGGGGCCAAGGTGGAGGTCTACACCCTCATCGGCGAGCTCGCCGCCAAGGGCGCCGCCATCCTGATCGTGTCGTCCGACCTGCTCGAGCTGCTGGGCCTGTGCGACCGGATCGGGGTGCTGCGTGCCGGGCGGTTCGCCGGCGAGGTGGCACGGCCGGACTACAGCCAGGATCGCATCATGTCGCTCGCGGCGATCGGGTAGGCGCGTGAGCACCGACCTGACCTCGGCCCAGGCCGACCGCAGGCCCGCCGGCAAGGCACGGCTGAAGGCGGACCTGAGCGACTTCACCGTGCTGGCCGTCCTTCTCGCCATCGTGGCCTACCTGTCGCTCTCGACCTCCTCGTTCCTGTCCACCGCCAACCTCATGGCGATCCTGGTGGCGACGTCGCTGATCGCGATCGTGGCCTGTGGCCAGACCTTCGTGATCATCACCGGCGGCATCGACCTGTCGTCCGGGTCCGTCGTGGCGTTGTCGGGCATCGCGGCCGCCATGGCCATGCAGGCGCACGTGCCGGTGCTGCTCGCGGTCGTGCTTGGCGTGCTGGTCGGAGCGGGCTGCGGCCTGTTCAACGGCCTGGCGGTGACGCTGCTCGGCATGAGCCCCTTCATCGTGACCCTGGCGTCGATGGCGATGGCGCGCGGGCTCGCCTTCATCCTGCCCAGCGGCGCCACGCTGTTCGGCTTCGACGAGAGCTTCGACGCCATCGGCGGGGGGCTTGCGGGCTTCTTCCCGGTCGCGGGCATCATCTCGCTCGTGGCGCTGGGGATCGGGGCGTTCGTGCTGGGCAAGACGGTCTTCGGCAGCGAGGTTTATTCGGTCGGCGGGAATCGCGAGGCCGCCGTGATGACCGGCATCCCGGTGCGGCGGACCCTGCTGGCCGTCTACGTGATCTCGGGGGCGCTGGCCGGCCTTGGCGGCATCATCCTGGCGGGGCGACTCGACTCGGCGCAGCCGATCGCGGCCAACGGTTTGGAACTGAACGCGATCGCCGCGGTGGTGATTGGCGGGGCCTCCCTGTTCGGCGGCCGCGGCTCCATGCTGGGCACCATCCTCGGCGTGCTGCTGATCGGCGTCATCAACAACGGCCTGACTCTGCACAACGTCGAACCCTTCTGGGTGCAGTTCATCCAGGGTGCCGTGATCTTCCTTGCGGTCTCGTTCGATTCGCTCAACAACAAGCGCAAGGCGTCGTCCTAGAGCGTTTTCGCCGCCGGCGGATGCGCTCCGGCACAAGAATGCAAGTCGTTCATCGGGGCGGAGTTGCTGTGACGATTTCTTCGTGTCCGGAACTGCTTCAGTACAGCTCAGCTGGCGGGCCTGCTGATCCAGGCGGAGGGGTTGTCCGTCGGACCCGGGTCGTTGGCCGCCAGCCCAGCGCCGGAGGCGCGTTGCGCAGCACCGCAATTCCTCAGGTTCGCCCTCCACCCGGCGGCCAGGCGTCCCCCGGTCCCGGGCCGTGGGCGGCGGCGGCGACCGCAGGCAGAACAGGAGATAGCCATGCAGTACAGGACTCTGGGCCGGTCGGGCCTGAAGGTGTCGGTCCTCACCATGGGGACCTTCACGTTCGGGGGCCAGGGGGCTTTCGCCATGACGGGCAGCCAGGGGGTTGCCGAGGCGCAGCGCCTGATCGGCACCTGCCGGGACGGGGGCATCAACCTGTTCGACACCTCGAACATGTACTCGCTCGGCCTCTCCGAGGAGATCCTTGGGGAGGCCCTCGGCGCCAGCCGCAACGACGTGCTGATCTCCTCCAAGGCCCGCATGCGCATCGGTGACGGGCCCAACGACGAAGGCGTGTCGCGCTATCACCTGGTCCGCGAATGCGAGCGGAGCCTGAAGCGGCTGAAGCGTGACCACATCGACATCTACTACATGCACGAATGGGATGGCGTCACGCCGCTCGACGAGATGCTCGGCGCGCTCGACAGCCTCGTGACCCAGGGCAAGATCCGCTACATCGGCTGCTCGAACTATTCCGGCTGGCACATCATGAAGGCGCTGGGGGTCAGCGACCTCAAGAACTACCCGCGCTTCGTCACGCAGCAGATTCACTATACCCTGGAGGCGCGCGAGGCCGAATACGAGCTGCTGCCGATCTCGGTCGACCAGGGGCTCGGCGTCCTGATCTGGAGCCCCCTCGCGGCGGGCCTGCTGTCGGGCGCCCATCGCCGCGACCGGCCCGTTCCGGCCGGCTCGCGGCAGGCCAAGGGCTGGACCGAGCCGCCGATCCGCGACATGGAACGGCTGTGGTCCATTGTCGACGCCCTGGTCAAGATCGGCGACGCGCGCGGCGTCTCCGCCGCCCAGATCGCCCTCGCCTGGGTTCTGGAGCGGCCGGGCATCACCTCGGCGGTGGTCGGCGGGGAGAACGAGGCGCACTTCAAGGACAATATCGCCGCCGTGGACCTGCGGCTCACGGACAGCGAGCGCAAGGCGCTCGACGAGGTCAGCGCCATTCCGATGATCTATCCATACTGGCACCAGGGCCAGTTCGCCCGGGACCGGTTCGGTGCCGCCGACTGGGCGCTGCACCGCGACAACCCTTACGCGCGCTAAGGATGTTGCGGCCCGGCGCCGAGGCGCCGCAACGGGTCGGCGCACCGAGGCGGTCCACCTCCGGTACAGTTTCTCGCAATGCGCAGGGTCCGTGGCCGGCTCCGGACCCGGAGAGACAGGAGAGGGTGCCGCGATGGTCGAGCGCATCGGCTTTATCCATACGGTTGGTTTCCTGGTCGACGAGTTCCGCGTCCGCATGCGTGGCGAACTGCCGGACGTGGACTGCTTTCACGTCCTCAACGAAAGCCTGCTGCAGGACCTGCTCCGCGGCAAACCCAAGGAGGCAGTCTACCGTCGGGTGGTGCAGCAGGTTCTCGCTGCGGCTGATGCCGGGGCCGACCTCATCGTCATGACCTGCTCGTCGACGTCGCCCGCCGTCGACATCGCCCGCCAGGTCCTGAACCGGCCCATCCTCAAGATCGACGACCCCATGGCGGAGGCCGCCATCGCGGCAGGGCGGCGCATCGGCCTCGTCTGCACGGCGAGCAGCACGGTCGAGCCAAGCACGGCGCTGCTCCGCTCTCACGCCGCAGCGAAGGGACGCGAAATCGCGGTCGTACCGCTGCTGCAGGCCGACGCCTATACGGCTCTCATGAGGGGCGAACGTGCCGAACACGACAGGCTGATCCGCAAGGCCGTCACGGAAGCCGCGGCGACGGTCGATGCGGTGGTGCTGGCGCAAGCCTCGCTGGCGCATCTGCGAGACGAACTCGCCGCTGTCCTGCCCATACCGGTCCTCGCCAGCCCTGCGCTGCTGATGCAGGCCCTAACCGAGCATTGCGCCATTGAGCGGGTAGGGACCGTTGCTTCCGGGTGACCGGGTCTCGTGGCTCCAGGCCCGGTCATCCCCGGTGAGGACACGCGGCGTGTGCGGCCGCTCGTCGTCGTCGCCGACGCTGCGGATCAGCTGCGGCAGCGTGTCCGCGCTCGCCGGTGTGGAGAGTCGCTCGCTCAGGCACCTGCCGGCCTCGCCACCGAGCGCTAGGCCGACATGGCCCTGCAGGCTGCCCAGCCGCTCGGCGTCGGTGCAGCGAGGTGATCGGTCCGGGTAGCGCGAGGGATGATGCCCGGCACTCGGGTCCCATGCCGTTCAAGCATCACGACGCCGCCGCCACCGTATCCCGCGCGCCCGCTACCGCGTCGCGAACTGGTCGGCGTATGAGGCGAGCTTGCTGCGGCGGGGCGACCTGACGCTGTGGCTGGATGAGGCGGCGCTGGCCGGCTGGGCTGCGCCGAAGCGGAGCAATCCCGGCGGGAAGCCGCTCTACCGTGACGCGGCAATCGAGCTCGTGCTGATGCTTCGGCTCGTGTCCCACCTGGCCCGCGGCAAGCGGAAGGGTTTGTTCGCAGCGTGTTGCGCCTGCTTGGGCTCGAGCTGATGGTGCCGGACCACTTGACGTTGAGCCGTCGCGGTCGGGCCTTCGCAGGACGGCAGCCGCGCGTCCAGGCTGTGGATCGGCGTTCAATATTGGCTCATCCGCAGCCTCGGTGCAGGTCGTTGTCACGCGGCACCAGGCGCGCCCTGAGCAAGTCGAGCTTTGCTCGCCCGTATCCCTGGCGCTTGATCAGCTTCAGCCGGGTCCTGTCCCTCGACCTGGCCGCTGCTCCAGGGCAGCGCCAGGGCTGCGCGCACGGCCTGCTCGTCCTGGCGCAGGCCGGCAGCGAAGCCGCGCGACTCGCCATGTTCGGCGTCGGTGAGCCAGGACGTGAGGGCTTCGACGGTATGGGCGCGAACCAGGGTAGCGAAGCGCTGGGCAAGGTCGCGAACCGTGGCCAGCGCTGGCGACAGCGCGAGCAGCCGCTCGACATAGGCGCGGTCCGGCTCGGCAAGCGCCGCCAGGTCAGCCGTGAGCATCCGGGCCATCCGCCGCGCCGGGTATGTCGTCGGCCGAGCAGGAGGTTGCACGGCTGGGACGTCTGCTGGTCCGGGCTGTCGCACCGGCTCCGCCAGCCGCTGCCGATTGGCCCACCCGGCGACGACCCGCGTCCCGCCCTTGAACCCGGCATCGCGCAGGTCCCGCCAGAGTTGGGCGCCGTTGCGGCAGCCCTCCATCCAGCGGCGCTCCAGCACCCAGCGCCGCGCCGTGTTGCGCGACAGCGCCAGGTCGCGGGCGATGTGGCGGATCGGAACGCCTTGCCAGTGCAGACGCATCATCTCGTCATGCACCTGCACCCGCCGCTGCCATGCCTCATACTGCAGCCGCTGCGCGCTGGTCATCGGTGGCGGTGCGTCCGGGTCCGCCGCGGGCGGCACGGTCATCGGTGCAGCGACAGGAACGCTGGAGGCGAGCTGGGCTGCAGCCCGGAGTGCGGGCATGTTCCGCTTCACTGCCTTAAGGACGGCAGCGCTGCAGTTCTCCAGCAGGTGCCACCGGTCCGCGACATGGACGGCGCGGTGAGTGTCAAAGGGGTTGCCGCGCGGGTCTCGTAACGACGTGTGCTTATCCGGGTGTCATCAGTGTCTGCACGGTGGCTGTCTGGACGACGATGTCGCGCTCGGGGTTAAGCGTCACGGCCCC
>JAABUQ010006670.1_pt1 | contig 17296 bp, 19 predicted proteins | sample 5560001 | NCBI WGS metagenome assembly JAABUQ01 (sample SAMN10711888, study PRJNA513371) | rock metagenome | isolation source: Antarctica rocks | place: Antarctica: Victoria Land, Finger Mt nord | collected 2015-12-18
AAGTTCCATCCGGAATGGAATTACACCATCGCCCCCAGAGCACAGATCTGAGGCGATTATTGTTGGGCGTTGCCTTAGCGCGTCCGCATTGGCCGTTTCGGCAGCTTGTCGTCGGGTGCCACGAACCTCCTCATGCGCAGTTTCTCGATGAACGCAATCTTCGCCCATCGTAAGGCCGCCTGATGCTCAGAAACCGCGGCAGCGCCCAGTGCAGCGCGAATTTCGTCCGATACACGCATTGCATTGTACAGATTTCTACCAACAAGTTATACCAGAGGTTGCATCGTATAAAATAATACACTTTTCTGTGAATCTATGCGGTTCCGACTTGAGCTCATGGTTGCTTTTGTTGTCCGATGGACACGTCAAAAGAATTGTAGGCGTAACAAAACGAACTGAACAAGAGATCATGCCCTTATTTTAAGCAACGAGACAGTCATGCCCGCATTGCACGATGCTGAACTGCCTAGTTTCTTGCCTGCTCTGCCAGTCGCGGCGGTCTCCAAGCGCCGCTGGCTGCAAGAGGAAATCCTGTCGCTGGCCTCGTCCTATCCGGGCGGTGAACCCGTTGCGGACATCTCAAGGCGACATGGGCGCTCCCTTGCTGCCGTTTATGGCAAGGCCCGCCGGATGGGATTGTCGCGCCCGCAGCGCGGGACCTCCTCTACGGTTGTCGAGGACGTGCTGCCTGAGCATATCGAGATGACGTTGCCTGCGTCCAAACTCGATTTGTTGCCGCCAACTCCCGCCAACCCGCCATTCCTGCCGCCGCTTGAGATGCCCGCTGCCGCGCTCAAGCCTGCCAAGCCGTATCGCGTGACGGCACTGGGCGGCCGGCAGACGGTTTGGACGCCTGACCTGGTGCGTCGCCTCATCTTGCTGTGGGTGGCTGGGTTCCACCACACCACGATTGCCGAGGTGCTGCGCCTGACCGCCTGCGGCGTGTCCTCGAAGGCTGTCCGCATCTCGCTGCCCTACCGTGCCGGCCAGGCGTTGTCCAAGGACGTTGCAGCCGCGCGGCGCACGGATGCGATGGGCGGTGAGGTTCCCAAGTTCCTCATGACCGCCTCAGGCCACCGGCTCATCGGCAAGTGGTGCAACCTCACTGGCATCTGGTTCTACGGGCGGGCTGGCACGCATACGTGCGTCGAGGCCAAGCTGACCCTCCACTATGACCGCATGCGGGGATCGGCGTTCTAGGGTTCCGGCTTCTTGGCGCCACGATGCCCTAGCGCGAAGGCATCGTGGCGCCGTTCGCACCCGCGCCCGGTAGCCTGCCCGCATGCAAAACGATCAGGCCGCGGCCACCCGCATCATCCAGCGCAACGCTTTCCAACAGCAGCTCACGCGAAGGCTGGCGATTTCCCAAACCCTTTCGCTGGCCGTGATCGCGGCGCTGGTCGGCGACCGCATCTGGCTGGGCCATCACCCTCCCGCGCCAAAGATCATCCTGACGGATGCCCACGGCAACCAGGTCGAGGCAACGCCGCTGTCCGATCCCGTCATGTCGGACGCAGACCTGGTGGATTGGGTCGCGAAGGCCGCCGTCGCGCCATACAATTTCGACTACATCCATTACCGCGACACGTTTTCCAGGGTTGTGAGGCCATATTTCACCAACAACGGCTGGAACGGCGTCCTGAACAACATGAAAGCCAGCAAGAACATCGACGAGGTGGTCAAAGACTCCATGGTGGTGGAGGGCGTTGTCAGGCGCCCTCCATCGCTGGTGGACAGCACCGTTGTTGATGGCGTGGCCAACTGGACGTTTGAAGTTCCAATCCTCGCCTCATTCCGAAATACCAATGCCCAGAGGGAGCAGCGCATCACTGCCAAGCTCTTCGTGACGCGGACCAGTCCGACCTTCCATCCGCAAGGTGTTGCGGTGGACAACTACAACGCGCTCGTCACCGGCTGAAAGCGAGGCCCACCATGCGAAGCATTTTGTTCCTGGGCGTGGCCACCGGCCTTGCCGTGTCCTTGTCGCCGCGCGTCCAGGCCCAGACAGCCCCGGTCGATCCCCCATCGGCGCAGCGGGCGCTGAACGGCATCCCGAACCTGTCCGATGACATGATCGACGAGCTGGCCCGCCGCGTGAGGCGGTTGCAGGACGGCAGCGAACGCGCCAGCAACCCGCCCATCGCCCGGCCGCTGAACCGGCTGGTGGTGGTGTCGCTGCGTCCTGGCGACCCCTCGGCCATCATCAACACCGTCCGCGGCTATCCGACCTCGGTCACGTTCACCGACAACACCGGGCGTCCCTGGCCGATCCACTGGGAGAACCTGGCCAATGCCAGCCAGCCCGGCTCCACCGACTGCAACAACGCCGGGGCGCAGGCATCGAACGCAGGCAATGGGGCTGCCATCCCGGGCGCCGTGTTCTCGTCGGGGTTCGATGTCTGCGTCCCGGTCAAGGGCGGCAACACCCTCATGATCACGGCGCATTCCGCGGCGCCACGGGGCGGGTTGCAGGTGATGCTTGAAGGCGCTGCCGCGCCAATTCCCTTCACGCTGATGGGCATGCCGGACAGCTACGACAGCGTGGTCTCGGTCAAGGTCGCCCAGCGCGGCCCGAATGCCCGTGTCGATATGTTCACCAGGCGCAGCGGGGGGCCTGTCACCGGCGATGTCGATCTGTCGAGCATGCTGGACGGCACGCCTCCGGCCAACGCCCGGCCGCTCCTGGTGCGCGGCGCTCCGCCCGACGGCATCCAAGCCTGGGAGCTGGGCGGCCACATGTATGTCCGCACCAGCGCCACGATCCTCTCGCCGCAGCCCATCGCGCGCCAGTTCACCAACGGCGACCTCGGCATTTTCGAGATCCCGGCAAGCCCGGTGGTCCTGGCGACCGCGGCTGGACAAACCTTCTCCATTCGCCTCGACCGGCAGGAGCATTGAGCCATGTCGTTCACCAACCTGATGCCGCAGTTGCCTCAATTCCCCCTGCCCGCCCGGGGGCGCAACCGCATGATCCTCCTCGCATCCTGCGCCGTCGTCTTCGTCGTGGCCGTGGGCGGTTTGGTGCTGTGGAGTCGTTCATCCATCCTCAGCTCCAAGGTGGATGCGGTTCCCAAGCTGACGGACCTGCCCGGCGCGGCGGTGTCGGATGCGCAACTGCGGCGGTTGGCGATGGAGGATGCGCAGAACCGCGCCCGGCTCGCCGAACAGCAGCGGCAAAGCTACCTGCCCAGCATGAAGACCGCCGCCGCCGTGCCCACCACGCGCCTGCCGGACCCGGTGGTTCCCGCAAAGCCGGCGGCTCCGGCCCCGGGCTACACGTCCAACCCGATCTCGACCGTCACGCCCGCGCCGGCCTCGAACACCCAACCCGCCCGGCAACTCACTCCAGAGGAAAAGCAAGGCGACCTGGCCTATGCGGCGCTGATAGGCACCTTGATTGCCGGCATGGCGCCCAAGGCGTCGGCGATGGGCATCGATGAGACGCCTGACATGATCGCCAAGAAGCGCGAGGAGCTGAAGAAGGAGAGCGATGCGCGCGAGGCATCGTATCGGACGGCGCAAGGTGTGCCGGCAACGGGGGCGGGGGCTGCGCGAAGCCAGGTCCTGATGCCGGCGCTGCGCTGGTCGATGGCGCAAACCATCGTCGCGACCGAGACTGGTCCGGACGGCAACGGTGGTCAGGTCATTGTCGAGATGACGGGCGGGCCGCTCAACCACGCCCGGCTGCTGGGGACGGCGCAACGGCGCGGCGACCTGATGGGCGTGAGCCTCACGCAACTGAACTGGCAGGGCAGGACGTTGCCCGTCGATGCTGTGCTGGTGTCGCCTGAGACGCGGGAAACCGCAGTCGCGTCGAGCGTGGATCACCACTACGGCGCGCGGCTGCTGTATCCCTCGCTGGCGGCGGTGGCATCCGGCGCGGGGCAGGCCATCGCGCTCAGCGGATCAAGCCAGGCCACGTCCGCCTTTGGCACGGCCGGCATCTACAAGAACCTCAATACCGGCGAGATCATTGGCGTCGGCGTCGGTGCCGCCGGCAACAACTTGCAGCAGGTGCTCAACGAGATGGCGCCGAAGGGTCCCACCGTAAAGCTGGATGCCGGCGTCCCGGTCGGCGTCATGTTCCTCAAGGACGTGGTGGATAAAGGGGAGGGCAGCATGCCCTAGCACGGTTCGCACCCGGCCACGGGATGCTGGGCGAAGCACAATGGAGTCTCGCCGTGAGCGCATCCAGCAATGTTCTTTATCCGTCCGTCAGCCTTCCCAACGAGGGTCCGCCCGAACCTGCCGTAGGTCCGCCGGACTCTGTCGCGGTTGTGGCACCGCGACCGCAACGGTTCACGCCCTTCCGCCTTGCCTTGCTGGGCGGCGGCGTCCTGCTGGCTGCTGGCATCGTCTTTGTCCTGCCGCAGCTCGCGGCGGGCAACCGCATCGACCTTTCGAGCATCCGCCTGCCGGCTCCGGTGCGTCCATCGCAACCTGCCGCAGCCCTGGCACCCGCGCCTGCCCCTGACGTTCCTGCAACGCCGCCTGCGGCCAAGCCAGCCCCGTCTTCCTTCATGGATGACATTGCGGGGCTGGACGCCCTTGGTCCTGTGGCATCGCCCTCGGCGATGTCCGCCCCGCCGGCCGCACCGGCTGCGCCGTCTCCGGTGCAGCCCGATCAGGTCCCGGCGCCGGCAGTCGCGCCAGTTCCGCCGACCCCGCCGGACGCAGCGCGAGCGGACCCGGCAGAGACAATCCTGAAGCTTGTTCCCGCACCGAACAGCACCGCTCAAGAGGTGTCGCTGCTCGGGCTTGTCACCGCCATCGCGGCGGAGCTGCGGACCAGCCGCGAAGACAACGCCGCACTGCGCGATCAGGTGAGGGCGCTTTCGGCCAACTCCGACAGCCGGCTGGAAGACATGGAACGCCGGGTGCGGTTCCGGGAAGCGCAGGAGGCCGTCGCGGGGATGCGGGCGCCTCTGCTGTCCTCCGAACTGGAGCCTGGTCTTGCCGTTCCCCGCGCCGTCCTGACTGTCACGGCGCAAGCCGATGCCTGGCGCGTCCAGGGTGGCTCTCCGCGCATGGCGGTGCTCGCGCCGACCGGCAGCGGCCCCATCAAGATCGTGCGGGTGGGCGATGCGATTGACGACCGGCTGGGCAAGGTCGAACGCATCTACCAGGACGGGCGGCTCTGGGTGGTGAAGGCGGAGCGCGGGTCCGTCCGTGGCGGCGAATAGCCGTGCAATACCTCGTCAACCTCTCCATCGATGTCGCCAACGCGCTGCGCTACCTGATGCCGGCGTTCTGCTACGTCGCGGCCGGGGTGCTGGCGATTGCGGGCGCCGTCGCACTGTATGGCGGCGGCAAGGACCCGCGGCACGGCGTGGGCTACTACATGCTGGTGGCGACCACGTTCATCGTGGCCAGCCTGCTGCTGTCCTTCCCCACCGTGCTGAACCTGTTCAGCGCCAGCATCGGCGGCACGGCCAGCGCATCGCTTGGCGGCGGCTTGCTGTCCTACACGCCGGCCAACGTCGGCGGCGGGACGCTCAAGGATTCCATCTTGGCCATCGTCGGCCTGTTCAGGCCCTCGATCCAGGCATTCGGGGCGCTCTCCATCCTGTTCGGGCTGATGAAGCTGCGCCAGGTCGGCCGGGCCTCGGGCAACCCGTTCTTCAACGCGATGGTACACTTCGTCTGCGGCGCTCTGCTGCTCAACATCGAACCCATCGCCCAAACCCTCATGCAGGCGGCATGAACCGTTCGCACCCGCCCGGGAGACAACGGCATTGCCACCCACACCCAAAGGAGTGAAATCTTGAAAACCAAGCTCAACAAGGTCCTGTCCACCGCCGCATTGTCCGCCTTGGGATCGGCCGTCGCCACCTCCGCCTTCGCCCAGGCGGCTGGCGGCGGCACCTGGGGCAACCGTGCCGCGGCGATGGGGCAGGATGCCCTCAACTGGGGTTCGATCCTCGGGATTGCGCTCTACATCCTGGCGGCTTGCTTCATGATTGCGTTCGCAGTGAACCTGTTCGGTTTGGGCAAGCGCAACGGCAACTCCAGCCCAGGTGCTGCCGGGCTGTGCCTGTTGGCAGCGGTGGCAGCCGCCAGCGCCCCCACCGTCCTCGGCATCACCAGCCAGACCATCACCGGCGCCGCGCCCAGCATCACGGGTTCCGGCACCGCGCCCATCCAGTTCTAGCCCGAATGCGCCTGCTCCCCCTCGGGCTGACGGCCAATGCCGCCAGTTGGCGGCATGAAGCTGCCAGTCTTGCAGGGGGGCAGGCGTCCCTCGCCCTTGCTCGCGACGGCCATGCGTGCCGGTTCTGCGGATTGGCGAGCGGCCCATGGGCCGAAGTCTTCCATCGGAACGGCGACCACGCCGACGACAGCCTGGAGAACCTGGCTGCGGCCTGCCCCGCCTGCCATGCCTGCCAGCACCTTGGGCGTGACGGCGGCGATCAGGAATACCTGGTCGTGTGGCTCCCGCACCTCACCCAAGCGGCGCTCAACCATCTCGTGCGCGGCATCCATCATGTTTTTGCCGACCATGGCGAAGCTGGCCACATGGCGGCCCCGCCCTCGCAAGACACGTTTGCGCTGCGATCCGCCTACGCCGCATATCGCGCGCTGGTTGCGTGCTCGTCCATCGCCCAAGCCAGCCTTGGCACCTCGTCCCCACGCCTGCTCGGCGAGGCCCTGCTGAGCCTGCCCCCGTCCGCGGCGTCCCATGCCACCGCGCTGGTCGATGGCCTGCGGCTGATGTCGCGCGGGCGCCTGTTCCGCAATGGCGTCGATGTCTATCCCGATTGCCTGGAATGCTGGGCAAGCCTGCAAAGGAAAACCTGATGTTCAACCTGATGATGCGCTCGGTGGACAGCCTGTTGCAGGCATTGTCCACCAGCCTGAAGCAGCCGCTCACTGCGTTCTGCGATCTCGACACCGCGGACGGCGATGCGCTGGTCAGCAACGCCGGGCACTACCAAACCTACATCCGTCTCGACGGCATGCGGAAGATGCTGACCAGCGCAGGCATCGCGTCCGGCGCCTCTGCGCTGCGCGAAGGCGTCGCCTCGGCGCTCAAGGTCAAAGGCCATGCCATCCAAGCCTGCTTTGCCTACGATCCCGCCCGCAGCCGCCCGCTTGTGGATCGGCAGGTGTCCGGCACGCGACGCATCGCGGACGCCGTGGGACTGGACCTGGCGGACCTGTTCGAGGAGCGACGCCGCACCTGGAGCAGCCGCATGGCCTGGGAGGAGAGCACCATGGCGTTCTGGACCCGCACCTCCACCCTGACGCGGGAGGCCCAGAAATACGAGAAGGCCGAGCAGCGCAAGGCGCTGGCCGGGGCGCCGAACCTGCGCGAGTGCCAGGGCATATGGCGCACCCGCGGCATGGTGGCGGAGCAGCACCGCGGGTTCGTGGACTCTGCCGTCGCCGCGCTGGACGGCATCGGCGTCGGCGTGTCGCGGTTGACGGCCCGGGAGGCGCTGGCCTCGATGCGCGAGGCGATCTACCCCGACACGGCAGGATCAGGTTGGGTGGCGCACCTGCCCGGCCGCAACGTCATGCCGCGCATCCGGGAACAGGGCAAGGAAGGCGGCTGGCTGGAACGCGACGACGCTTCCGGGCTGCTGTGGGACCCGATTGCGGACCAGATGTTCCGCGACGACGCCCATGGCCTTGGCGCACGGCAGGTGCGGATCGGCGAGCTGGACTGGACCGGGATCGACATGCAGAGAGGGCCGGAGACCCCGCGGGCGTTCGTGGAGCTGCTGCGCGCGCTGCGGCGGTCCAGGACGCCGTTCCGCATCGCGTTCCTGATCGAGGGTGCCGACGACAGCCTGATGCGCGTCAAGCGGATGGCGGCAACGCTCTTGGCCGTCGCCAGCCCCGCCAACCGGCGCATCCACGATGATCTGGAGCGTCTTGAGGCGCTGCGGATCGCGGGGCAGGATTCGCTGGTCAAGCTGCGCGTCTCGCTCGCGACCTGGGCGCCCTGCGGCGAAAGTGCCTTGCTGCGCCAGCGGGCGGCTTCCCTGGCCAGCGCGCTGGGGTCTTGGGGCGTCTGCCAAGCCTCGGTGCTGGCCGGCGATCCCCTGGAAGCCGTCATGAGCAGCGCGCCCGGCCTGGCCATCGGATCGACGGCGCCCGTGCATGCGGCCATCCTCAGCGAGGTGCTGGGCATGATGCCCTGGAACCGCCCGGGGTCGCCCTGGTCCGAGGGCAGCATGCTGTTCTCGACGGCCGAGGGCGTGCCCTACCACTACGACCCCACGGGTTCGCTGCGGCAGACGATGTTCAGCCTGATCTTCGGCGAGCCTGGCCATGGCAAGTCCATGCTGTCGAACTCGCTGATCCTGGCTCTGTGCCTCAGCGGGGCCGCGCTCACCTCGGCCGGGGCGCGGCTGCCGCTGGTTGGCATTCTCGATATCGGCAGCTCGTCGAAGGGCCTGATCCTTTTGCTGCAAGCCGCCCTGCCGCCGGCCCGGAGGCACGAGGCGGTCTATATCCGCTATGAGAACAGCGTCGAGTTCGCGGTGAACCCGTTCGATACGCAGCTTGGCTGTCGCGACCCGATCCCGCCGGAGATGGCGTTCCTGCAGAACCTGCTGTCGCTGGCCTGCACGCCCATCGGCTCCAACAAGCCGTTCGAGGGCATGGACGGGCTGGCCGGGGCAACCCTCGCGGAAGCCTATCGCCTGGCCTCGGACATGCGGGACAATTCGCAGCCCAAAGTCTACAATCCCGCAGTCGTGCCGGAGGCGGCGTCGGCGCTGCGCCGGCACCGCATCGAACTGCGCGAGGATGCGCGCTGGTGGGACGTGGTGGACGCCCTGTGCGACGTGGGCGAACACCACCTTGCCAGCCTTGCCCAACGCCACGCCGTCCCGGTCCTCGCCGACCTGATCGAGGCCGTGCGCGCACCGCACATCCAGCACCAATACGGCAAAGTCGAGCCTGGCACGGGCGAAAGCCTGATCGAGACGTTCCAGCGCTACGTGACGGGCCTGATCGAATGGCTTCCCAACCTGTCCCGCCCCACCGTCTTTGAGACCGGCTCGGCCCGGGTGATCGTGCTTGACCTGGAAGACGTGGCGCCCAGCGGCAGCGCCCGGGACGACCGCCAGACGGAGATCATGTATGTCATGGGGCACCATATCCTGAGCCGCAACCTGTTCCTGCGGCCGGGCTACGTCGCCTATGTGCCGGAAAGGATGCGCGCCTATCACCGCAAGCGGTTCACGGAGGTTTACGAGACGATCAAACGGCTCGTGCTGGATGAAATCCACCGTGCGAGCGCGTCCGAACGGGTGATGGACCTGCTCAAGCGCGGGTGGCGGGAAGGCCGCAAGCACCGCGTCCACATCTCGATGTCCTCGCAGATGCTGCGCGACTTCCCGGACGGATTGGTCGCCCACGCCACCGAGGTGTTCATCCTCGGCGCCGGCAACGAGGAGACCAACATCGAGGCCGGCGAGCGTTTCCACCTGAGCGAAGCGGGCCGGCAGGTCGTGCGGCATCGCCTCAAGGGACCTGGCTCGGGCGGGCCGGAGATGGGGGGCGGGGCGCCGTTCCTGGCGCGGCTGTCGCTCACCACGGGCCTGGTCGAGCAGCTTCTGGTCAACACCCTGGGCGCCCGGGAAATCTGGGCGTTGAGCACCCGGCCGCAGGACGTGGCCTTGCGCGACAGGCTGTATGCCGCGGTCGGACATGCCGAAGCGTGGCGGCGGCTGGCGACCATCTTCCCGGCCGGCACCGCGCTGGCCGAAGTGGAGCGGCGCGTCTCGGAACTGACCCGCGGCGGCGTCGAGGAAAGCCGGGCCAGCACGCAAGTGGTCGATGGCTTGGCGCAAGAGCTGCTGGACGGCAAGGGCCTGGGCCTTGCCCTGGTGCCTCGCCTGGCTGCTTAGATGTAGTTGCCCGGCACCATGAGAGGTTGTGATCGGCGCGTGCAAGGTTCGGTAATCGCGACCTGGAGCATGACACCTTGCTGGTCGGCTCGCGACCCGTTCTTCTGTGCCTTGCGGCTTGCCGTATGCGGTCCAGCGCCTGGAACATGCTTACTCAGTCCTGTGCCTAGCGCAGGCAGTCCTGGCCCGCATTCCCCTCGGTCTCTGCCCTTGGCTTCACCTACTCCGCGGCTGGTTGCCGAGCTTTGATCACGGGCTTTGTAGCTGTCATGGCAAGGTCTGACTTCTCGTGGTCGTGCCTTACCGTACAAAGCCCTTGCACCTTATCCCAAAATCTTTTAAAACTTTTAGAGATTCTAGATGTGGGTGTGGCATGGCTGATGGATCAGGAGACCAACAAGTAAGGCAGCAACTGGCCGAAGGCATCGGCGCTGCGGTAAGGCACGCCTACGAGGGGAATGTTTCTGCCCTAGCGCGCGCCGCAGGCGTGCCGGTTTTCCGCGTTCATGGATACAAGGAGGGCGTCGCCAGATTGCGCGCCCGCGAGGTAGAGGCGCTTGAGCGGGTGATCCGCAGCGCACTTGCCAGCAATGTGTCGTCTGATGCCGCGGGGGAAAGCATATCACCCGGAAAAATGCGGTCCGTCGAACGCGCTTTTTGCCAGGAGATCGATCAGATTGACGAGGTACTTGAGGCGGGCGTCAGCACGATCTGCATCGACAACCCTGGGCACTACTGGGTTCAGCGCACCCTGTGGGAGCGGGTTGCATGGCCGGAACTTACTGGTGACAAACTCAAACGCTTGGCAGACCTTGCATCGACGATTTGCCACGACGACCTATCGTCACCGCGAGGCGTTGCGCGCGGGTCGTTCACTGATCCTGCTTCTGATGACGGTGCACACATCAGGCTTGATGTCATACGACCGCCGGTCATTCGAGAAGGCATTGCTAAACTGGCTCTCAGGATTCCATTTCGTGGGGAGTTGTCGCTTGACGAGCTATTCGCAGAAACCAAGCCTGTCGTGGCAAAATCGAGGTTGGAGAACCTCAGAAAGGACGAAAACCTAGGAGCAAGACTTAGGGAAACAATTGCTAAAGGGAAGCTGATCCTAATCAACGGGCCATCAGTTGCAGAACGTTTCGAGCTAATCGACATCTTGGCAAAGAACATTCCAGAAGGAAGGCGTGTTGTAGTTTTGGATGGCGACAATGGGTGGTCAGTGCGCGATGATGTGCTTCCGGAGAACTGCGTCAGATTGCATTATAGTGGAAAGTCAAACGGCATGTTGATCGAGGATGTAGCGCGGGCAGCGGAAGCGTTACGCCCAGATCACCTGATCGTGCCACATGCCGAAGACATGGGAAGGAACGCATATGTCTTGTATGTGGAACCAGTCTTTCCTGGACAGATTGTCGGCCTCAACACCCCTCTTCAAGCAGCATCGGAGTTTCACAAAACAGCAGAGGTGATCGTCTCCATTATCAACAGCAGGATATCGCCTCCACTTGGGATCAACGGGGTGTTAGTCCGGCAGCAGGAGGAATAGGCGCGACGTGCTGGATGTCGAACAACTAGACCTGGATTAACGCCTGCATTCGTTCGCACCCGCATAAGACATTCTTGAAGCCCAGCATGGAGCTTCAAAGAATGCCCCGCAAACCCTTTTCCCTTCTAGCCCTAGTCCTCCTCACCGCCTGCACTACGCCGCACGAGGCCCAAGTCTTGATCCCCGGCGCGGCAGATGCCGAACGCGCGTTGCTCGCCAGCATGCACGATGTTGAGTTGGCGGCAGCGACGACGGGTGCCGGTTCTACGGTGGGCAACCCCGTCGCCCTCAACGCTGCGCCCTCCCATCCGGAACTGAACGCTGCGATGTCGCTGCACATGAAGGCGCCGCTGGACGAGGTGGCCCGCGCGCTGGCCGATAAGGTCGGCTACCGGTTCAGCAGCAACGCCGCGGCTGGCGCCGATCCGGTGGCCATGGAATTGGACGGGCAGAATGTGCCCGTGCTCGATCTCCTTCGCCGCGCCGGTACGCAAGCCGCCGCCCGCGCCGATGTCGTGGTGCGCCCGGATGACCGCTTGATTCTGGTGGTCCATCATGCGTAAGGCCCTGCTGGTTGCGACATTGCTGACTGCACCAGCCCTCGCCCATGCCGAAGGCGGCTACCCCTCCGCGCCATTCCAGGATGCGCCCGCACGGGCCGCGGCGCTCACCGACCCGGCTAATTTGCCCATTACCGGCGCCGCGATCCAGGCGGGCATCGTGCCGCTGGACCGTCCGCCGTCGCTGGAAATGCTGATGGCGGCTCGGCCCGGCCTCAACCCAGAGTCCCGCATCCCGGAAGGACGTGCGGCCATCCTGAAGGAGGCTGGCACCAGCTACGGCGCGGCCGGCGGCCTCTATGCGCGGGGCTATGCGCTTAACCTGATGCTCCAGCAGCACGAGCAGGAGCTGGATCGCACGTTCGACTTCCGGCGCGTGGTAATCCCGCTGAGCGATGGCAGCACGCTGCTGCTGCCCCCGGTGGTCAGCGAGGCGCAGCGCGCGATGGCGCTGGAACAGGGCGGCCAGCGTGCCCGGACCACGGCGCGCATCTACCGCATCACGCGCGATGCCGAGATCGGGTCCGAGCCGCCCAACTGGCGGAGCTACCTGGTGCAGGCGTTCCCGCGGCCGGAGCCTCCCACCGATGCCGCGCGCCCGAAAAGCCGGGATGAGGTCAGGTATTGGGAACAGGTGGTGGCCGAGGGCTGGGCGCTGGGCGAAACGCAGGCCGTCGAGGTGTTCCTGGCCAAACTGTCCGCGCTGCGCTCCAGCCTGGTCGGCATGTACCGCTACAAGGAACTGCTCGCGGCCGGGATGGTCGAGCGGCCGACGATGCGGATGAACTTCCGGCGCGTCCAGGGCGGCGGGTCCGTGCTGCGGCTCAACGACGCCGATATCGAAATCCGCAACCGGAGCGTCCTCAACGCCAAGCCGGGGCACTGGCGCAAGGTGCCGCCGGTGGCACCGGGCGGCCTGATCGGGCAGCCGCGGCCATGAACGCGATCACGACGCCGAACCCCTACGCCTGGCCGGCAGCGCCGCCCGTGCTGCACGGCAAGGCGTGGGATGACCTGTTCGTGTGGGCGCACCGCTGCGAGATGTCCGACCTGCACGTCCAGACCAACCGGCCTGTCAAGATGGTGGTGCACGGGCGGTTCCATGATGTCATGCCGCGCGCCATCACGGCCGAGGAGGTGAACAGTGCAGCGCACCTGCTATATGGACCCACGGCGCTGGCCCACCTGAAGAAGGCGCAGGACTTCGACATCGCGCACGTCGTCCAGCCGCCCGGCGGGGAGCGCTACCGCATCGGGGAGGGCAGCGGGCTGCCGCTGGCCCCCTCGCAAGAGCGCTACCGGTTCCGGGTCAACGGCACGTCGATCATGACCAACGGCGCGGACGGGGTTCAGCTCACGCTGCGCCGGATCGAGAACGATCCACCGCTTCTGGCGTCCATGGATATCGAGGCGCCGATCCTGCAAGCCTACCGGCCGCGCAACGGGCTGGTGCTGATCTGCGGCGCGGTGGGCACGGGCAAGACCCGGACGCTTGCCGGGATGGTGCGCAGCCTCCTCGAAGATCCTGGCTTCCACGGCAAGATCATCGAGTTCGCGCTGCCGCTGGAATACGAGTTCGACCGGATCAACTCGCGCGGGCTGTACAGCCCCTCCGAGGTTCCACGGCACATGCACGACGTGCTGGCCGGGATGCGCGGCGGGCTGCGGCGGGCGTTCCACGTCATGCTCTCCCCCGAATGCCGCGACCGGGAGACCATGGAGATTGCTCTGATGGCGGCGCAAACCGGCGCCTCAGTCTATTCCACGCTGCACACCAACAGCGTGGTCGAGACCATCCAGCGCGTCTTGGGCATGTTCCCGAGGGACGAACGCGAGGACCGGGCGATCAGCCTGGCGCAGTCGCTGCGGCTTATCGTGAACTGTTTGCTGGTGCCGTCCACTGATGGGCGGCGCGTCCAGCTCCGCGAGTTCGTCATAGTTGGGCCGCAAGAGCGTGAGGCCCTGCTGGACACTCCCGTGAGCCAGTGGCCTGGCCTCACGCGCCGTCTGATAGCCGAGAAGGGGCAGACATTCGCTGTCGCGGCCACCAACGCGCTGCGGGCCGGGCTGATCTCCGAAGACACCGCGGCCACGCTCCTGGAGGATTTCTGATGTGGCGCGAAACCGGCTCCCCCCTGCGCTTCATGGGCTGCGATGCCCGCATCCTGTTCCCCATGGTCCTCTGGGCGCTGCACATGGCCTGGTGGACGTTCTACGTGGCCGTGGCCGGCATCCTGGTCTTCGCCGTCGCGGAACGGTTCGGCCTCACCGTCCCGGCGGCGCTGCGGACCTGCCGCCGGTTGCTGGCAGGACGCGAGCGTCCTGCCGTGCCGCACTGGAAGCGGCGTCGGTTCTCATGAGCGAAGGCTTGGACGTTGGGCGCCTGGGTGGGCTGCTGTCGCGCCACCTTGCAAGCCTCGGCCTGCCGCTGGCCTTGGCTGATCAAGCCACGGGAGAGACGCATCGGATGGAAGCCCAGACCGCTGGCGCGGCCGATGGCGCCTTGCCGATCTTCCTGGCCGCGGCCGACGCGGTATGCCGGGAGGCCATGCGCCTGCCCATCGCCATCGACTTGCAACCGGACACGGATGGCCTTCTGGGCGTCCGCGTCGCCGCCGTCGCTGGCATCCCGTTCTCCGTCGCGATGCTCTGCCTGGTGGAAGCCATCGAGCGGGCCAGAGGGCCTGACACCCTGGTGATCAACGATCTGACGCGGGTGGCCAGCCTCGCGCGGCAGCACGCCTTGCAGGGGCAGTCGTGATGCGCTGGGCGGCGATCGCGGTTGCGGTGGCGGTTGGCGCTGCTCCGGCGGCTGCGCAGCCTCGCGAGGGCGCCCTTCTGCAATCGTGCATCCTGGGTGCCGCCCGGGTGCATGACGTGCCGCCCGCGGCCATGGTGGTGCTGCTGATGGTCGAGGGCGGCAGGCTCGGGATGCGCAGCCCCAACACCAACGGGACCGGCGACCTTGGCCCGTTCCAGGTCAACGAGGTGTGGCTGCCCAAGATCGCGCGGTATTGGGGCGTGCCGGAAGCGGAGGCGATGCGGCTGGTCCGCGATGACCTGTGCGCCAACGCGGAGGCCGCAGCCTGGATTTTCGGCACGAACCTACGGGAGAGCGGCGGCAACCTGTGGGAAGGCGTGGCGCGCTACCATTCGATGCGGCCCGACCTGCAAGGCGCATACCTGGGCAAGGCTCTGCGGGCCGTGCAGCAGCTCCGCCATGGAGACAAGCATCATGGATGAGCAATCGCCCCCGCGCGTCAACCGGCCGCTTAGTTTCTACCTGCTGCTCCTGTTGGCCGTTGCCGTGCTCGCCGTCTGGCTATGGATCAACTTGCATGGGCAGATTGCCTACGCCCTGCTGGTGTGGAAGCACGCCGAATTGCAGGCGCTGCATTCCTTCACGTCCTACTATGACGGCGTGGATCGGCAGGTGGTGTCAATCCCGCCCGACCAGATGACGCTGGCGCAACTTGGTCGGCTGGTCAACATCGTGGGCAGCTCGGTCAGCACGCCGGCGTGCGTCGTCCTGCTCATGCTGGCAGGGGCCGCCTACTTCTTCGCGCCGTCCCGGCGGTTCCGCACCCTGCTGGACGCCGATGGCGTGTTCCGCGCGCAAGGCGAGCCGTTCCGGTGCGCGGGCGCCTATGTCGGGCGCGAGCAGCCGCTGGTCGAGCCGAAGCCCGGCCTGCTGCGGGCCAACGACTTTGCCCTGCACGCGCCGGAGTGGATCGCGCGCCATGCCTGGGATGCCAAGGCGGGGTTCCAGCCCATGCTGTGCCGCCTGGCGCTGGTTCGCCAACTCGGGCCGGTGTGGACAGGCCCGGCCGCTGCCCAGCCCCATGCCCGGCTCCTGTTCGTGGCGTTCGCGCTCCATAGCATTCGGGAACGCGCGGAAGCCACTCGGCTGCTCGGCGACTTTGCCCAGCATCTTGCGAAGGGAGACGGTCAGGATGTCTTGGACGTTCCTGCGGAGTTGGTGGCGCGGGCGGATGTGATCCTTGCCGACCGAGACGTGATGGCCCGGTGCGTCGAGGTCGCAGCAAAGCATGCATTCCAGACGACGGCGCTGATGGCAGTGCTTGAACACGCCCGGGACAAGGCCGGCGTTTTGGCGCCGGGGCAGTTCAACGGTCTCAAGCTGGTGGACCGCGGGCTTTGGTATGCCTTGCACAGCCTCGGCATGCCCAACCCCTACGTCGAGGCCCTGGGGGCACGTGCCCATTGGGCTGCTGAGGCTCTGGCAGGGCAGCCGCTCCATACGCCGGTTATCGACGCGGCAGTGCATGCCGTTCGCACCGGGCTGGGCGAGGTTCGCAAGGCGTAACCTTGAGGATCGCGCCATGTCCGATTTCACCCACGCCCGCATCTGCATCCGCCACAACAGCGGGTCCGTCGAGATACAAGCCCCTGCCGGGGAGGTCACATGGCTTGACCTGTCCGGCCTGCACGCTCTGCCCATCGCCAACGGCAAGGGGGGCCGCCGAAAGCGGCGCCTTCTGACAACCTTCGTGTTCCTCGGCTTCTCGGCCGCCGCCGCCGCCGCGGGCGAGGCCGGTGTCGTGTTCATGTCCAACAGTCGCGCTTTTTCAGCCGGAACCCGTGCTGAAGCCTCCGCCCTGGAGCAGTCGGCGTTGCTGCCGGATTTCGCTACTGCCAACGCCATCCAGGCACCACGGGTGTTGCCGGCCCCGGGTCCTCTGCCTCACCCTGCGGCGCATGATGCCGACCCGTTCGGTCTGAAGCGATAAGGGACTTGGAGCGGACGGTTCAGGAGCTGGAGCGCGAATGTGGCGTTAGCCTTTCCCGTCCGTCCGGTTGGCGCTTTTCGAGGAGCAATGAGCGATGAGTGACAGCACTCCGACACAGATCACCCGCCTCATCCCGTCTCGCGGCTGCACCCCATGCCAGCACGTCGGCTTGGCGATCAGCAGCTACGCCATCGCGTGGCTCGTTATCTTTGCCGTGACCTTGCTCATCTGGTTGTCGTTTCCAACGGCCCCACCGCTGGAACTCCCGACCTCTAATGTCTTGCTTCCAGCCGTCGTCATTTTCTGGCTGCGCCTGTGTCGGGCGGAAAGGAGGCGTGTTGTGGAACAGGAGGCGTCAACTCCATGAGCAGCCCAACACAGACAACGGGGTACTGATCAATGGCTCGCCCCGGCCTGAGCGGACCGCAGGAGCACCACGAGAAGTTTGGCGGCGAGCTGCACCGCGATACCCGCCGCTGGAACGTCCGGTGGCGGGAGAAGCTGCGCGAAGGCACGACGTGCGCCGGGGTGCTGGCCGCGGGCGCGGCTGCGGTGGCGCTTGTCCCTGGGACA
>JAABUQ010006672.1_pt1 | contig 17286 bp, 9 predicted proteins | sample 5560001 | NCBI WGS metagenome assembly JAABUQ01 (sample SAMN10711888, study PRJNA513371) | rock metagenome | isolation source: Antarctica rocks | place: Antarctica: Victoria Land, Finger Mt nord | collected 2015-12-18
AGAGGCTATCCGGGAAGTCGGCTCGGCCCTAGAATTTCCCTGGTAGCCGAGACTTGCACCGTCGCTCAACCCACGATATCTCCGATGCGTAAGCCCTACACAACCGACCTGACCGACATCCAGTGGGAGATCCTCCGGCCCCTCGTTCCCGAGGCCAAGCCCGGAGGGCGGCCACGCGAAGTCGACATCCGCGAGGTGATGAACACCTTGCTCTATCAGGACCGCACCGGCTGCCAGTGGGAACTGCTCCCCCACGACCTCCTGCCCAAGAGCACCGTCTTTGACTACTTCAAGCGGTGGCGAGACGACGGCACCTGGCAGCGGATCGTCGATGCCCTCCGCGAGAAGGTCCGACGCAAGGCCGGCCGGGAGGGCACGCCCTCGAAGGCGGTGATCGACTCGCAGTCGGTCAAGACCACCGAGGTCGGCGGCCCGGAGCGGGTTTACGACGGGGGCAAGCAGGTCAGCGGGCGGAAGCGGCACATCGCGGTGGACATGATGGGGCTGCTCCTGGGCGTGGCGGTGACGGCGGCCTCGGCCGACGACGGCAACGCGGCGTCCGCGGTGCTCTGGCAGCTCGACGATGCCGTGAAGATCCCCCGGCTGGAGGTGGTCTACGCCGACCAGAAGTACGAGAACGCGACGGTGAAGGAATGGCTGGCGGCTCGTGGCGACCCGTTCCGGCTGGAGATCGTGCGGCGTCCGGAGGGCTCGGAGGGGTTCGTGAAGCTGCCCAAGCGTTGGGTGGTGGAGCGGAGCCTGGCGTGGCTGGGTCGGGATCGACGGCATAGCAAGGACTACGAGCGGACACCCCAGTCGAGCGAGGCTTGGGTGCGGATCAGCTCGATCCGAGGGATGTTGCGGCGACTGGCACCGGATGAGAAGCGTCCGGTCGTCCCATTTAAATATCCACAGCCTAAAGCGGCGTAGCTTCCCGGATAGCCTCTCATCGTCGGTGTCGTGCTTATGCCAGTGATATTCGCCTTGCATGACGCCCAGGCGGACGACTGAATCATTTACTTTGCAAAGTGTCTGGTTGTACCACTTGTCCGTGCAGGCTCTGACGAGCGCGGGAACATTCACCAAGCTGAGGGCTGGGAACTTGATGTCCATGTGAGTGGTGTACGGGTAGTCTTGGAGATCGCTCACGAGTGACTCTCCGAATCAATAGAAGCTCGGTGCGAAGGCTCCGCAGAACGGCCCGCGATCAAGCCAATGCGACGATAGTCGAAACCGTCGAGTGGCACAAGTAAGTATCCACTCCAGAGGTGCCGCGTGCCATCCTCACCCCGCCGCTTGCCAGGGAATCCGGGGCCAAAGCATGAGGCCCAGGTTGCTCCAGATATTCGCCCAGACTAGCTATGGTTTGGGTCGACGGAAGTGGCTTGAATCCGGCTCCGGAAGCGGTCAGTCCGGCGATCGTCACCGGATCTGAAATGTTGAAAATAACCCGGTCCACCTGCTTGGCTCAGTGTTCATGCCCGGGCTGAGTGCCGCCGTAGATCCGGGCCAGTTCGACCATGAGCCCTTCGAGCTTCCGGTAATAGTCGTCCTCGGCGAGCTTGGCCTTGCCGTCTCGCAAGGCGGCGACGGCGAGTTCCAGCTCGTCGCGGCGTCGGCGGGCGTCGGCGGGCATGGCCCGCTCGCGGTCGTTGGGGACCAGGCAGAACTGGTGGGCCCGGGCGCCGTCGGGGGTGGCGTTGTCCTTGGCCTTGCGGGTGGCGCGGACGCCCCGGAACCAGTCGGCGGGGGTCCCGAGCTGGTCGCCGTTGTCGTCGAGCAGGGCGTGCTCGGTGGCCAGGCGCGACCTGGTCTTGTAGAACTCGGCCACGCGGCGGCTGGCGGTCAGGTACGCTTCCAGGAGCGACACCTGGCCGTCCTTGTCGAGGTCCGCCGCCGGGTCGGCGATCGACTCGGCGAGGTACTGGCCGAACCGGGCGAAGTTCTGCTCGGACCCGCTCCGCGTCGCGGTGACGACCACCCGCCCCGGGCCCGAGAGCCGGGTCAGGAACGTCCCGCTCGACGACGTGCAATCCAGGACGGCGACCGGGCCCGAAATCGGCGCGAGCCAGCCGGCGAGGTCGGCGTCGGTCACGTCGGGCCCCCGGAGGTTGAACTTCCCCTCGCGGCCGTCATAAGACCCGTGCCCGATCAGGACGAGCCAGGTCGGCCCCGGCCCCGCCGAGGTCCGACCGGCCAGGGCCAGGCGGAGCCGCTCGCGATCGGTCGTCCCCCCCTCGTCCCCCAGGCCAATCCGGATCGAACCGGCCGACGCCCCGGTCGCGGCCGATTGCCAGAGGTCGGCCCAGCGGCGGAACTCGCCCGAATATTCGGGGGCCCCCGGGGCGCCGACCACGACCACGACGCACGGCCGATCGTCGGCCCCGCCGGTCGCCGTGAGGGCAATGATCAAAAATACGTTCATGGTAGAACCTGTGGAAATGGGTTTCGGTCGCGAAGCCGCGATCTGGCCCCCTCTCCCTCCGGGAGAGGGGAGAAAGACTTGCGCGTCGGAGTTCGACGCGCAAGCAACGTCCGAGTCCCGAGTCCGCCGGTCCCGAGTCCTCCCGACTCGATCACGGCAGCCCGTTGACGCGGCGGAGGCCCCACTCGGCGGCGAGGCAGGTGAGGGCGATGAGGAAGTAGAGGGGGTGGTGCCAGAGGGGCGAACTCCAGGGCTCGGTGATCGGGGCGTCGCGCGCGGCGAGGCCGGCGACGAAGGCTTCGAGGCGGTCGCCGTCGACGACCTCGCCGCCGGTCCTGGCGGCGATCATCTTCAGGTAGTCGCGGTCGGGTTCGAGGCGGGCGAACTCGTCGGCGGCGGGCTGGGCGGCCCAGCCGGCGTCGCGGGTGGCGACGGCCGAGCCGTCGGGGGCGGTGGCGGTCGCCCCGAACCGGTAGGCGCCGGGCTGGCGGGTCACGAAGGTCGCGGCGTAGGCGCCGGGCTCGTGGGGGTCGGGCTCGGCGTCGAGGGTGATCGTGGTCGCGTCGGGGAGCGTGACCTTGAGGGCGACCTTGGCGTTGTCGAGCGGCCGGTACTCGGCGTCGCGGACCCGGGCGACCAGCTCGACGGCCGGCGCGTCGGCATCGGCCTTGGCCTTCAACGCGAGGTCGACCCGGCCCGGGACGTCGCCGACGAGCCAGCGGACCGTCTGCCGCCAGGACCGGCCGAGGTCGTCCTCGGCCGGGTCGGCGCGCCTGAGCCCGCGGCGCCAAAGGTCGCCGATCATCAACGCGGCGACGTGCCCCTTGCCGAACGGCTGGGCCACCAAGGCGGGGGCGGCGAGGCCGGCGGCGTCCTGGACCTCGGCGAGGACCGAGGCCCCCGGCTTGATGTTGCCCACGGCGCTGAGGACGCGGGCCCCCGGCAGGGCGGCGAGCCGTTGCCGCTCCTCGTCCTCGGTCTTCCGGGCCCGGACCCAGGGCTGGAGCCAGCCTTCGCGGGTCAGGACCAGGCGGAGGTCCCCCTCGGCCGGGCCCGGGGCGGGGCGGTCGAGGTAGACCGGCAGCAGCTCGCCGACGGGGGTCCGGTCGTACTTGCCGTCGGCGAACGAGTCGGGGCCGCCGAGCATGAGCAGCCCACCGCCGCGCTGGGCGACGAACCCCCGGAGCAGGGCGAGCTGGTCCGGGGTGAAGAAGGCGGCCTCGACGTCGTCGATGACCACGGCGTGGTAGCGGTACAGCTCGTCGGCGGTCTTGGGGAAGCCGTCGCGCAGCTCGGCCTCGTCGAGGGTGTCCATCCGGATCAGGACCGGCTGGTCGGAGGGGCCGGCGGACTCGGCGTCGGGGTTGTCGAAGCCGTCGAACAGCGGCGAGGTCGTCCGCGAGCCGGCGGCCTGGAAGTCGAACCGGGCCTGGCGCCTGGCGATCCGGATCAGGCCGACGAGCTGGACCTGGTCGTCGTCGGCGAGGGCCCGGCGGAGGAATTTGTATTCCCAGTTGGGCCGGCCGCCGACGTACAAGACCCGGTACGGCCCGCCCCCCTGGTCGACCACCACGAGCCGGCTGTTGTTGGCCAAGGTCTGCTCGCCCGAGGCCGAGGCGTCGCCGGTGGGGCCGGCTTTTTCGGCCGAGGCGGCGAAGGCCGACACCTTGTAGAAGCCGATCCCCCTGGACTCGGGGCGGAACTGGAACCGGAAGCTCGACGGCCGGCCGTCGGGTCCGGCCCTGGCCTCCTGGCGCTCGACGACCTGGCCCGCCTCGTCGAGGACCACGGCCACGATCGGTTGGCCGGCGAACCCGGGGGCGGCCACGTCGGCGCGGATCACGGCGGGGGCGGCCTCGAAGTTGGTCTGGCTAATCGACACGTTGGCGACGCCGATGTCCTTGATGGTGCCCCTCGCCGGGAGGGCCACGGGGAAGACCGGCGGGAGCTTCGACCAGTCGACCTCGCCGGGGTCGGTCCGGTTGCCGTCGGTGAACAGAAGCACGCCGGCCAGCGGGAGCCCTTGGAACCGCCGGGCCAGGCTCGCCAGCGAGGTGGGCAGGGCGGTGGCGGTCCCGTCGAAGGCCAGGCCCTCGAACCCCTCGACGGCGCGGAGGTGGGAGTCGAAGGCGTAGCTCCGGACGTCGAAATCCTGGCCGAGCCGGGTCCTCCAGGGCAGATCCTCGCGGAGCCGGTCGCGGACCCAGTCGCCCCTGGCGGGGCCGGCCGGGTCGTCGCGGACCTGGAGGCTCTGGCTGGCGTCGGCCAGGACGGCGAAGGCGTTAGCCCCCTTCCGGGGGCGCGTGCCGGTCAGGAGCGGCTCGACCAGGCTCAGGACCAGGGCCCCCATGCCCAGGATCTTCAAGGTCGCGCCCAGGACCCGGACCCGCCCGGGGGCGCGGGCCCGGGCGTAGCCCCGGAGGATCAGGGCGGCGGCCACGCCCATCAGGGCCAGGGCCGCCGCGATCCAACCGGGGGCGCCGAGGATCAGGGTGGGAGCGTTCGTCATCGGCCGCTCCCCAGGCGTTCGTAGTAGCGGCGGACCCCCTCGGTGAACTGGGGCGGGACGGGGTCGCGGTCGATCGGGACGAGGGCGTCGGGCGCCTCTCGGTGGCGGACCTCCTGCGCCACCCGGTCGCGGATCTGGGCGATCGGGTCGGCGACCATGTCCTTGAGCTTTTGGGGGTCGGGCTCCCGGGAGTGCCGCTTGAACTCCTCGCGGGCCCCGCGGACCCGGTCGCGAATCCGGGCGGCCTCGGCCCGCAAGGCGGGGTCCTGGAGGATGTCCTCGACGTCGCGCATCCGGTCGGACCACTGGCGGAACCCGTCGCCGGTGATCGGACCCCCCGGCGCGGCCCCGGCCGAAAGCCCTTCGAGGACCCGGTCGAGCCCGCCCCCTTCGCCGTCACCCCCCCCGCCGCCCTGGGGTTGCCCCCCTCGGCGACCACCATTCCCGCCGCCTTGACCCCCCTGCCCCGGCTGCTGCCCCGGCTGTCCCGGCTGTCCCGGCTGTCCCGGCTGTCCCGGCTGTCCCGGCTGTCCCGGCTGCTGGCCTTGCCGACCGCCGGGCTGCTGGCCTTGACCCTGCTGGGCTTGCTGGCCGCCGGGTTGCTGGCCGGGCTGACTTTGTTCGCCGGGCTCCTGGCCGGGATCGCCTTGCGGGTCGGGCTGGCCGCCGGGCTGTCCCTGGGGGTCGGGCTGGCCGCCGGGCCTGTCGGGCGGATTCTGGCGGGCTCCCTGGCGGGGACGCTGTCCGCCGGGTTGCCGCCGCTGGCCTCGCGGGCCGGCCTGGCCGGCTTTGGGCTGGGCTCCGTCGGGGCCGGTCGGGCCGGGGAGGCCGGGTTGTTGCCCTTCGGGACCTCGGGGCTGCTGGGGCTGGCCGGCGGCCCGGGGCGGCTGGCCGGGGGCGGGGCGGTTGGAGGGATCGGGCGGACCGCCGGCGCGGGCGAGTTCGCGGTTGACCTGGTCGGCGAGGTCTTCCAGCTCGCCCTGGGCCCGCTTGAGGGCGGCGGTCTCGTCGCCGAGGACGCCCCGGGCGGCCTTTTCCACCCCTTCGCGGATCTGGTCCAGCCCCTGGGCGGCGCGGCGGGACGACCTGGCGGCCTCGTCGGGGAGGCCGGCGTCGACCAGCAGGCCGGCTTCCTTCAGGGCGTTGGGGATCGCCTTGCCGTCGGCCTTCCTGGCGGCGTCGAACAGCTCCTTGGCGAGCAGGGGCTCGGTCTCCTCGGCCTCGCCCACGGTCCGGCGCATCCGGTCGAGCAGGTCGTCGAGGTGCTTCCGCTGGTCGTCGAGCGTCTGGCGGGCCTGCTGGCGGTCGCCGTCGTCGCGGAGGGTCCGTTGGGGCTGCTGGTCGCGGGCGGCGAGGCGGTCGGTGAGCTTGCCCTGGTCCTCGGCGAGCTTGGTGGCCCGGCCGCGCAGGTCGGCGAGTTCTTCGGCGAACCGGTCGGACGACTTCTTGCGGAGGTCTTCGCGGAGCTGGTCGAGCCCCTGGCCGGCGCGGGCCCCTTCGTTGATGGCCCGCGAGAGCTGGCCCTTTTCGAGGGCCTCGGACGCCTGGCGGACGTGGTCGCGGCTTTGCTCGACCTGCTGGCGGGACTCGGCCATCTGGTCCCGGTTCTCCTCGCGCTCCATCCGCTCCTTGACCTCGTCGGTGTCGCGGAGGAGCTGCTGCTGCTGGTCCTTGAGCCGCTTGAGCTGGCGCTCGATCTCCTCGCGGGCCTGGGGCTCCTTGGCCGCTTCGAGGGCCGCCCTCAATTCCTTGAGCCGCTCGTTGAGGTCGCCCTGGCGGCGGGCCAGCTCCTTGAGCCGGTTGAGGACCTGCCGGGTCTCGCGCCGGGCCTGCTCCTGGGGCGTCCCGGCCGGCGGTGGGGTCCGGGCCGATCGCTGCTGCTCGAAGCGGTTTTCCTCGTTGGTCAATTCGAGCTGGTCGAGCTGCTGTTGGGCCGGGCTTCCGGCCGAGGCGCCGGCCTGTTGCCGCTGCTGGTTCCGCCGGGACACCTCGAACTCGCGGGCCCGGAGCTTGAGCAAGCCTTGATACGCGGCCTGCTCCGACGCCAGGGCCGGGGACAGGCCGGGGATCGAAGGCCCCCGGGCGGCGGCGGCGAGGCGGGCCTCGGCGTCCTTCATCGCCTTGACGGCCGAGGCCAGGTCTTCCTTGGACCGGGGGTCGCGGAGCTTGCCGGCGAGCTCCCCGGCCTGCTCGATGGCCGAGGCTTGCGAGTCGCGGAGGGTCTTGACGTCGTCGGCGAAGCCGTCCGACGGCCTGGCCCCGGACTCGCGGCGGATCGTGGTCCAGGTGCCGTTGATGATCTGCTTTTGCAGATCGGCGAGCTTCTCGGCCTCCTGGGCGGCGGGGGTCGGGCCGGGCGGGGATTCGCCGCCGGGCGGGGGCTGGCCCTGGCGGAAGATCTCCTCGAAGTGGCGGACCTCGGCGAAGAACATGTCGCCGGACGACCGCCGGGGCTTGCCGTCGGGGCCGATGTCCTCGGCCCAGAAGAAGTAGGTCACGAGCTGGTCGGGGATCGCCTTGAGGCTTTCGAAGTCGAGGAGGTGCTCGGCCGCGATCGCCTTGACCTTGCCGGCGGCGGCGGGATCGGGGAGGACGACGTCGCGGGGCTGGCCGCCGGCCGGGGTGAAGCTCAGGCCGTGGCGGATGATCCCGAAGTCGTCCTCGATCTTCGCTTTCAGGCCGAGTTCCTCGACGGGCGAGACCCGGACGTCGCGGGCCGGCTGGGTCATCTTGACCAGCGCCGGGCGGTTCCGGGTGACGTTGACGGCGACCTCGGCGGGGGCCTTGGCGAGCCGGCCTTCCTGGTCGACGAGGTGGAGCTTGTAGCGGCGCGAGTCGGCCAGGGTCATGGTCGCGGCGTAGGCCGGGTCGTCGCCGGGGGCCCGGGTCATGGGGATGGCCTTGCCCGATTCGTCGACCAGCTCGGCCCGGGCGACGTCCTTGTTGAGCCGGGCGGTGAGGGTCAGTTCGGTCCCCTCGACGGCCGTGACGTGGCGGATGTCCTCGGCGACTTTGGTTTCCAGGCCGGTGTAGGCCGGGAAGGCCAGGCGGGCGTCGAGCCGGCGGAGTTCGGGGAACTCGAAGACGTTGACCCGGTAGTCGCGGGTGCCCCGGCCGGCGTACTCGACCCGATAGGTCAGGTTGGCGTCGACCGATTCGAGCCGGCCGGCGAACGTCGGGTCTTCCAGGCTCCGGGTCATGGCCCGGCGGGCCTCCGACTTGCCGGGGCCCGCGACGACGAGGCCGGCGTCGGCCGGCACCGGGCCGCCGAACCGGGCGACCACCAGGAGCGGCGAGCCCCGTTCGACCTCCGCGTCGCCCGGTTCGACCCGGACCTCGCCGTCTTCGAGGGGGGCCCCGGACGCGAGGGCCCGGGGATCGCTCGCCCGGGTCCGGGCCTGGCCGACCAGGGCCAGGCCGCCGGCGACCAGCAGGGCCGCCGTCGCGACGTGGGCCAGGGCCGAGGCCCGGAGCTTCCAGGTGGGGACCGTTTCGCGCCAGTCGTGGGCCTCGCCGTGGTCGAGAGCCTGGCGGATCACGGCGGATTCGAGGAACCCCCGGGCGCGGCCGGGGGTCGCCCTGGCGTCCTCCTCGATCGCCGCCAGGAGCCCGGTGCCCAACTCGGGGTGCTTCGCCTCGATCCGCCGGGCGGTCCGCCTCGGGTCGCGATCCGACCGGTGGGCGAGGACGACGCAGGCGAGGCCGGTCAGGGCCGGCCCCGGCAAAAGCCAGGGGAGAAGGGGGAACGGGGTCTGGGCCGGGGCCGACCGGCCGGCCAGGGCGACGGCGCCCCAGGCGGCCAGGGCCCAGGCGAGCCAGGAAAGGGCCAGGGCCCCCAGGAGCCGGACCCGGCGTCGCCGGCCGGCGACCCGTTCCAACGCCCGTCGGAGTTCGGTGCTCATCTCGCCAGGGCCTCCGTTGGGGCCGGTCGAGGGCGCGATGGCCGCCCCGCCAGCCAGGTTTCGACGATCAGGAGTCCGATCGCCGCCAGGACCAGCCACCGCCAGAACTTCTGGCGTCCTTCCAGCTCGCCGTTCTGCATCTGCCGGACCTGCTCGCGGTCCAGGGCCGGGGCCGGGGCCCCGGCGATCCGGCAGCCGAGCTGCTCCAGGGTTTCCACGGCCAAGGGGGTCGTCCGCCCCTCGGCCGGGTCGAGGTTGACGGCGAACGGCCGCGAGATCCCGCCGGCCTCGATCGCATACACGCCGGGCACGTCGGTCCCGGCGAACGTCGCGTCGCCGGGGGCGGGCGTGGCGGTCGAGCCGTCGGGCTTGCGGACGACCCGGGGCCCGCCGGCGGCGTCGGGCAAGGGGACGGGGTCGTTGACCCGGAAATCGGCCGGGCTCCGCGACTCCCGGCCGCCCAGCAGCGCCGCCATCAAGGGGACGAACTTCGACGACCGGGCGAGCTGGCTGTCGGCCGGGCTCCAGCCGCTGGCCAGGGCGACCAGCCGCCCCCGGCCGACGGGCTTCTCCACGACCGCCGGGTCGCCCCCCTCGAACCGGGCCAGGACCCGGGCCCCGGCGCCGAGGGCGGCCGGCCCGAGCCGGCGGTGCTTCCAGAACCGGACCTTGGTGAAGTCGCTGAACTGGGCCCCGGCGAGCGGGGCGAAGAGCGGGTGATCGAAGGCGATCTCGCCGAGCATCGCGTCCCGGCCGCCGGCCTCCTCGATCGGCCCGGCGGCGGCGTCGGCCAGCGCGGCGAGGGTCGAGCCCCGCCCTGTCGCGGCGGCCAGGGCCAGCACAGTCCCGCCCGATCGGAGGTATCCCTTGAGCCGCCCCGCGTCCTCGACCGAAACCTCGCCGGCCAGGACGACCAGCGGCAAGGTCCGGTTGCCGACCTCGGCGGCGGGGGTGGCCGATGGGGGGGCGAGTCGGGCGGGGTCGAGGTCCCAGGCGGTCCCGGGCTTGCGGGCGACGACGCGGACGGCCCGGCCCGGGGAGTCCTCGAAGACCCGGTCGAGGTAGTAGAGCAGGCCGCTGGCGTCGTCGGCGGCGTCGGGCCCGACGAACAGGACGGTGGCCTCGTCGCGGCGGCCGGCGGCGAGGTAGACCAGGTTGTCGAACGGGTGCGCGTCGCCGACGAGCCGGAGGGCCCGGGCCCGGGACTGGACGGCCTTGGGCGGGCGGGGGACGACCACGACCCGCCCTTCGCCGGGCGGGACGTAGGTTTCGACCGCCGGGCCGAGGTTCTTCCCCTCGGCGTCGACCCAGGCGAGCCGGAACGACTCGCGCTTCGAGCCGGGGTCGACGGTCACGCGGACCCGGACCGGGCCGTCGCCGCCGGTCGCGGCCGGGTCGTCGAGGCGGCGGAGCGAGGCGTTGGGATCGGGGTCGGCGACGGCCTTGACCTCGAGGTCGACGTCCTTGGGCCAGGCGAAGGAGCCCAGGGCGTCGAGCCGGCTCCCTTGCTGGAGGTCGGTGACCAGGACGACCCGCCGGGGCATCCGGCCGGCCTTCTCGCTGGCGTCGGCCACCCCTTCGAGCGCCCCGACGGCGTCGACCAGGGCCCGGCCGAGGTCGGTCATCCCCCAGGACGGGGCCAGGCGGGCGAGCCGGGCGCGGGCCAGGGCCCGGCGGCGCGACGGTTCGAGGGTGGCCGACTCGTCGAAGCCGAACACGGTCCGGGTCGACCCGTCGAAGGCGAGCAGGGCGAGCTGGTCGTCGGGCCGGCAGGCGGCGATGGCGGCGTCGGCCAGGGCCTTGGCCCGGTCCCACAGGTCCCCTCGGCGGAGGCTGGCGCTGGTGTCGATCAGGACGGCCACCCGGCGGCGGCCCTCCTCGGGCGAGGTCAAGCTCGCCGCCTGGCGGAGGAACGGCCGGGCGAACGCCGCCGCCAGCAGCCCCAGCGCCGCGGCCCTGAGCAGGAGCAACGGCCAGTCGTCGAGCCGGCTCCGCCGGGTCATCCGGGGCGGGGTCGGGGCCAGGAACATCAGCGAGGAGAACGAGACCGCGCCCCGAGGGGTCCGGCGGATCAGGTGGAACACGACCGGCGCGGCGATCGCCAGGGCCCCGAGCAGGAACAAGGGGGCGAGGAAGCTCATCGAGCACCCCCCCCGCCCGCGGCGGTTCGCCGGCCCGACGCCCGGCCGCGGCGCATCCGGGCTTTCAAGAGATCAAACAGGACGACGTCGAGCGGCCGGTCGGTGCCGACCTGGTCGAACTCGATTCCGAGGTCGGCGCAGGCCCCCGCCACCTCGGCGGCGTGGGCGGCGAACCGGCCGAGGTAGCCTTCCCGGGCCGAGGCCGGGTCGATGTACAGCTCGCGCCCCGACTCGGCGTCGACGAACATCGCCGGCGCTTCGAAGCCGAAGGCGACCTCGGCCGGGTCGAGCACCCGGAGAACGACCACGTCATGGCCGCGCGACCGGAGGTATCCCAGGCGGCTCCGGAGCGTGTCGGCCGGCGCCAGGAGGTCGGAGATCAGGACGACCAGCCCGCGCTTCCGGACCGTCGCCGCGACCTCTTCTAGGGCCTTGGCGAGGTCGGTCGACCGCCCGGCCGGCGGGCGCTCCAGGATCGCCATCAGGCGGCGGAGGTGGCCCGGGCGGTGGCGAGGGGGGAGGAACTCGGTGACCCGGTCCTCGAACGTGACCAGCCCCACCGCGTCGCGCTGGCGGGACAGGAAGTAGGCGAGGGTGGCCGCGGCGGTCCGGGCATAGTCGAACTTGGTGTACTCGCCCGAGGTGTAGCCCATCGACCGGCTGGCGTCGACGACGATGACGCAGCGGAGGTTGGTCTCGTCCTCGAACCGCTTGATGTGATAGCGGTCCGAGCGCGCGAACAGCTTCCAGTCGAGGTAGCGAGGGTCGTCGCCCGGGGTGTACTGGCGGTACTCGCTGAACTCGACGGAGAAGCCGTGATACGGGCTCCGGTGGATCCCCTTGACGAACCCCTCGACCGCCGCCTTGGCGCGCAGTTGCAGGCTCTTGATCCGCATCAGGGCCCGGGGGTCGATCGACGTGGGGTTGGCCATCAACGGAGGGGCCCCTTGACGTGGTCGAGCAGGCGGTCGATCACGGCGTCGACGGTCACGCCGTCGGCCTCGGCCCGGTAGCCGAGCAGGACCCGGTGCCGGAGCGTGGGATGGGCCAGCGCCCGGATGTCCTCGGGGGCGACGTGGAACCGGCCGGCGAGCAGGGCCCGCGCCTTGGCCCCGATCACCAGGGACTGGGCCGCGCGGAGGCCGGCGCCCCAGCTCACCCAGTCGTTGACGAACCCGGGCGCGCCGGGCCCCGGCCGGCTGGCGGCGGCGACCCGGACGGCGTGGCGGACCAGCTCCTCGGCGATCGGGACCTTGCGGACGACCTCGTGGAACCTGAGGATGTCGGCGCCGTCGAAGAGCGGTTCGATCGGCTCGGGCTTCCGCGAGGTGGTCTGGCGGACCACGGCGACCTCGTCGTCCTCGGGCAGGTAGTCGACCACGACGTTGAACAGGAACCGGTCGAGCTGGGCCTCGGGGAGGGGATAGGTCCCTTCCATCTCGATCGGGTTCTGGGTCGCGAGGACGAAGAACGGCTCTTCGAGCGGGTAGCGGACCCCGGCGGCGGTGACCTGGTGCTCCTGCATCGCTTCCAGGAGCGCCGCCTGGGTCTTGGGCGGGGTCCGGTTGATCTCGTCGGCCAGGATCACGTTGGCGAAGATCGGCCCGGGGACGAACTGCATCCGCCGCTTGCCCCCCTCGGCTTCTTCGAGGATCTCGGTCCCGGTGATGTCGGCGGGCATCAGGTCGGGGGTGAACTGGATTCGCTGGAACTTGAGGTGGAAGACCTGGGCGATCGAGCGGACCAAGAGCGTCTTGGCCAAACCGGGCGCCCCGGTGATCAGGCAATGCCCGCCGGCGAAGAGGCCGATGAGGAGCTGGTGCGTCGCCTCGGCCTGGCCGACGATCACCTTGGACAGCTCGCGCTCGATCCGCCCCCGCCCCTCGCGGATCTTGTCGACGGCCAGGCGTTCTTCCTCGTAGGCTGCGACGTCTTCCGTCACGATCGCTCCTTGTCGGCGCGTCTTCGGGGGCGGGCCGGGATCGGGGGGATGGGTGATGGGTGATGGGAGATGGTTGATGCCAACCTCGTCCCCTCACCCATCAACCATCAGGCATCGACCATTCAATGGGTCATCGCGTAGGTCACGATGTTGATGCCCATCGGGTAGGCTTTCTTCTCGGAGAATTCCTTGAAATACCAGGGGTCTTCCCCTTCGCGTTCCCAGCCGTCGCCGAGGTCGGTGTTGTGGCAGATGATGGCCATGAGCCGGCCCTTGTCGTCCTCGATCCCCCGGTAATGGGGGGTCCTAGTGTCGCTCCCGGGCCGCCATTCCCAGGTGATCCCCTGGGCGCGGCCATTCTGGGCCACCTCGATGGCGGGGAGCTGCGGCTTCTCCTTGAGGCGGTAGACGCACTGGAAGACCGGGTGGTCGAGCGGCAATTCCTTGGGCTCGCGGTCGGGGAAGACGCGGAGGATCTCGCGGTGGAAGTTCTCGTATTCGTCGTCGCCCCAGAAGTCGTCCACCATCAGGAAGCCGCCGTTGAGCAGGTAGCGGCGGAGGGCGACCACTTCCTCCTCGGAGAAGACCAGGGCCCCGGGCTCGATGATATAGATGAACGGGTGGTCGAACAGCCGATCGTCGGTGAGCCGCATCGTGATCGGCGAGGGGTTGACCTTGAGCGAGGTCAATTGCTGGAGCCGATAGGAGAAGTTGAGGTCGCTGTCGGGCCAGTCGGTCCTCCAGCGATCCCAGCCGCCCCGGCCATAGCCGCCGCCGAAGCCCCCGCGTCGGCCGCCACCGCCCATCGAGTCGTATTCGATCCGGACGAAGGTGAAGACGTCTTCCTTGAACCTGTCGTCGACCTTCCAGTCGGGGACGCCCCGGCGGTCCTCGACGATCGGGGCGGGCGGGGGCCGGCGGCCCCGGCCCCCGAACCGCTGGGCGAGGGACACGCCGGCGAGGGTCGCCAGGATCAGGGCGGGCGCGGCGAGCAGGGCCAGGCGGCGGCGTCGGGTCATCGCGGCAACGCTCCTTCGGCGGGGGTGGCCAGTTCGAGCAGGAGCCGGTGGGCGTCGAGGAAGCGGGGGGCGTCTTCGAGCGCCTTGAGGACCTCGCGGCGGGCCTCGGCCGGCTGGCCGGTGTCCTTGAGGAGCCGGGCCAGTCGGAAGTGGAGCCCGGCGGGGTCGGAGTCGTCGAGGATCGCCAGGGCCCGGAGCGCGGCCACGGCCTCGGCGCGGTCGCCCAGGGCCTCGGAGGCGCGGGCGAGCTGGCGGTACGGGGCCGGCACCAGGGGGTTCACGGCCAGCATCCGCCGGGCGTCGCGGGCCACGGCCTTCCAGTCGCCGGCGGCCTCTTCCAGCTCCATCAGGCGGAGATACGCCGGGCCGGCCGAGCCCTCGCGGGCGGCGAGGGCTTCCAGGTCCGCGCGCTCGGCGGCGGGGTCGTTGGTCCGGCGGTGGAGGGTGGCCAGGAGCATATAAGCGTTGTCTTCCCCGACGTAATCCGGATACAGGGCCTTGAGCCGCTCCAAGACCTCGCGGGCCGCCGGCCATTTCTCCTCGGCCACCAGCCGCGCGGCCAGGCGGCGGAGCCCCGGGAAGCTGTCGGGGTGCCCCTTGAGCCAGGCCCCCACGGCCGCCGAATCGGCGTCGACGGGCAGCTCGGGCGTTTCCCAGGTCGCCCCGGGGGCGACGGCCAGGGCCCGGCCGCGCGCGAAGGTCGCGAACTCACGGTCCAGTTCCATCAGCGTCGTCCCGGTCCGACGTGGCAGGGCCTCGTCCGTGGTCGCCCCGGCCCCGAGGTCGTCGAGGAGCCCTTTCAAGGCCTCCAGGCCCGATTTCCGGACCAGGAAATCGACGGCCAGGGCCGACTCGTGGTAGGCGAACTGGAGGTGCGCGCCCGACTTCGGGGCCAGGAACGCCGAGCTGAGCTGGCTGAGCGGGGTCAGGTCGTCGCCCAGGATCATGGCCCGGAACTGGGGGGTGAGCGACCCGCCCCAGGCGGGGTCTTGCCGCTCCTCCTCGTAGACCGAGATCCCCTCGCTGAGCCATCGGGGCATCTTGTTCTTGGTCTTGGCCAGGGTGACGGCGTGGCAGAATTCGTGCCAGAGGACCGCCTCCCAGTTCGCCGGGGTTTCCCCCTGCGTCGCCGGGCTGATCGCCGTGATGACCCGGCCGAAGCAGACGCCGAGGAACCCCTCGGCGCCGGGCAGCCCGAAGGTCCGGACGGCGAATTCCTGCTTCCTCGGGAAGATCTCGACGACCACCGGCTCGTTGATGGCGACGCCGTACCGCTCGCCCAGGGTCTTGCGGGCGCGGGCGAGCAGGGCCAGGACCCGGGGGCCGTACAGGTCGGCCTCGCGCGGGTCCATCCGGACGAGGAACCCGTCGCCTTCCAGGGTCTTGAACCCGGCGATCCGGTCGCGGAGGGTCGCGAGGTTGAAGGCCGGGACGTTGTAGGAGTCGGCGGCGAACACCTCGGCGGCGAGCTTCCAGCCGCCCGCCTCGTCGCCCAGGCGGAGGAGGTCCTGGCAGAGCTGGGCCCGGGCGGGGGCGTATCCGGGGTCGAGGCCGAGGGCCCTGATCTGATAGGCCGACCCTTCGGCGAATCGGTATTTCCGGGACAGCTCGCGGCCGATGACGTGGTCGACCTCGGGGTTGGTCGCCCACCGCTCCAGGGCGGACTCGCGGGCCGACGCCTCGCCGGCGGGGTCGTTCCCGAGGTGGGCCAGGGCCGCCCGGTAGGCCCAGGCCCGGGGCTCGCCGGGGTCGACGGCGAGGGCCCGGTCGAGGGCCTCGGCGGCCTCGGCGTACTTCTCGTCGTCCACCAGGTGGTCGGCCCGGAGCAGGAGGCTGTCGACGTGGCGGGGGTTGATCTTGAGGGCCTCGGCGACCTCCCGGGTCGAGCGGGCGCGGTCGTCGCCGGAGAAGGCCAGGGCCAGGAGGTGATGAAACCGGGGGTCGTCGGCCGCCCCCTTGGGGGCCTTGCCCAGGGTGGCCGCCGCCAGGGCGTTGTCCTGCTTGGCCAGGGCGAGTTCGGCCGAGGCGAGGGTCGCCTCGGCGAAGTCGGGCCGCTGCTTGAGGGCGACGTCGAAGAACAGGTCGAGCACCTTCTTGGGGTCGGCCCCCTTGAGCAGGAAATACCGACCGAGCGCGACCCGCCCTTCCGGCGTGTCGTACCGCCGGGGGGCGACCTGGACCATCGCCCCGATGGCGTCGAGCAGGTTCGCCGCGTCGTCGGGGCGGCCGGCCTGCCGGTACACCTCGCGCCCGAGGAGCCGGAGGGCCAGGCTGGTCGGCGACCGCCGGAGCGCCTCTTCGACCGAGGCGATGGCGGCCGCTTGCTCGCCCCGGGCCAGTTGGGCCCGAATCTTCAGCTCATGCCAGGGGTCGCGCCAGGGGGCCCGGGCGACCTCGTCCGCCGCGAGCCGCTCGCATTCCTCGTACCTCCCGATCCGGAGCAAATCCTGGACGTCGGCGAGGTCCGCCGCCCCCGCCGAGGCCGACCACGCCCAGAGCCCGGCGACGAGGACGGCCCGAGCCGGGAGGCCGGGGCGTCGCCCCGACGGTGCTTGATCCTCGCCGCTCGCCGTCATCGGGAATCCTTCCGTTCGCCGGGGCCGGGCCATCGCGCCTTCGTGAAGGTCCGATTATAGACCGGCCCGGCAGGGCGACGCCAAGCCCTTGCCCCGGCTTTGGGCCCGGAATCGCGGGAGGCGGGAGGACTCGGGACTCGGGACCGAGTTTCGCTCGCGAAGGCGCGTTCTGGCCCCCTCTCCCTTTGGGAGAGGGTTAGGGTGAGGGGCGTCGCCGGTCGTTCGAGGCTCGAAATCGTTCGTCTTGCAGACCACCGGTCATGCCGCGACCCTGCAGCCCGCGCGACCCCCAGAGTTCCCCAAGGTCGATCGGCCGCCTGCCGCCGGCCTCGACGACCGTGGCAAGATCGCGCGTGTTCATCCGTGTCTCACGAAGACCTGAGAGGGGATCTGGAAATCTGAACAATCTGGCTAAAATCTTCGCCAGCCGGTCTCATGAAGGCTGGCGTTGATGAATCTGCCCTTCTCAGAGGCTATCCGGGATGCAACTATTGCCTTGTAACGAGTTACGCTTTAATCGCTATCGCTATCGCTATCGCTTATGCGATCAGATTCCCCTTGTTTTTCCGGGGATGGCCGCTCGGATCGGCGATCACCAATATGGCGTAAATTGAAGCCAGTCGACAGATATATTTCCGGATAGCCTCTCACCCCTGGAGATTCACCCCGACGATGCCACGCAGCGAGAAGCCACCACGACCACCCCGGACCCGGACGAGCCAGGCTCGACGCGCCTACGATACCGACTTGACCGACGCCCAGTGGGACATCC
>JAABUQ010006673.1_pt1 | contig 17284 bp, 17 predicted proteins | sample 5560001 | NCBI WGS metagenome assembly JAABUQ01 (sample SAMN10711888, study PRJNA513371) | rock metagenome | isolation source: Antarctica rocks | place: Antarctica: Victoria Land, Finger Mt nord | collected 2015-12-18
CCCCCTGCAAACGCAGGAGCGCCCCGCATCCTCAGCAACGACCGACGCTGCTTGACGGCAACCGGCCGCGGAAGCTATCCAGCCCCGACGCCCTTCACCTCACCCACGGAAGGAGCAGAAGCGCCGTATTTCCGATCTCTTCGGTTGGGCTCAGCAGCAATGGTCACGTTGTGTATTGGACCGACAGCGGTCATCCCAACTCGGTGACCATCTCGTAGGGGGGAGCGCTGCCAGCGCCGCCAGCGCCGCGCGACGGCCGCCGTCCGCGGACGTCGCCCGGATCTGTCGCCGACCGCAAGCTCGGCTACATCGCGCTGGCGTCGATCACGAAGCGGTAGCGCACGTCGCTGGCCACGACACGGTCGTACGCCTCGTCGATCTGGTCAGCGGAAATCACCTCGATTTCCGGCGGCGTGTTGTGCTCAGCGCAGAAGTCGAGCATCTCCTGGGTCTCACGCAGTCCGCCTACCAGAGAGCCCGCCACCGACCGGCGGTTGGGAATCAGGCTGAACGCCGACATCTCCAGCGGGTGCTCGGGCGCGCCGAGCTCGACGAAGGTGCCATCGACGGTGAGCAGCGCCAGGTACCGGTCGAGGTCGAGGTTGACCGAGACGGTATTGAGGATCAGGTCGAAGCTATTCGCGAGCTTCTCGAATATCTCCGGGTCTGAGGTCGCGTAGTAATGGTCGGCCCCGAACCGCAGGCCATCCTCCTGCTTGCCGAGCGTCCGGCTGAGCACGGTGACCTCCGCACCCATCGCATGGGCGAGCTTGACGCCGATGTGACCGAGCCCGCCCATCCCGACGATCGCGACGCGCGACCCCTTCCCGACGTTCCAGTGGTGAAGCGGCGAGTACAGGGTGATGCCGCAGCAGAGCAGCGGGGCGGCAACATCGAGGCCGAGCGCCTCGGGGATCGAGACGACGAAATGCTCGGTCACGACGATCTGTGTCGAGTACCCGCCCTTGGTGTACTCATCGCCGACCGGATAGTTGTACGTCTGCACCACGCCCTCCCCGCAGTACTGCTCCTCGCCCTTCCCGCACGCCTCGCACCTGCCGCACGAGTCCACGAAACAGCCGACTCCGACTCGATCGCCGACGTTGTGGCGGGTGACCTCGTGACCTACGGCAGTGACGACGCCGGCGATCTCGTGTCCCGGAACGACCGGATAGGCGGCATTGCCCCACTCGTTGCGGGCGGTGTGGATGTCGGAGTGACAGATCCCCGCGTACTTGATCTCGATCTGGACGTCGAGCGGGCCCAGCTCCCTCCGCTCGATTGTGGTCTTCTCAAACGAGCCGTCCGCAGACGGCATCTGGTATCCGGTAGCTGTAGTCATGACGCCTACTGTAGGAACCGCCGCCTCGCTTCCCCAACACCCGGGCGGTTTCCGACCCCTTGCGGTCCGTGACTTGTTCGTCTCAGGCCGTGATCGATGAGAAATGGCCGCAGCCGTGGTCTAGTCAGTTCACCCAACCAGTCGAGAGGAGTCGATCATGGACTACAAGTTGGAGCTCATCGTCATCCCGGTCACCGACATGGATCGGCAAAGGAGTTCTATGGCGAGCGCGTCGGATTCCAGGTCGACGTCGACCACCGCGCCGGCGAGGACTTTCGCGTCATCCAGCTCACCCCGGCCGGCTCGGCCTGCTCGATCTCTTTGATGCGAAACCCTGAGAGGGCAGGAGCCGTTCAAGGGCTGCGCCTGGTCGTGAAGGACATCGGCGTAGGCGCCCGGCGCCGCCGTGGAGAGTCCGAGCGCGTGAACGTCCTCGCCGCGCCGGACGGGCGGTAGCGCCACGACGTGGGCGCCCGAGGGCGCCGGCTTGCGGGTTCCCGGGCCGTACTCGGCGACCTCGCCGCAGAACTCGTGGCCGAACACGACACTCTGGCTCGAGCGCATGAAGTCCTCGTAGCCGATCTCGTTCATCACGTCGGCCAGCTCGTCGCAGTGATGGCGGGCGTGGAGATCGGATCCGCAGATCCCACAGCGCAGGACCTGCAGCAGCATCTGTCCCTTGCCGGGCTGGGGGTCGGGAAGATCGGCGAGCTCCAGCTCAGCGTCCCGGCAGGTGACGGCCTTCATGCGCTCACCAGCTCCCGCGCCGGGCTCGTGAGCCGGTAGGCATCACCCGGAGATCGGCGGGCGAGACGGCGGAAGCGCCAGGTCCAGTCCGGCCACAGCGTGGCGTTGCGTCCCGTCTGATCGATGTAGAAGCTGGAGCAGCCACCGAGCTCCCACACGGTCCGTCGCATCCGCGCGTCCAGCTCGCGGTTGTACTTCTGGTGGAAGTCGCCCGAGCCTCGATCGTGGTGGCGCCGTCTCGCTCCATCGCCGCGAGCGCTCCGAGGACGTGGTCGACCTGCGACTCGATCATGTAGACCATGCTGCTGTGCCCGAGCCCGGTGTTCGGGCCCAGCAGCATGAAGAAGTTGGGAAACCCGGGAATAGAGGTGCCCAGATACGCGCGCGGGCTGCCCTCCCAGGCGTCCTGCAGCAGCGCGCCGCCAACCCCGCGGACGTGGCTGGCAAACGGAATGTCGGTGACGTGGTAGCCGGTTCCGAGGATGATCGTGTCGACTTCCCGCTCGGCACCGTCCGAAGCGATCACAGTGCTGCCGCGCACCTCCCGCAGAGCTCCCGTAACGAGTTCGACATTCGGCTTGGCCAGCGCCGGATACCACCGGTTCGACGGCACGATCCGCTTGCAGCCGACGGTGTAATCCGGCATGACCGCTCGCAACGGCTCGGGATCGGAAATGCTCTTGCGCCGGATCGCCGTCATGGCGCCCGCGAGCACCGAGCCCATCGCCAGCGGCGCCAGCACCATCCAGCCCAGCTGCGCGGTCGGGAAGGCCTTCAGCCGGGCGGGATCGGCCCAGTAGGCGGTGATCGGCCGGGTTGCCGACCAGCCAGCGACGCCAGGCCGCCGGGCACGAGACCCCGCCCCGCCCACGGGTGCCCGCCGGTCCCCGGCCAACCGTGGGCGAAGTGAACGGTTCCGATCCCGAGCGCCACCGCCCCGAGGAAAAAGGCGGCAACCGGTCCGTGCAGACGCTCGGCGCGGCCAGAGGCCAGCGTCCTGAGCGCGCACCAGACCAGCGGCCCGGCTGCTGCCAGGACCAGCGGCGCCAGCGCGAGCAGGGCCAGCGACATCACCTCGATGGAAGCCGCGACCGCCGGCCCCGCGGGCGAGGCCCACTGCCAGCCGATCGTCAGCTGCGACCACATCGCCATGCCAAAAGCCAGAAACAGCGCCACGGCGCAGCCGGCGGTGGCCAGTGCGGCTGAGCCCGGGCTCGTCCTGCACGGTCCAGCGACTCCGATCCCAGCCGCCGCGAGCCTCGCCATCCAGGCGCCGCGGACAACGTCGAGCGCTGAGGGTGCGTATCGCCCTCGCTCCAGCATCTCCTCCCTCAGCAGCTCCACGAACTCCTGCTCGTGACGCTCTCGCCAGCTGCGCGGATACAGGCGGACGAGTCGGGCGGCGCGGCGGCCGGCGGTGTCAGGCGCGCTCATGCCGTGCCCCAACCCTCGCGCAACCGGCGCTGGCCGATGTTGACGACGCGACGCTGATCGTGAAGATGGGTCTCCAGTGCCGCGGCTCCAGCGCCGGTGAGGCGGTAGGGCCGGCGGCGATCCTCGCTCTCCAGGGCCTCGATCAAGCCTTGGCCCTGCAGGCGGGCGAGCGCTTCGTACAGGGTGCCGGGCGCCAGCCGGATGTCGGCGAAGGCCTCGATGTCCTTGGTCAGGGCGTAGCCGTGCTTGGCGCCGCCGGCCAGGCTGGAGAGGATCAGCGTGGCGGGACCGGCATACCGCCCGAGGCGCTCCAGCGACGCCGGGCCGTGGAGGGCCCGATCGTTCGGCGGACGCTGATCGCGGGACATGATCCCGATTGTATATCGGCAGCCGATATACCGTCCACCGAAGTGGCGGTGCCGAGTGAAACGCCGGTGAAGGCGGTTTACCGATTCCCCTTTTGCGGAGATACTTCAACTAGCCGTTGAAGCTCTTGTACGACGGAGGACCTTCCGTGGCGCCACGAACCTCGACCCGTTTCGCTCATCCCCCCGCCACCGACCAGCAGTTTGCTGCTGGAGTACCACCTGCGGCGTGACCCGGCCGTCCGCGAGCAGCTGGTGGAACGCTTCCTGCCGCTGGCGCGCAAGCTCGCGCTGCGCTACAGCTACACGCGCGAGCCGGTCGAGGACCTGATCCAGGTGGCGTCGGTCGGTCTTCTCAAGGCGCTGGAGCGCTTCCAGCCCGATCGCGCCAGCAAGTTCACGAGCTTCGCCGCCCCCACCATCCTCGGGGAGCTCAAGCGCCACTTCCGCGACAAGGGCTGGGCGGTGCACGTGCCGCGGGACATCCAGGAGCGGGCGCTGGCCGTCAGCCGGCAGACCGAGCGGCTCTCCACCAAGCTCGGACGCTCCCCGACGCTGATCGAGCTGGCGGAGGCGATGAACTGCCAGCTCGATGACGTGATCGAAGGCACACAGGCGCTGCGCAGCTACGACGCCGCCTCGTTGGACGCACCCGTGCTCTCCGAGCACCAGGAGTCGGTGCCGCTCGGAGAGACGCTCCACAGTTACGAGAGTGGTTACGAGCTCGTCGAGAATCGTCAGCTGATGGCCGCCCGCTGGAGCTCGCTCTCGGACCTGGAGCGCCGCGTGGTGGAGCTGCGGATGGTCTACGACATGACCCAGCGGGAGATCGGGCAGCGGATCGGCTACTCCCAGATGCACGTCTCGCGTCTGCTGCGGCGTTCACTTCAGCGGCTGCAGATCTCAGCGGCGTAGGATGCACGGACCCGACCGACGACAGGAGTATGAGATGGCGACACCCCTGCAGCGCCTCACCGACCACGGCCAGAGCCCGTGGATCGACTACGTCTCACGGTCGTTCGTGCGTGACGGCGAGCTGGAGGGTCTCGTGCAGCGCGGAATCGTGGGCGTCACCTCCAACCCCTCGATCTTCCAGAAGGCCATCGCCGATGGGGATGCCTACGACGAGCAGCTGCGCGAGGTGCTGCGGGACCAGGACGATCCCAAGGGGGTCTTCCTGGCGCTGGCCCGCGAGGACATCCGCGACGCGTGCGACCTGCTGGCCCCGGTGTTCGAACATGGCGAGGAGACCCGCGACGGCTGGGTCTCGATGGAGGTCGATCCGAACTTCGCCTTCGATTCCAAGGCCACGCTCGGGGAGGCCAAGCGGATCCATGCGATGATCGACAAGCCGAACCTGTTCGTCAAGGTCCCGGGGACCAAGCCCGGCCTGGAGGCGATCGAGGAGGCGATCGCCGCCGGCATCCCGATCAACGTGACCCTGCTGTTCTCGCTGCAGCGCCACCGTGAGGCGGTCGAGGCTTACCTGCGAGGGCTGCGCCGGCTGCACGAGTCCGGTGGCGATCTCAGCACCGTGGCCTCCGTTGCCTCCTTCTTCGTCTCCCGGGTCGACACCGAGGCAGACAAGCGCCTGGATGAGATCGGCGGACACGACGAGCTGAAGGGCAAGCTCGCGATCGCCAACGCCAAGCTCGCCTACCAGACCTACAAGGAGCTGTTCTCCGGGTCGGAGTGGGAGGACCTCGTCAAGGCCGGCGCTTCACCCCAGCGCTGCCTATGGGCCTCCACCTCCACCAAGAACCCCGACTACCGGGACGTCGTCTACGTCGAGGAGCTGATCGGTCGGGAGACGGTGAACACGATGGCGCCGGAGACGATCAAGGCCTTCGAGGACCACGGCGAGGCTCGCGATGCGCTGGAGCAGGACGTCGACGGCGCGCGGGAGACGCTCGAGCGCCTGGCCTCGTCGGGCGTCGAGTACGACGAGGTCACGCAGGTGCTCGAGCAAGAGGGCGTCGAGAAGTTCAGCGACAGCTTCAACGAGCTGCTGGAGGGCGTGGCCGGTAAGCGCGACCAGCTGATCGCCGCCTGAGGGGCCTCGCCGCCTGAGCGCGTGAGCGCTACTCCTCGTCCGGTACCCGCTGGCGCAGCTCCGCCAGCCACGTGGCGGCGGAGCTGTCGCTGGGCGCGCGCCAGTCCCCGCGAGGCGACAGCGAGCCCCCCGAGCCGACCTTGGGGGCGTTTGGCAGCGCCGAGCGCTTGAACTGGCTGAAGCCGAAGAAGCGCTGGAGGAACACCTCCAGCCAGTGCTTGATCTCCGCCAGCGAGTACTCGTTGCGCCGCTCCTGCGGGATCAGGTCGGGCCACGACCCGCGCTCGCGGTCGCCCCAGGCGTGGCGGGCGAGGAAGGCCACTTTGCTGGGGCGATAGCCGAAGCGCAGGATGTAGTAGAGAAAGAAGTCCTGGAGCTCGTAGGGACCGACGACGCTCTCGGTGTCCGCGCCGGGCGAGTCCCGGTCGGCGTCGTCTGAGGGGATCAGCTCCGGTGAGATCTCGAGGTCCACGACCGAAGCGAGCACCTCGCCGGCGGCCTCGCCGAACTGCTCGGTGTCAATCGCCCAGCGCAGCAGGAACTGGATCAGCGTCTTGGGCACCGAGGCGTTGACGTTGTAGTGCGACATCTGGTCGCCGACCCCGTAGGTGGCCCACCCGAGCGCCAGCTCGGACAGGTCTCCGGTGCCCAGCACGAGCGCCCGGTGGAAGTTGGCCAGGCGGAACAGGTGTGAGGTCCGCTCCCCGGCCTGGACGTTCTCGTAGGTGACGTCGTACTGCGCCTCGCCGCGGGCGGCGGGATGCTCCAGGTCCCTGAGCATCTGCGAGGCCGAGGGCCGGATGTCGATCTCCGCGCGGCTGACGCCGAGGGACTCCATCAGGCGGTGTGAGTTGCGCAGGGTGGTGGCGCTGGTGGCGAAGCCCGGCATCGTGTACCCCAGCACGTTCTCCGTCGGCAGTCCGAGGCGATCCATCGCGCGGACCGCGACGATCAGCGCGTGGGTGGAGTCGAGTCCCCCGGAGACGCCGATCACGAGCTTCTCGATGCCGGTGGCCCGCAGCCGCGTCTCCAGGCCGCGAACCTGGATGTTGTAGACCTCCTCGCAGCGCTCGGTGCGGCGGAGGGAATCGGCGGGAACGTAGGGGAAGCGCTCCACCTCGCGCCGCAGCGGCGAGGTACTGCCCCCGGTCTCCAGCCTGAAGGAGATCCGCCGCACCCCCTCCAGCTGGTGGCGATGGTCGTGCACCCCGTCGGCGAAGGCGCTGGCGCTGGCGCGGTCGGCGACGATCCGGTCGAGGTCGACGTCGGCGAAGATCAGCTGCTGCTCCTTTGCGAAGCGCTCGGCCTCGACGATCAGGTCGCCGTTCTCGCAGATCAGCGCCTGGCCGTCCCAGGCCAGATCGGTGGTCGACTCGCCCTCGCCGGCCGCCGTGTAGAGATAGGCGGTGATCGTTCGCCCCGAGTGCGCCTCGCACAGCACCCGGCGCCAGTCGGCCTTGCCAACCGTGATGTTGCTGGCCGAGAGATTCGCGACCACGGTCGCCCCGGCCATCGCCAGGTAGCTGCTGGGAGGTATCGGGGCCCACACGTCCTCGCAGATCTCCACGCCGAGGGTGAAGCTCGGGACGTCCTCACAGCTGAACAGCAGCTTGGTGCCGAACGGAACCTCGGCTCCCAGCAGCTCGACGTGGTCCTGCACCGCGTCCCGGGCCGCGCGGAACTGGCGCTTCTCGTAGTACTCGCGGTATTCGGGCAGGTAGCTCTTGGGCACGATCCCGAGGATCCGGCCGCGGTGGATCACGACCGCGGTGTTGAAGAGGGCGGCCCCGATCATGAGCGGGGCCCCCACGACGATCAACGGGCGAAGCTCGGCGCTGGCCGTAGTCAGATCCCCGATGGCGTCGGCGACGGCGTCGAGCAACGCCTGCTGGTGGAAGAGGTCTTCCACCGAATACGCCGACAGCCCCAGCTCGGGAAAGGCCACCAGCGCCGCGTTCTGCTCGGATCCGTGCTGAGCGAGCTCGATCGTACGGGCGGCGTTGTAGGCCGGCTCCGCCACCTTGAGCCTGGGAACGGCGGCAGCGACACGGGCGAAGCCGTGCACGTAGAGCGAGTCGAAGTCGTTCACCTGGTTGGGGGGAGGAGAGGTCAATTTGTGCCGATCCCGTCCTCAGCGGGTAAAGAGGACCTCATGGACAGGGAGCTGGATTCTGCCCGATCACGCGACGGCGTGTCCGATCTTGCCGAGGAGCTCGCCGCTCGCAGCGAAGCGCGCGGTGCTCGCTGCGTCGACCTCTCCGAGATGAGCGAGGCGGTGCAGAGCGCGGAGTTCGACGACGAGGAGGCTCACCTGCTTCAGGACCTGCTGGAGCAGCGCGGTCTGGAGGTCCGCGACGACTGCGGCCGCGGTCAGGTCGAGCGCACGACCTATCTCAACGACGATCTGGCGCTGCGTACGACCGATGCCATGGCGCTGTTCCTGCAGGAGGTACGGCGCCATCCGCTGCTCAGCAAGGAGGAGGAGGTGGAGCTGGCGCAGCGAATCGAGCGCGGCGATCTCGCCGCCAAGGAGCGACTGGTCAACTCCAACCTCCGCCTGGTGATCTCCAATGCGCGCAAGTACCAGGGCCACGAGCTCCCGCTGCTCGACCTGATCCAGGAGGGCATCCTGGGGCTGATCCGCGCCGCGGAGAAGTTCGACTACCGCAAGGGCTTCAAGTTCTCTACCTACGCCACGTTCTGGGTTCGCCAGGCGATCCAGCGGGCGCTCGACAACCGCGCCCGGACAATCCGGATACCGGTCCACCTGGGCCAGCGCGAGCGCCGGATCGCACGGGCGGGACGGGACCTGGCCACGCGCCTGGGGCGTGAGCCCACCGAGGAGGAGATCGCCGTAGCCTCTGAGCTGACCGTGGCCGAGGTGCGTGAGACGCTGGCGGCGGCACGCGTGGTAACGAGTCTCGACCGGCCGGTGGGCGAGGAGGACGAGACCACGCTGGGGGCGCTGCTGCCCAGCGCGGATCGTGGCCCTGAGGAGGAGGTCGACATCGCCCTGCGGGTCGACGCGCTCAGCCGGGCGCTGGAGCGGCTGCCCGAGCGCGAGCGTGAGGTCGTCAAGCTGCGCTATGGCGTCGGCGGCGGTGATCCCACCCCGCTGACCGAGACGGGCCGGCGGCTGGGCATCTCCCAGGATGCCGTGCGCCGGCTGGAGCGCAAGGCGCTCTCAGAGCTGGCGGCCAGCCGGGAGCTGGAAGCGCTTCGCCCCGCCGCGGCCTGAACGGCGCCGCAGGCGCCCCGGGGTCAGCGGCGGTGCCCGAAGCCGCCGCGGCAGGCGTGGAAGGCGGAGATGGCGTTCAGGCCGGCGGCGAACAGATGGTGCGTATGCAGATCGACCAGCACGCGGTGGCCGTGGTAGCGCCGACTACTCGCCCAAGCCGGCCTTCGGCCGCTTCCGCGTGCTGATCCGCAGGCTCGGAGCCGGAACCTGACACGCCGCCGGCGGCGGCGAGGCCATCATCACGGACGCGTGTACCTCGCCGGCGGGATCGGTGATCCAGCGCAGGTCTCCGTCGCCGAGCACCAGCTTCTCTCCCGGCTGGGCCCCGGCGCGGAACTCCATCTCCGCGTCCATCCCCGACGGCTCACCGGGTGACTCCAGCAGCTCCTCCTCCAGCGGCTGCCAGTAGGCGGCGTTGTTGACGTGCTCGGCGATGTCGCACTCGGTGGCGCGGAAGGTCCAGGTGCGCCGGAGCGCGCCGGACTCCGGTGGGGGGTGGCGCAACCGTGCGCTCACGCGTCGCGCGGCGGCAGCGGCTCCGTAGGTCTCCAACTCCTCGGGGGAAAAGGGGACCGGGCGCCGGCTGGCGGGGTCCAGATGGACCCACAGCGCCACCGACTCCGCCGCCGGATCCTCCGTTGCCGACGCCCCGGATGCGGCGATGACGGTGCGCCGCTCGGCCCACATCCGGCCCAGCCCGCTGCAGAACGTGCTGACGGTGAAGCGCTCGGCGAAGCGCGGCCAGCGCCCTACGACGATTCGCGTCCGGCGCACGACCCAGTAGGCACCCTCGGCCACGCCGGCGTCCTCGACGTCGGCATAGGCCACGTCCTGGAGCCAGCGCGCTAACGCGTCCAGGCGGATCCGTCCGCTGGGAGCGCAGTCGGCCAGTCCGGGCCGCATCGGCAGCGCGTACAGCCGCGCCCCTGCCGGCGGGCCCACTAGGTCGGTGAAGGTCGGTGCGTCCACGGCGAGGCTCCTAGGCCGAGACCGCTCCCCGGGCCACCGCGGCCGCCACGCCCGCCTGCGCCGAGGGCATCCCCGATACCGCGGTGTTGGTGATCGGGCCGATCTGGAACAAGCGGCGCCGCCCGATTTGGTTCGCTGTGGACCCGGCCAGCATCAGCATCAGCAGCAGCCGGCGGCGCCGGGACGGCAGGCGGGGGTCGGTGACGGGCACGATGGTCGATCCTAGCCACGGTTTCCGGGGCTTCGCCGCGCTCGGGCCCCCGCCGCCGCACCGGGGTGGGGACCTTCCGGCCAGGTTTGGGGAGGAGTCTGGCGCCACCGTCCGTCCCCCAGAACGGGTAACCTGCACCCCAACCGGCCGGGTCTTCACGTGAACACTCACAACACTGCCCAAGACGAGGGGCTGTCTGCGTTCCCGCAGGCGGCGACACTGGAGCTGCGGGACGTTTCCAAGAGCTACGCGGGCGCGAGGGGGCCGGCCATCGACGGCTTGAGCCTGAGCGTCGAAGCCGGGGAGGTGTGCGTGCTGGTCGGGCCGTCGGGGTCGGGCAAGACCACCGCGATGCGCCTCATCAACCGGATGATCGCCCTCTCGGGCGGCGACATCCTGTTGGGTGGCGAGAGCGTGCTGTCGCGCCCGCCCAACGAGCTGCGCCGCGAGATCGGCTACGTGATTCAGCAGATCGGGCTGTTCCCGCACCAGACAGTGGCAGACAACATCGCCACCGTGCCCCGCCTGCTGGGCTGGGAGCGCCAGCGGACGGGCGTGCGCGTGAACGAGCTGCTGGAGCTGATCGGGATGGACCCCGAGGAGATCGGTCCCCGCTACCCCGCCCACCTGTCCGGTGGACAGCGCCAGCGGGTGGGGGTGGCGCGCGCGCTGGCCGCCGATCCGCCGCTGATGCTGATGGACGAGCCCTTCGGCGCGATCGACCCCATCAACCGCGCCCGCCTCCAGGATGAGTTCCTCCGGCTGCAGGAGCGTGTCCGCAAGACGGTGGTGTTCGTCACCCACGACATCGACGAGGCCATCAAGATGGGTGACAAGATCGCGATCCTGCGTGAGGGTGGCAAGCTCGCCCAGTACGACACGCCGAAGGCGATTCTCACCAACCCCGAGGATGACTTCGTGGCCGAGTTCGTCGGCACCGATCGCGCGCTCAAGCGGCTGGGACTCTCCACGCTGGCCGACGTCGAGCTGCTAGCGCCCAACGGCCACCACGGCGAGCCGGTCGGCCTCCACACCTCCGTGCGGGACGCGCTGTCGATCCTGCTGGCCCACGGCGGCGCGCCACTGGCGGTGGCCGACGAGGACGGCAGGCCCGCCGGCACGGTGACGCTGGAGTTGCTGGGGGGGCTGCTGGGCAACGGCTCGCTGCACGAGCACTCCCCGCAGAAGTGATCCTCCCGCTGGCAGCTAGCGGGCCCGTGATCCCGTCCTTCGGCGGTGGCGCGCAGGCGCATGCCTGCGAGGTGGCCAACCACCTGTTCTGCTCGGACTGGGTGTCGCAGAACTGGGGCACGGTGCTGTGGCCGGCATTGCGCCAGCACGTGGTACTGACCGTGATCTCGGTGGTTTTCGGGTTTGTGATCTCTACGGTCGCGGCGCTGCTCGCCTACCGGCGGCGATGGGTGGAACGGCCGGTGCTGGTGGTGACATCGGTCCTATACACGATCCCCTCGCTGGCACTGTTCGAGCTGCTGACACCGGTACCCGGCTTCGGCCTGTCCCGCACCACCGCCCTGGTCGCGCTGATCTCCTACACGCTCCTGATCATGTTCCGCAACACGCTCACCGGCCTCCGCGAGGTCCCCGGTGAGGTGCGCGAGGCGGCCCAGGGGATGGGCATGAAGCCGCTGCAGTCGCTGTTGCGCGTGGAGATCCCGCTGGCGCTGCCGGCGATCATCGCCGGCGTCAGGATCGCCACGGTGACGGTGATCTCGTTGGCCACGGTGGCCGCGGTGGTGGACAACGAGGGCTTGGGCGTGCCGATTCTGTCGGCCATCAATGACGCGGTGTTCAAGACCGAGCTCATCGCCGCCGGCGGGATGGCGGTGGCGATGGCGCTGGCCGCCGACGGGCTGCTGGTGGTGGCGCAGCGGCTGGTCACGCCGTGGGCCAGGAGTAGGGCGACCTGATGGCTGTGACACTGCTGAGCGCCTCGCTGTTCGGCCAGGCGCTGAAGTTCATCGGTGACAACGGTCGGATCCCCGGCGTAGCGGTGCCGACGCTCCTCAGCCTGACCCTGCAGACGTTGAAGATCGCCGGCATCGGGATCGGGCTGGCACTGGTGATCGCGCTGCCGATCGGGCTGTGGCTGGGCCACATCCACCGCGGCTCGTTCGTGGCCATCAACCTGGGCAACGTGTGGCGCTCGCTGCCGAGCCTGGCGGTGCTGGCGATCGGCGTGGCGTTCCTCGGCCTGGGGCTGAGCAACGTGGAGCTGGCGCTGGTGGTGCTGGCGGTCCCGCCGGTGATCACCAACGCCTACGTGGCGATCGACGGTGTCGACCGGGACATCGTCGACGCCGCGCGCGGCATGGGCCTGACCGAATGGCAGATCCTTCGGAAGGTGGAGCTGCCTCTGGGAGTGCCTTTGATCTTCGCCGGGATTCGCACCGCCGCGCTGTTCGTGGTCTCCACGACGACGATCGCGTCGCTGACCGGCTTCAGTGGCAGCCTGGGGGACATCATCAACAACGAGGCGAGCTACCACCTCTCGGGCGTCCTGGGGGCGGCGATCGTGATCGCGGCGCTGGCGCTGGCGGTGGAGTTCACGCTGGCCGGGGTGCAGCGGGGGCTGACCCCCAAGGGGGTGAAGACCGCCGGAGGAGAGGACGCGTCGGCGGCGCTCGTGCCGGCAGTTGCAGAAACCTAGGAGCCCCGCCGCGGCGGGGCATCGTGCAAACACCGAAGGAGGAGGAACCATGAGAGTAGATCAGTGCAAGCGATTGGCGGCGGTGAGTCTGATGCTGGCGGCCGCGCTGCTGCTGGCGGCGTGCGGCAGCTCGTCGAGCAGCTCCAGCTCGTCCAGCTCCAGCTCGTCGTCTTCGGGCGCGTCGGTCTCCGCCGGTACGCCGGCCAAGAGCGGCCCCGGGGTCGGTAAGCCGCCGGTGACGCTGGGTGACAAGAACTTCGAGGAGGAGTTCCTGCTCGGAGCGCTCTACCAGCAGGCGCTGGAGGCCAAGGGCTACAACGTCACGCTGAAGGGCAACATCGGCAGCTCGGAGATCATCTACAAGGCGCTCCAGAGCGGCCAGATCAACATGTACCCGGAGTACACCGGCACGCTGCTGTCCACGATCGCGGGCGACAACACGCAGCCGGCGAGCGCGCAGGAGACCTACAAGCTGGCCGACGCATTCGTGAAGAAGCAGGGCTTCGTGCTGCTGCACCAGACCCCCTTCTACGACGCCGACGGGCTGGCCACGCTGAAGGCCTACGCGCAGAAGCACCACCTGAAGACCTACGCGGACCTCAAGGGCGCGGGCCAGGTCAAGTTCGGCGGCCCGGCCGAGAACCGTACGCGACACCTCGGGCTGCTCGGCCTCCAGCAGGTCTACGGTCTGAACAACCTGTCGTTCACGCCGCTGGCCGAGGGCCTCAACTACAAGGCGCTGGACAGCGGGCAGGTCGATGTGGCCACGGTCTTCACCTCCGACCCGCAGCTGATGGGCGGCAAGTACACCGTGCTGGAGGACACCAAGAAGCTGTTCGGCTTCGAGAACGTGGCGATGGTGCTCAAGCAGAGCCTGGTCAAGGCCGAGGGTCCGGCCTTCGCCCAGACGATCAACAAGGTCAGCGCGCTGCTGACGCTGCCGGCGATCATCAAGATGAACGCCGCTGTGGCGCTTCAGCAGCAGCCCCCGGCGCAGGTGGCGCACCAGTTCCTGGCCGCCAACGGCCTGCTCTAGACGGCACGAGCTGCGCAGACCGGGCGGGGTGGCCCGGTCTGCGCGCCTCACCCCAGCGGCTCACCTAATCTTCGCGGCAGCGTGTCGCCACCCCCTTCCCGCCAGTTGCACCGGGCCTCCACCCGCGTGATGTCCGTGCTCATGATCGCGATCGGGATCGCGCTGCTGGTTCGTACGGTGCTCGCGGGGGGCGGGCCACTGGCCACCGGGATCCTCCTGGGGCTGATGTTCGTACTCGCTGGAGTCGTGCGCCTGTACCTCCAGATCAAGCGTGGATGAGCACCGCACCGCTGGACACGTGAACGAGAGGCCCTTCAGCTACCGCGCCCTGTTCGCGGTCGTCTACACCGCCTCGGTCGGCTCGGTCTACTTCGTCCTGGGGGTGGTTGCGCACCGGGCTGACGGGCTCACGCCCCTGGTGTTCCTGGGCGGCGGGATCTTCTTCGTCCTCAGCGCGATGACCTACGCCGAGGGCGCCTCTCTGCACCGGGAGCGCGGCGGCTCGGCGGTGCTGGCACGGTACGCCTTCAACGAGCTGGTCAGCTTCATCGCCGGCTGGGCGATCGTGCTCGACTACACGATCCTGCTCTCGGTCACGGCACTCTCGGTGCCAGCGTACCTCGCCGCCTTCTGGGCTCCGATCGGCAGAGGCGTTCTGCAGATCGCGGTCGCCTTCGTGGTGATCGCGTTCGTCGCGCTCGACAACCTCACTGGGGTCGATGCCAAGCGCCTGCGTCGGCGCCTTGCGGTCACCGGAGCCGATCTGGCCCTGCAGGCGCTCGTGATCGTGCTAGGTCTGACGCTGGCCTTCCACCCCCACCGCTTGGTGGAGACGGTCCATCTCGGGAGCGCCCCGACCTGGTCGAGCCTCGCCTTTGCCCTGCCGATCGCCGTGATCGCGTTCACGGGGCTGGAAGCGGCGGCGTCGATCGCAGGAGAGGCCAGTATCGGCCGCCGGCAAGTGCGCAGGCTCGTGCTCGGGGGCTCGGCGATCATCGTGCTGGTCTACGTGGGCATCGCGGTGGTGGGAGTGGCGGCGCTGCCGGTCCATCACGGGCTCAGCGACCTTGGGCAGCGCGACGTGCGCGCGCCGCTGCTGGGGGTGGTCAGCGCCTTTCATCCGCATTGGCTCGGCCAGGTGCTGCGATACGTAGTGGCCATCGGTGGGGCCGTGGGCCTGACCGCGGCGGCCGGCGCCGCCATGCTCGGCGTCTCCCGGGTCGGCTACTCGCTGGCCACCAACCGGCAGATCCCGAGCGCCATCGGCCGGCTCAGCGGGCGGTGGGGCACCCCGTTCGTGGTCATCGCCGCCGCTTCGGTAGCCGCCGCCGCGCTGGTCGTGCCGGCCGACCTCGAGCTCCTCGTAGGGATCTACGCCGTCGGTGCGCTGGCGGCCTTCACGATCGCCCACCTCTCGGTGATCACGCTGCGCTTTCGTGAGCCCGATCGTGAGCGCGGCTACCGGATCCCGCTGTCGGTTCCGATCCGCGGCGTGGCCGTGCCGGTGCCGGCGGTGCTCGGGGGAACGCTGGCCGCCGCCGGGCTGGTCGCGGTGCTGATCACGCACAGCGGCGCGCGCTACGTCGGGCTGGGCTGGCTGCTGGCGGGCGTGCTGCTTTACCTCGCCTACCGCAAATCGCAGGGGAAGCCCGTGCTCAGAAGGGTGACGATCCCCGAGCGAGCCCTCCGCCCCGAGGTCGAGGAGGCGGAGTTCGGATCGATCCTGGTCCCGATCTTCGGCTCTTCGCTGGACGACGACATCGTCCAGACAGCGGCACGGCTGGCGGGGGAGACGCGCGACGACCTCGTGGAGGACGGGGCGGTGATCGAGGCCATCTGCATCTTGGAGATGCCGCTGTCCCTGCCGCTTGATGCGCCGCTGCCCGACGCCCGGGTTCAGGGTGCCCGAGATGCCCTGGCCCGGGCCAAGGCGGTGGGCGAGGAGTACGAGGGCGTTGAGGTGGCCACCGCGACGATCCGCGCCCGCGGCGTAGGGCCGGCGATCGTCAGCGAGGCTCGTCGCCGCGGGGTGGAGGCGATCGTGCTCGCCGCGGAGGAGCCCTCGCGGGTCCGCGGTGGCGGTCTGCTCGGCGGCTCGTCGCTGGAGGGCAACGTCGGCGACATCACCCGGTACGTGATCAACAAGGCGCCCTGCCGCGTGATCCTGACCGCGCCACCGGCAGGATGGCAGGCCAGCTTCGATCGCGACCACGACGTTCCGCAGCGCGACGAGGGCGCGCCCTCGCCCGCCGCGCCCGCCAAGACCTGATGGCAAGGATCGAGACTCACGGCCTGCGACGCAGCATCGGGGTGGGCGGGATGTTCGCCGCCGCCTACGGCAACGTCGGCTCCTCCATCTACTACGCCCTCGGGCTGGTGGCGGTACACGCACTGGGGCTGACGCCAGTGGTGTTCCTGGTGGCCGGCGCCCTGTTCGCGATCACGGCCAAGAGCTACGCCGAGGGGGCGACGATGTTTCCCGAAGCGGGCGGCGCATCGTCCTTCGCCCGCCACTCGTTCAACGAGGTCGTCTCCTTTATCGCCGGCTGGGCGCTGACGCTCGACTACATTCTCACGGTCGCGTTGTCGGCATTCTCGGTGCCGCACTACCTGGGCGCGTTCTTCCCCTCGCTGCTGCACAACCCCGGGGACATCGTCGGTGGGGTAATCGTCATCGCGCTGCTCGCAGGTCTGAACATCCGAGGCCTGGGGGAGTCCTCCAAGGTCAACTTCATCCTCGCCTGCGTCGACCTCGCCACCCAGGTAGTACTGGTGATCGTCGGAGCGTTCCTGGTGCTGAACCCCTCGCGCCTCGCGCATCAGGTGCACCTGGGCACGGCCCCCAGCTACTCCCAGCTGATCTTCGCCCTCTCGATCGCGATGCTCGCCTATACCGGCATCGAGACCATCTCCAACATGGCCGAGGAGGCCACCGAGCCCGACAAGCAGGTCCCCAGGGCGGTCAATCTCGTGGTGGTGGCAGTGCTGGCGGTCTACGCCGGCATGTCGGTGGTGGCGCTCTCGGCACTGCCCGTGGTGGAGCACCACGGCCACTTCGCCACCCAGCTCGGCACCACCTACCAGGACGATCCCGTGCTCGGGATCGTCCAGAGCTTTGGGATCCAGGGCACAGCCGGGACCCTGCTCAAAGACTACGTGGGGATCCTGGCCTCGACGATCCTGTTCGTGGCCACCAACGCCGGCCTGATCGGCATCTCCCG
>JAABUQ010006674.1_pt1 | contig 17283 bp, 20 predicted proteins | sample 5560001 | NCBI WGS metagenome assembly JAABUQ01 (sample SAMN10711888, study PRJNA513371) | rock metagenome | isolation source: Antarctica rocks | place: Antarctica: Victoria Land, Finger Mt nord | collected 2015-12-18
GCCTGCCCGCCATGCAGCGGCGCGTCCCGCGCGCCCCGCGCGCCCCCGCTCCGCCTCCGCGCTCGCCGCGCGCCTAGCGCATGGGCATGGTGCCGCAGCGCGTGCGGCAGCGGCATCCGCCCCGCCAGCGCGCCTCCTGGCTCAGCCTGTGCGCGCCAGCGCTGCCGCGGCGCTGCGAGCGGGCCAAGACAGGCTCGGCCTGACCCGGACGGGCGCAGGCTGCTGGCGCTCAAGGCGCTGTGCGAGGCGCGGCTGGACCGCGAGGACGTGCGCGAGCGCATCGAGGCCGCGCTGCAGCCCGCGCGCGCGGCGGCGGCCGCGGTCAAGCGCGGCGAGCCGCCGCCGCCCGCGCTGGCCGACTTCCGCCGCGCGCCGCTGGGCACGGACAGCAGCGGCTTCACCTACTGGTACCTGGACCTGGGCCGCGCCACCGGTGCGCCCGCGCGCCGGTGCCGCGCCCAGCGCGCTCGCCGCTGCGTCCCGCGCCGGCCGCGGGCGCATGCGGGGCACATGCGGGGCCCCGGTGCCGCGTCATGCGCGTGCGTTCCTGCTGGGGCGGAGTCAGGTGGCGCTGGCTGCACGCGCGCCCAACCTGGCCCCGGCGCCGCAGGCGACGTGCGGCTGTACCGTGAGGCGCCCACGGCGCCCGCGCCGGCCAAGGGCCGCGGCAGCAAGGCGCGCGGCAAGCGCGCGCCGCCTCCGCCGGCCGGCGCGTGGGAGCTGCTTGCGGGCGACGCGGACGCGCTGCGCGCGGCCGGCGAGCGGCTGCGCCGCTACAAGCAGCGCCCCGAGCAGCGCCTCGCGGCGCAGGCGCGCGGCCGGCCCCGCCCGCCTCACCGCAGATATTGTCCAGACACCGCTAGGGTGGCAGCATGCCTGCTGGGGTCGGGCGCGCCCTGGGGATGCGACGGCAGCATGCCGGCCGGCCATGCGATAAGCGGTCCCTGCTCCAGACTGCCGCGCCATGGTGCATGCAGACAGCTCGGCGATGCGTGACGTGCACAAAGCGTGCGAGCGGCCTCAGCCCGGCCGCGCTCGGATGGAGGCGGGTCCGACACCGCCGCGCGCGCGCCGCGCTGCTGCTGGAGCGGCCCCACCCCGGCTGCGCTCAACCGGAGGCTCATATAGGGTAGGCCAACATTGACCCTGTTCTGACACCCGCCCATGGCCGCCGCGCAGCTGCTGGAGCGGCTGCTGCCGGCGCTGCAGGAGCGGCGGGCGGCCGAGGAGCGCGCGCGCATGGCTGCCGACCGCTTGGCCGCGCTGCGCGCGGCCGCGCTGGACGCGCAGGCCGGCCTGGGCAGGCGCGGCCGCGGCGGGCCCGTGCTCAGGCTGCCGCGGTGATGATTGGCTCTCCCCGGCCAATGTCCAGGTCGTGCGTGCACCGTGTGTGCTGCGGTGTCATGCTCGCTGACAGAGTCAGGAGCGGGCGTTGCGACGCGCCAAAGCGACGCCTGCGCCAGAGCAAAGAGCTGGACGGCGCGGGGCGCGTGAGCGGCGCGCGGCCGCGCAGGTCGCGGCGCGCGCGCAAGGCGGTGGACTACAGCGGGCAGGCGTACGACGCAATGCTGCGCAGCGCGCTGCGCGGCGAGGCGCGCGACCCCGCGCGCCCGCGGCCCGCCTGGGAGGAGCCGCCGCGGTGCGGGCCCCGCGTCTCCATCTTTTTAAAGCAGCATTAGCTAGCTTAAAGACTACCACTTGCTGCATACATGTGTGCATGCTGGGACTGATGCATTGACAGGCTGCGCGTCGTCCGGTCATGACGGCTACCCTTGGGCAATACGTGCTGTTTCTGTTTCAGGGTGGCGCACTGCTTGACCACGCCTGCTCGACTGCGCGGCCATGGCGAGGGCTGCAGACTCCGCCAAGTGTCTAGAAAGGCGGCCGCGCCGTTCGCAGGCTGTCGGCTGCGGAGGAGGCGCAGCTGGGCAAGCGGCGCGGGCGCTCCGCGTTTGCGGCCCCGCCGCTGCCGTCAGACATCCTGGCTGTGGAGACGCGGCGCCGCCGCGACGCCGCGCGCGGCGGCGCCGCCGGCAAGGACGGCAGCAGCGAGGACCGGGGCGCCAGCAGCGCGGAGCCGTCGCGGGCCAGCAGCCTGGATGCGCGGCTGCCGCCGGTGCGCGTTGCCATGGTCGAGGGCCCCGCGCCAGCCTGCGCTGCCGCGCGTGCCGGGCCTGCTCGGCTGGGTGCAGAGGGCGCGGATGCAAGGCTGCACGCATATCGCTCAGGCGCCTGTGATGCGGTGCGCTTGGGTGTTCGCGTGTGCGTGGAGTTCAGTGGGTGGCTGCTAACTGTGGCGCACAGAGTGACTGTCATTTGCTGTCAGTGCGCTCAGCGCATGTGCCTGGTGGCGGGTTTTTCATCATGCGAGGATAGTCTGCTCACATGTAAGCGGAGCTCGCTCGTGAGAGCACAGAGAGCACGCGCATGCGGCGGCGCAGGAGGCCGCCATGAGGGAGACCAGCGCCGCCGCGAACGGGCACAACGGGGAGGCCAGCGACCTGCAGCCAGAGGACGCGGGGGCGCACGGCAGGGCGGTGTTTGGTGACCCTGGTGACACGGGCGGTGTCAAGGACGAGGCGCCAGGGTGGGCTGCGGCCTCGGACCTGCCCAGCGGCGCCCTGCCCGGCTGCGCAGCGCCCCCCGAGCAGGAGGTGACCTAGGCGTCTTGCGCGTGTACGGGTACGGCATCGTGGTGTGACTGTTTGCACAAGGGCTAGTGCCTAGGTCAGCTATCTCGGCTAGAGCCGTCAGCGGCCACACGGCATACCCACAAATGTATGCATGCTCTCCTGAGGGCGCGCGAGCCTAACTTGAGAGCTTGCGAGCCCGCTTGTTTCAGGTATAGAGTACGGCCACCACTGCAAGGAGGTGTGAAGAGACTGCTTGTTTGCTGCCGCGCTGCCTCTGCCTGCGTCTTGCATGGTTGCTGCATGCTACCAACACCCTTTTCACATGCGCATCACATGACAAGACCTGTCTGGCCGCCACCTGCTGAGCAGCACTTGCGCCGCCCGACCACCCGACTCTGCCGGCCTCAGCCCGCTGGCAAAACTTGCAGGACATCACAGTGTCCACTGGCACTGGCCTCCCGCGCACTCGGCGCAGGGTCGCTGCGAGGCCCGGCTCGGCTGCCCGCACACTGACAGCCGGAAGGGGGCGCCTAGAGCATGTCGGAGCCCGCCGCGTCGGCCGGGTCGCCATTCGCCACGCCACTCACCAGGCCTGCGCCGCCGCGGTCTGCGGCAGCAGCGCGCACAGCTGAGCGCGCCCATCACGCTTGCGGGGCCTGGCTCGTGCATGCCCGCCGGGCGCGGGCCTGCCTCGAGCGCCTTGAGCAGGCGAAAGAGCCCCGCGGCCTCGCGCACGCGGGAGAAGGCGATGCAGAACGCCTGCACCTCCAGGTACAGCTCCTGCGCACGGTTAGGGTAGGGTTGAAGCGCGGTGCGTTTAGGGTTGTGAGCAGCACGGCGGGCGCGTCACACAGCGCGCGGCCCCGCGCGTGCAGAACTGGGGCGAGGGCGCGGGCGGGCGGCGCGCGCACCTGCACATCGACGACCCGGTTCCTGATGAGGCTCTGCAGGAACATGCACACCAGCCGCACCAGCCGGCTCTGCAGGCTCTTGTCCTGCGCGCGCGCGCGGCGGGCGTCGGGCGCGGCGGGCGTCGGGCGCGCAGGCGCCAGCGGCGCGCCCCACGCAGCGGGCGCGCACGCGGCCCAGGCTCGGCGAGCGCGGGCGGCGCGCGCGCGTGCCAGCCAGGCCGGCGCCGGCGCTACGGCGGCGCGCGCGGGGCGCCGCGCCTGGGCGGCCTGGCAGCAGGCCATGGCGTTGGCGACGTAGCGGTGCAGGAGCGCGGGTGGGAGCGCGGCGGCCGCAGCCAGGCGGCCGACCACCTCCATGCCGCGCAGGCTTGGCGGCATGCCCGCCAGCGCGGCCAGGTGGCCGCCGCCGCGCCCGCGCGCCGCCAGCTGCAGCAGCGCCTGCCGCGCGCGTGAGCGGGCTGCGGCCAAGGCAGCCTGCGTGCTTGCCGCTGCCAAGGCGCCAACGCACGCGCTGCTTGTGCTCTCGCTCCGGGGCCGTGCCAAAGCTCGCGTGGGCAGCCAGGTGTGACGGCGCCTCATCGATCAGGCGCACGCCAGCTCCCCTGCTTGGCAGGCCGCCCCGGGCGCGCGGGCGCCCCCTTTCGCCCCGAGCCCGGCACACTCACCCGCGTTCATGCACGCTCTGCCCACCTCCCGTGCAGGCCTGCACACACCATATACGCTACCTTACACTTTGGAGCGCCGCGAGCGGGCGGACCTCGCCGGCGATCACAGGGTTGGCCTCCACCAGCGCCGGCACGCTCCCGGCGTCTACGCCGTCCGCTAGGAGCGCCCGCGCAGTCAGGGCCTGGACGACCTGCGCGAGCCAGCGCCGCGCCCGTTCATCGCGGGGGCGGGCGCGCCAGCGGGCGCGCGCACGCAGAGCGCTGCGCACGCCGCGCGCCTCAGCGGACCAGGCAGCACTGGCTCAGCAGCGCTTCAGCAGGGTTGCGGGCGCAAGGGGCAGCGGCGGCGCAGCGGCACGAGCGACGCAGGCACCGGCACCTGCTGCTGCTGCGCCGGCAGCAGCGGCGCGCTCAGCGCCTGTCTCAGCAGCGCCGCGGCCGGCCCGGCGTCCCCTGTGACGGGCGCGGGCGGGTGCAGCCAGCGCTCCTCGCCGGGCAGCACGGGCGTCACGGCCGGGCGCGGGCGCGGCCCGGCGCCCCGGCCCGGCATGCGCCAGCCGGGGCCGGGGAGCTGCTCCATGCATGCCAGCCCGCGGCGCGCGGCTCCGGGCGGCTCAGAAGAGGCGCCCGATCAGCGCAAAGGTGAGGCCGATGCCCGCGCCGGCGGCGACCAGGCCCAGCAGGCCGCCCACGGAGCTGCCGGGCGGGGCGTGCAGGGGGTGCGGCGCGCCCAGCTGCGTGGTCACCCCTGCGCGGTCGCTCCCGCAGCTATCTATCAGCCGTGCCCCAAGGCAAGGGCTGCTCCTGCAGACCGAGATCCCATAGCACTTTACCAGTCCTCTTGTTCCAATAGTAGACCTGCCCGGACTCGTGCCGGACCGGCGTCCACTCCTCCTGCTGCGCGCTTGCGAGGGCGCCTGCGGGGCGCTCGGCAAGCCCGCCGCCAGGGCTGTTTGGCACGATGCGCTCCTCGGGGGCCGCAGCGCTGCCTGCAGGCTCCTCCCTGTGCCTTCTGCGAGGCTTGTGAGCCCCTGCTGCAAAGCTGCAGCACTGCGTCGCTTCTTGCGTGCGCGCGAGTGCTTGCGCGGCCGAGCGCCGAGCGCTGCCTATCTGTGACAGCCGGCTCAGCATGCGCTCGTAATGCACACGCGCTGCGAGGGCTGAGCACAGCTGTGACTTGTATGGCAAAGTGTCAACACCAGTCGGAAAGAGTGTTTTGGCTGCGCAGCGCTCTGCAGTGCTCACCGAGTTCACTTCACCAGCCGCGGGTAAAGTGCTGAGCAGGCTCCTCGCAAGGGCTTGCGAGGGGCTTCGAGGCGGTGGCTGCGCTCAAGATCCAAGTCTCGCACTCTTTGACGCCTCTTTCAGAACACCTTGAATCACGCTTGGACGGGGCCCGACAGAGCGGCAGCAGGCAGGACTCAGGCGAGAACTGGCGTGGCAGTCGCTCCCAGCGCGGCCTGCGCCCGGCAGGCATGGCCGACCCGCAGGCGCCCGGGCCGGCGGGCGAGGGGAAGAAGAAGCGGCGCGTGAAGAAGAAGGCTCCAGCGCAGCCCGGCGCAGGAGCCGCAACACCCGCACAGCCCGCGGCCCCCGCAAAGCCTGAGCCGCCCGTCAGGCGACCAAAGCTCACGCTGGAGGACCGGCAGCACTACGACTTCATCCGCGAGTGCACCGTGAAGAACGTATGGTGCGCGAGAGCGCGGCAGCGGCCCGCATTGGATCGGCATTGCACTGCGGTGCCCCGGGTCGGTGGCTCTGCGTGCACACAGCTGTTTCGCTGAGACGCAGGTACTACAGAGACCGGCTGAGCGTGCCGCGAGGGCCCTGCAACATCTCCGTGCTGCGCGAGTCCTGGGTGCACGGCGTCATCGACGAGCACACGCTGGTGTGGGGCCAAGGCCTGGGCGACTGGCTGCCGGCCCGCAACATCCGCACGCTCGTGCCCCAGATACGCACGGTGGAAGGTGCGGGCCGGGCCTGGCCCCTCTGCGCTCGCGTCACTGGGCCGTTCGCTGACTTGCTGCATGCCTCCGGCAGTGCGGGTGGCGACGTGGATAAAGCGCACGTTCGGGCTCAAGCCGGCGCTGGAGCAGGCGCGCAAGCACCGCAAGGAGCAGCGCGCGGGCGCGCTCTCGACCCAGGTGGACGGCATGTACTGAGAGGCGGGGGGGACGGGGGCGGTCTGCATGTGCAGCCTCGCACGGGCCTGCGAGAGCTGACAGCGCGCGCGTGTCAGAATTTGCAATCATGTGGCTGGCTGACGCCGTGCGTATGCTGCCAGTGACTGCTTTGGTATATTCGTTAAGTGCCTGTGCGGCCATAGTCTCCATGTGGGTTCTGAGGGCCGTTGCTAGTGGGCACGCATTGCCGTGCACAGCATTGAAGCTGCAGGCTGCGCTCGGACAGTGCGTTGCTCTGCGCGAGCATGGAGTTGCACCGAGTCGTGTAGTTGCAAGATCAACTGACGGAGTCTGGTTACCCTCGCGGCGCTGGCGCCTCAGATGTGAGCGATGACACATAGGCTGATGTGTGGCCACACATTGTCCCAGTAACCATGTTTCTAGCCGCTATCAGCGCAAGCCCTCCATGCTAGTAGCTAGCTGCCCTGGCATGCAGCACACAGGACCGGCATGTGCTTGAGACTTCAGCAGGACCATGACTACTGCCGGTATCTTGCCAGCACAAAATCCGGAGGGGGTAGCCAAGCACGGCCGTGCAGCGGGCCCGCACAGCACCAGGCATCACATGCTAGGTAGTCAGGCGCATGGGTGACACATGCGTCATGCGGACGGCCCGATGAGGCTGTCAAACACCCAGTGCCATGGGGCATCAGAGGCCTGCGCATCCGCCGGGTAGTCGTACCGATGCTTGAACAGGTTGACTGCGTGCACAATGTAGCCGCACTCGGGGTCCATGTCATGGTTGCGGGCCGCCTGGTCCACCCAGAAGGCCGAGGGGTCGTCGGTGCGCGGGTACGCCATCCCGTTGTGAACCTGCGCGCGCGCCCGGCGATGGAGACGGGCGGGCGATGCAGAGGCGCTCGGGAAGGTCAGCAGTCATGGCCAGCTGGAGCCTCACAGCCAACGCGAATTGGAAGAGATGCGAGCGTGAGCGCGCCTCGAACGTGGCCACGTGCTCGGGGTCCACCATGCTCTTGCCGTGCGAATTGGGCTGCGGAGCCTGCAGGCTGTACAGCGAGAGCGGGTGCGGCGCGGGCCGCGCGGCGCGCTCGTCCGGGCGCCACAGGCTCGTCTCGGCGGCTCCCGCCGGCAGCGCGCGGCTCGCCGCGGGTCCCAGGTACACATCGTAGCGCGGCACAGCGACCTGCGCATGCACACACGCTCTGCCGGCGGGACAGGCTGCGGCCAGACATTTGTCAACTCAGAAAAGTCAGCTCGGGGAAGACGTGTGCTGGACCCTGCTGGACCCCTGGCTTCGGCGGAGCTGTCGGGCCGTGCTGTACAGGTGCTGCGCATGGAGCTCTGCGCCGCGGGGCGCACCATCGGCTGGCCGCCGGTGCAGTTGCCGCGAAGCGCGTCGGCCAGGGTCGAGTCGGCTCGCGGCAGCACAAAGTACTCGTCGATGTCGATCATGAGCAGGCGCAGGCCGGAGCCCCAGGCCTGCAGGACGGCGTGGCTGTACACCAGCGGCTGCCAGCAGCGCATGTGCGCCGGGCCCGCGCACTCGCCATGGTGGTCCCACAGCACCAGCTCCAGCCGGCCCGAGCGCTGGTACGCCTTCAGTGCCTCGTTCGCCAGGAAGTAGGCCATGAAGGCGCCCTGCGCCCCGCGCCTCGCGTCACAAGCTTTCCGTCCGCACGCCGGGGCGGCGGGGCTTGGCGCTGATGCGGGCGCCGCGTCAGCGAGGAGGGCCGCACGCCTGCGTGTACTGGACGATCTTCTCAAACCCCATCCGTAGGTGGTACCGCGCGTGGTGCATCAGCAGCGCTGCCGCGACGTCCGGGTCGGTCCTCGGCGTGAACGGGGCCATGACAACCGCGGCGCGCGGCGCGCCCGGCGCCGGCCTGCCGTGCGCCGCCGGCCGCTCCTCGCGGCCGGGCGCGCCGCCGGGCGAGCCCGGCGTGCGCCACTGCGCGACTGCGCGCGGACACGCACGCGCGCTGAACAGCTGCGCCTGCTGCACCCGCAGGCGGGTATCGCCCGCCGCTGGCCGGGCTGCCGAGCATGGCAGCCTGGGCCGCCCTGGCGCCGCGGCTTACGCGCGCGCCAGCCCTTCAAGCTTGCAGTGCAGCAAGGTCCGCCCCGCCCCCTAACCGTTAAGGAGACCTGCTCGGCCTCAAGCACTCCCGCGCCAGCACAGCGCCGCTCCATCTTGGAGCCATGGGGCACGTGCGCGGACACCAGGGGCTGGATACATGTGGTCCCCGCGGGCGATTGAGGGCGAGCCGCGCCTGAGCCGAGGAGAGCGCTCTTCCGGAACCCGTCAATCAACAGCCTGAGCTCATTGCCGGCCTCATCGCCACTCAGCTGGCCTGTGAAGGGGTACGGCATGCACGCGCGGTTCTTGTTGTCCGTCCCAGGCGCTGGCTCGAGCGCCTCGTGGCTGAAGACCAGCTCGGAGTACACCCGCAGCCTGCGCTCCCGCGGCTTGCCAGGCGGCCTACCAGCCTCCCTGCCGCCGCGCCGCGCGGGTCAGCCAACAAGGCCGCCGCTCTACCTCGCCCTCCGGCTGCCCTCGGGCCTGACAGCAGGGAGCGTGCTAGCGCGGGGGCTCACCACCTCAGCCGCACGCCAGGCCACGCCTCTCTAGGGACGTCTGGCTGGCAGACGTAGCCGTCCAGCAGGGAGTACCAGTCGCGCTCCAGGCTGTCGGCAAACATGAAGCCCCGGAGGAGGACCGTCTCGCCCGCCTGCTGGGTCCTGATATACACGTGCATGACGACCGCCTCCTCGCCGCCACCCCGCATGGGCACGAGGCCTGGGACGGGGTAGTGCTGCACAGTGCCTGACGCGCTCGCGCACACCGCAACACGTGAGACCAGCACAGCAGAGCGCCAGGCGGCGCCGCTGCTCGCAGGCGCGGCGCAGCCACACACGGGGTGAGCTGAGTGGGTCACCTTGCCACGGACGGTCAGCTTTGCCGGCTCTCCTGGCTGCAGCGGTGCTATTCTGTGCATGTACAAGGCCACGCACGACCTGTGCGGCGCACATGATACATTGAGGCTACTTCAGCCAACCGTGCGCTCAACAGGTTGGTTGGCTAGGCTGCCACTTTCTTGCACAACTCGTCTACACGTGCCAACCCACAGTGCCCCCCTTGCCGAAGCACCCCCGCACCGCTGCATGACGCGCAGCGCTGCCGCTTGGCACCAGATGAAGGGTTGCTACAAGAAGCAGTAGGTAAGTAGCCAGCGCCAGCATCACATAGCGGTTGAGAAGGCCTCTCCTAGTGTGCACCAATCGCATGCACGCAGAAACAAAAAAAGTGAAAGCCTGCTTCTGCCGGCATTGGGCTTTGCAGAGCTAGAAAGTGCGCTCAAAGTTTACTGGCCCCGTTACGAAGTTGCCGAGTTCAAGGTAGTTGTGACAGAGGGTCTGTGTATAATTCAAATCAAACTGTCATCCCAGCTGTCGATGTCAATGTGTGTCGACATCTTTGCAAGATGCTGCCCCCTTCCGACAACGGAGTGTGCATATCGTGAAAAAATAAAGTACCCCGAGCCTTAACAACCACTGGATCGTGCGCACTCAGACACCCACCCACACAAACACCTGCCCAGGACAGTGTTGCTCCGCCTGCTTGCACGAGCTCACGCAGGGCGGCTTGACCAAGTCACAGCCCACCATATGATCAAGTGAAAGCAAGCCAGCGCCTGCCTGCATGAGCACCCGCAGGCGCAATCAAGCACTGGTCTTGCAGAAGCAGGTTTTCTAACTTGCTGAATGCCTGTGTATCAGGTGGTCTTGTGCAGAACTTTCGGACGTTCTTGGTCGTTACGGTCTTGCTTTGTAGCACTGTCAGTCCCGCCCGTAACACACAGCAGTTTTAAAACATGCCTGGCAATATATGTGGTATACAGAGCTGAATAGAATAGCAGTACAGCAGCCAAATTCTTGTCCCTCTTTTTGCAGGGTCAGTACACACTACCCCGGCTCAAAGCCCCGTACTGTTCTGCATGTTCTGCTATTCCAGCAAGTCGACACATTCTGCGCCCGATGTTGTGTCAGGCAGAGTTGTCAGGGCACAGCTCCTCCAAGTAGACCCGCCCCAGGGCTGTCAGCTGGGTGCTGTTATCGAGGTCAAAGTACAGGGCGCCCGGCCCCGTCGTGTCGTTCCACGCGCTGCTGGCCCTGGGCTTGTCCGAGTACCAGCAGTACCTGAGCGCACAGCCGCCCAAGGTATTGTGTGCAGCATGGTTCCACAGACAACCTCTGGTCGTCGTCAGATAAGTGTAATCACAGGCTTTCTGAACTACTGTTGGACATCAACTGGTCAACGCAACAAGCAAGAGCGACTTGCCGCGGCCGGCCCGGCGGCCTCGGCCCACGCGCTGTGCGCAGGCTCCCACCTGAGAACGCGAGTGTCGCTGTCCATAAGCGCCATTGTCTGCCGCATGAAGTTGGCGGAATGGTGCACGTTGGGAGCGGTTTCGTTGCAGCCAAACTCTGTCGCAGGCACAGAGTCGCGCCTCGGCACACCCCGTCCATTGCAAGTCCTGATGGTTCCCTCCCCGCAGGCACTGTCTGCAGCGCCGGTCTGCAAGCGACAAAGCGCGCACTGGAGCGCACCCGTCATCATGATCGGCCGGTTGTACCTTGTTGTGATCTGGTCAATGTACCTGCAACATGGCAGTGCTGAGTGTCACCCGGGAGCGGAGTGTCGGACTCCAAGCAGCCGGTGGCTCCAAGCACCAGGAGGCAGTGCCAGCATGGCGGGCGCCAGGGGCCGCACTGTTGGAAAGCGGAAACGTTGCAGGGCGAGTAGTAGTGCGCCGCCTGCTTCCCAGAGCGCAGCTCAGCATGCATGCCCCAGCTGCAGCGCGCACGCCGGCTGTCGCGGCAGGCTGAGACGTGAGAGGGCGCGCGACAGGCTGCACGCACCATGATGTCGACCCTGCACGTCCGGTTGAGCAGGACCGTGCAGTTGCCGAAAAAGTCATCCCACCTGCCGGCCGCCCGCTGCTCGGGCACTGGACAGCAGCATGCATGTGCGGCAGCCTTGCGCGCAGTGAGCCGGGGCCGCGCAGGACGCGCACCACGTGAACGGCACGTCGCCGGCGCAGTCGTAGCTAGTGCACCGTGCAGGCGCTGGCGACACCAGGGACAGGTTGTAGTGTGTGGCGGCCTGCGCACAGACGGCGCGAGGCTGGGACTCTGTGCACAGCAAGACGGGCAGGCGGCCAGCGTGCGCGGCGGGCCCCACCGCTTCCACCAGCGGCCACTGTGCTGCAGCCTGTGCGGCTGACAGGTTGCCCTGTTTCCTGCGTGCCAGGAGCGCGCTCAGCGCGCTCGGCGTGCGCCACGCGCTGCACACAGGCGCAGCCTGGCCTGTGACGCACTCGCTGTTTGGTTCGTTGAAGCCCAGGAGGTACTGCGCACAGCAGCGCGTGTCAGCTCCTCAACTGCACGTCAGTCACCAGGTAATAAACAGCACACAGCGTGGAGGCCAGGCGGACCCGAGTGTTGGCCGGGAGAGTAATGTTTTGGAACACGGCACTCAGGTTGTTTGTGCCAACGCCAAAAACGTCGTCATAGTGCCCCTGCAGCACAGGCCAGCGCTGTCAAGGCCGTGTACCCGCGCATGCACTCACACCACCGGCAAGCGCGCATAGCGGCAGGGAGCTGTGCTTTCGCACGACTAGTGGCATGTAGTCCATGCCGGACTTGACACAAGCATCCATGACGGACTTGTTGGAACCAAACGTCCAGTCATAAGCCCACGTAGGCCCCTGCGCGCTCACGGGAGTCCCTCAGCTGGTCAGAGCGCGCCGTCCTCCACGACAAATGAGGAGGGCTGCGTGCTGGGGTGCAAGAAAAACATGAGCAGCACGCGGCGGCTGGGGTGCGCACGCTGGAGATGCTCAGCTTTGCAAAGTTGTCGTTGAAATACAAGCCCACGCCCCGCTTTGTCAGGAAGTAGTCTCGCAGGTGCGCATCGCCGGGGAATGTCTCTGCCGCCAAAGCTCCGCCGCAGCACAGGAGGACAAGCAAGGCTCCCAGTATGCACAGCTGGGTGCTCACAGCAGAGCCACAGCCCTGGCACGGCGCTGACCGCGTTCCCATCTCAGTGGATTTTCAAAACGCAAAGTATTAATATTGCAAATCCTCGGCTGAGCGGAGGCTGAGCGCCCGTGTCGAAGAGCTGGCTAGCGATGGGAAGCCTGCATGTAGCCGGCGAGCGGAAGCCCTAAGTGGTTGGCATTCCAGCCAGGTGCACGGATGACAAAGCCCAGACCCAAGGGCGTCGAGCCAAACACCACAGCTCTGATCGCCTTCGACCAGAGCGTCTTGGCGATGCGCTCTGAGGACTCTGACGGTATACCGAGCGCTTGCTGAAACAGAATGACCGCAGATGGCTCCTTGGCAAAAGGGGAGCGCAGATGCCGGCAAGAACCCACACTCTGCGCCATCTCCTGATGAACGCTACTCCGCAGGTGATGCACGTGCAGACTGCTGGCGCTGCCCACATGGCGCAGGCTCTGGCCGCGGTCCATTTTAATGGCGATTAAAGTACTAACACCTGCATTGGCGCTGCAGGGCCGCGTGTGCAGCTGGATGCGGCTCTTTGCTGCCCTCTATGCAGTCAGCGCCGTGTGTGCAGCGTCACATGCGTCGTCACACGGTGCGGGCCACCGTGTAGGGAGCTGCGAAGTTTTTACGTTGCTGAACGCAGAGGATTGCGCAGCTGACCTGTTGCACCTGAGAGAGGTAGCTGCCGCCGGAGCTGTTCTGCAAGCGCAGCGTGCTTGCATGGGCAGGGGCCAGGAGCGGCCTGCTGCACGAGCTCAACGCGCGCGTGTACGTGGCCGAGCTGCCGCCCAAATACAACCTGCACACCATAGCTAAGGACGGCTGCAAGGAGAGCAACGTGCTCGAGACCCTGCTGGGCAGCCCGCTGGGCACGCTGCTCAGCGCGTCGCTGGACGACGCCCTGTACAGGTGCCGCGCTCAAGGGGTCTTGCTGAGCACCTTGTCACGGGGCAGTGCTGCGTGTCAAGGTCTGCTTACCAGCCGTGTGTGCAGCTGCAGGCCTTGCAAGAGCCAAGCATGCCTCTGTCAGGGTTGTTCGACCCGGAGGTGCCGCTGCTGAGCCGGACGCGGGCGCGCCTCGTCGCGCCTGACAGCACCGAGGGGTGCCGCAGGAACACATCGGCGTACGGCCTGGAGCTGCACGTCCACATGCAGATGCTGTACTCGCCGCTGCGCGTGCTGGCCGCCGAGGACGCGGACGTCGTGTGCGGCCCCGCCGTGCTGTGCGAGGGCGCCCTGCCACGTTGGTGTACCCTACCCTATACCCTACCCTATTTGTGGTCACCGCTGTGGCAGTGTGCCCCCGTGCTCCCCGCGAGCTCAACCACGGTGCTGCTGCGCTCGACGCGCGGCGGCCCGCCGAGGCTCTCCGCAGCTCGGTAAGGCCCGTGTATGCTGGGGCCCGCGCAGGTATGTCCCGCTGTACGCCAGCCAGCTGCTCGTCGCCCCCGGCAGCGGCGGCGGCTGCCAGCCGGACTGGACGCCGGCCGGCGCCGCCGAGCTGATCGCGCAGTTCTGGGCCGACGCGCCCGCGCTGCTGCCGCTGCTGGGCGCCAAGCCGCACTGGATGCAGCTGGCCGAGCGCGAGCTGCTCTTCCGCGGCGGCTGCGGCGGCGAGGGCGGGGAAGGCCTGCCGCTGATGTGCCACCCCCTGGCGGCCCAGGTCACGTTCGCCACGCCGGAGGCGCTGACGGCGCGGCACCCGGTCTGGGGCCGCCGCCGGTACCTGGGCCGCGCGGCGGCGGCCAACAACAGCCTGGCCGTGCCGTACCTGGGCCACGTGCACCGCGTGAGCATGCAGACGCGCGCGGCGGCGCTGGCTCGCACGTCGGTCGTTGACGACAAGCGGCGGCTGGCCGCGCTGGCGCTCGCGCCCGGGCACGACGCGGAGCTGCGGGCCAGGCTGGCCAGGGCGTGCGAGGAGCGGCCGGAGGACTGCGCGGCCGCGGACGCGCGCGACGTCATGGGCATGGTCGCCGCGCACGCGGCGGCATGGTTCTGCGTGCAGCCGCACGGCGACACGCCCACGCACCTTGGCCTGGCAGACTGCCTGGCCACGGGGCTGGCGGTGCCGTGCGTGTTCGACGAGTACCTGTTCGACATGCTGCCGTTTGCGGACGTGCTGCCATACCGCGCGTTCATGGCGTACGTGCCGCCCGAGGATGCGTGGCACCGCCACGGCTCCTTCCTGGACCACCTGGCCGCGTACGGCGTGCCGCAGCGCGCCGCCATGCTGCGCGCCATGCAGGGCGTATCGCAGGCGCTGCAGTACGCGGTGCGGGCCGCGCCCAGAGCTGAGGCATGAATCCGCCGCCCTGGCGCTGGTGCCTCACTCAGTCGTACATACCTTGGGCGCAATAAGACACTGAAGCCCGCGCTGCGCCGTCGCGCAGTTTAGCTTAGGTCACCTACTCCACCCCATACCCTACCCCTCAACCCTACACTTGTCGCGCAGGTGCGGCCCAACCACCTGCTGGTCAGGCTGGACCAGCTGGAGGCGGTGCATGCGCTGGACGACGCGCTGACAATGTCGCTCAAGGCCGTGCTGCGGCGCGCCTGCGCCGGCGAGCAGGGCTGCCGCGCGGGGAGCGACGGGCAGAGCGTGGGGTCTATCTAGGTACTCCCATTTTGTGGATTATGCTTTGAGCTGGATAGGAGGGCCGCACCGTGTTTCGCTTGAATAACGGGTGGTGCTTTTGCGGTACTCTATAGTACGGAATCCATGTGCCTGTCAAAAAGTCTACACCGAGTATTGCTGCATCAAAGTCCATGCAGGGTGCACTGTAACCAAAAGTGGTGTCACGTGTGCGTACACACTCTATGACCCTCTTTGTTCACCTGCATTTCAGGCTCTTAAATTGATTTTAGCTGCCTTGCCTTCAGAGGTAGCGAAGCGAATTGGTACCATTAAGTAAATGCTGCGTGCGCGACGTGTCACAAAGCCTAAGCGGTAATGTGGAAGCACTGCAGGCTCCTTAAGTCTTGCACCAATTGAGCTGCATTGACGTCATGTCCGGGGACTAGCTGGAAAGAGGTAGTAGCATCTGGTGTCTTGCCATGTGCGCTCATACTGTTGTACCCATGGTAACTCGTCTAAGTCCATCTTCGGCGCACCCAAACAGTCCTATCAAGCTCAAGGTCCGGCAGCAAGTGCATGCATAGAGAGAGACAGAAGCAGCCCCCTCGCCCAGACAAGCGCAGCAAGATGCAGGGCATGGTCGTCTGGAACCAGATGGAGCGACTGCGCGGCCGCGGGGACATGGACTGAAGCAGTGACGCTAGGGTTGCAACTTGAGGTCCGCATGCGGATGCATGCCGAGCAAGTGCTGCATCAAACCTGCGGCAGCGTACAAACAAACCCCTCCACTGAAGTGTGCTCTCTAGCACAGCTGACTCAACTCTACAGTGCGCACTCTGCCTTCCCACTCTCACCCAAACAAAGCTACCTCAAAAGCGTGACACAAAAACAAGATGTGCGGGCCGGCTCACCACTGCCCGGAGGCGGCTCATGCCGGTAGGGCAGCGCCCACTGCTGGCTGACATGCCATGCTGTGCAGCCTCCCCCTCACCCACAGGACCAGGCAACAGGCGCAGCACCAGCAACGCCGGCAACCTGACACTTCCACTCGCAGGCCACAGTCCCTGAGTGCCGGGGGCGGGGCCGCCAGATACGGTGACCTGTCACTAGCGCATGGACGCTGCGCCCTCTGCTCCCCGCGACTGGCGCTTGTCCACCATCTCGAATAGCAGCTGCAGCTTGGCCAGGCTGACAGGCGTGGGCACGTGCACGCCGTCGAGCGTCGCGCCGCCCTTGGTCAGGTTGTACATGTCGAACACAGTGAGGTTGCCGGCGAGCGCCGCGGCGCTTGTCTCCCGGTTGTAGCGCAGGATGTCCTCGGGGTACTGGAATTCCCGGTACTGCATGGGCACCTTGTCGGTGTCCATCCAGTGCATGGGCGCCCACACCTGCGCGCGCGGGCGCAGCTGTGTCAACAGGCGCAATACTCTCACGTGGTCGCTGCCTCAAGCTGCTTGTGTGACAGAACAGCATAGAGCAAGCAAGCGCCCGCACAGTCAGGCGGACGGGGCTGCTGCACAGCGCGGCGGAGTCTGCCCACAATGCACCATTACCCGCATCATGGTGCGGGCTCAGGGCTCACCATGTTCTCAGGCGGCACATCGCACTGGTCCACGATGTCGCGCATGGGCTGGATGTGGTGCCGCACGCTAAAGCCGGCCTCCATCTTGACCCAGGGGTCGCTCTCGCTCTCGCGCTGCTCATGCGAGGGCGCGCCCGCCACGTACACCAGGCTGTTGGGGTGCTGGCACGCAATGCCGCGCACCTGCGCGCGTGCCGAGGCGCTCGACGCCCGGCGGCGGGCGGCCAGACGTGCGGCTTCCAGACCGCAACATGCGTGCGTGTGACCCTTGTTAAGCTGGCAGCATAGCTGACACATTGCTGCCAGCAGGACCATGATGCATTGTGTCCGCATGCCCTGGTAGCACCCAGGCATCGGCTGCTCCGGCCGAGCCGCGGGGTTCAGGATAGGGTGATCCTATAGTTTTAACCTAGGCTAACCCTATACCCTAGCCCTGGACATGCATGCCTCTTAGGAGGGCTCTGGCGACCCTGGGTAGGCGGGGCGCGCCAGCGTCATGGTGTCGCGCGAGTGCGCCTCGTGCGTCCACTTTGCGTACGTGTGGAAGAACTGCATGGTGAAGCGCGGCGCGTCCGGGCACGGCGCCAGCTCGGCCGAGACCAGCGGCGCGCCCTTCAGCCAGGTCAGGCTGGCCGGCCAGGCCTCCGTGTAGATGCGGCAGTCCGCGTTGGCCTGCTCGTTGCACGTGCAGCGCTCGACGA